>Ga0075527_10000001_pt1 | contig 92940 bp, 80 predicted proteins | sample NGEPer11B_FD_74784 | JGI IMG/M metagenome (GOLD analysis project Ga0075527, IMG submission 74784) | Arctic peat soil microbial communities from the Barrow Environmental Observatory site, Barrow, Alaska, USA - NGEE Permafrost305-11B | ecosystem: Environmental > Terrestrial > Soil > Wetlands >...
CCGGGACTCCTCATCCTGATCGTGTTCATGGCCTATCCATTCGGCTACGGCGTTTACATCTCGATGACCGACGCCATGGTTGGATTTGCCGGAACGAGCTTCATCTGGTTCGACAACTACCGGCGGCTCCTGGATGACCCGATCTTCCAGAAAACGGTGCGGAATACCTTTGTCTATGGCGTGGGGACCGTCCCATTCAAGCTGGTGCTGGGACTTTGCCTCGCGCTTGTGTTGAACCAGACCTTCCGCTTCAGCAGGCTCTTCCGCGCATTCCTGCTCTTGCCATGGATCGTCCCAACGGCGATCAGCAGCCTGGCATTCCTGATGCTCTTCAACGGCGTCATGAGTCCGATTTCCTGGGTACTGGAAGATTGGGGACTAATCGACGGAAGTATCAATTTCCTGGGCGATCCCATCAACGCAATTATTTCCCTTTGCGTGGCTAACATCTGGCGAGGTGTGCCGTTTTTTGGCATCTCCATTTTGGCGGGATTGCAGGCGGTACCCGACGACCTGAATGAAGCCGCCGCGCTCGACGGAGCAAATACCTGGCAGCGATTCTGGTCCGTGACATGGCCGGTGATCCGCAACATTACGCTGATCGCAACGCTGTTTTCGATCATCTGGACGTTTGCGGATTTTCAGCTCGTCTACGTGCTCACCAAGGGTGGACCGGCAAACGCGACACATGTGTTCGGCACCTATTCGTACCAGACGCTGGGATACACTGATATCGGGACCGCGGCGGCGATCTCGCTGTACATGTTCCCGATCCTGTCGGTGCTGGCGGTGATCCTGCTTCGTTATGTGCGTCGGGAAGACTGACGCCGCGGATTGGTGGATTGTTCCTTCTTCTATGAAGGGTCAGCATTTGTAGCCTCGGACCTTGTGTCCGAGGACCCGCACGGGCGGATTCAAGTCCGCCCCAGCAAACCCTCTTGCGAAACTCCAACGCAAGGCTCACGGGAGATAACCACAATGGCAATGGTCGGATCAAATGCCCGAAGAAACCGGTGGACAAGCCTGTATCTGCCACTCGGGTTTTTCATGGTGTTTCTATTGTTCCCGTTCTACTGGATGCTGATCGTCTCGCTGAAGCCGAATACCGATCTTCTCGATACGGATTTGAATCCCTTTCTCCTTTACAGTGTGACGTTTGATCACTACGCCTACCTGTTCACCGACACGGACTTCCTCCGGTACACCTGGAACACGATCGTGGTGACGGTGGGCTCGACCGTGCTGTCGCTGACCGTGAGCATCCTGATCGGCTACGCGCTGGGCAGGTTCAGGTTCCGGGGCGGCACCTTCATGGGCGCGCTGATCTTTCTCTGCTACCTGGTACCGCCGACGCTCCTGTTCATTCCGCTCTCACAGGTTGTCGCCGACCTCGGCTTGTACAACACGTACTGGTCGCTGATCTTCACCTATCCGACATTCCTGATTCCCTTCGCGAGCTGGCTGCTGATGGGCTACTTCCGTACGATCGCGATCGATCTGGAGCATGCCGCGCTGGTAGACGGCGCAACCAGGCTTCAGGCGATGCGCCACATCGTGCTTCCACTGGCGATGCCAGGCATCCTCTCGGCGGGGATCTTTTGCTTCACGTTAGGCTGGAACGAGTTCCTGTACGCGCTCGTGTTCATGAGCTCCGGTGAAATGAAAACCGTGCCGGTCGGCGTGGTGACCGACCTGATCCGCGCCGATGTCTATTTCTGGGGCTCCTTGATGGCAGCCGGAATTCTGGGTTCGGTGCCAGTTGCCGTTGCCTACTCATTCTTCGTGGACAACTACATCTCGGGGATGACCGCTGGCGCGACGAAGGGGTAGGGAACGCCGACGCCCCAGTAGGCTTACCCCAGGCCGGTAATGCCCTCGTCGGTTTCGATCCGAACGAGCACCCATGAGTAGTTTCCCTCGAGGACGGCGGTGCGAACGCTGGTGATCTACACGTGATGTTGCTCCTTGTTTCAGAATTGATCGTTTCAGGCATGGGCTGGGCAGCGCAGAGCAGCCCGACGTCTGCCGCTCCCGCGCAACGACCACAGTATCCGCCTTAGCTGGGTTCATCCTCAGCGGCCGGTTCGCGCGATTCGATGTAGGTGGCGATGTCGGCCAGTTGCTGCTGGAACCAGACGGTGACATCGTCGGTTTCCACCGACGCCCTGAGCGCTTGCGCCCGGCGCTGGCGCTCGCTGAATGGCATGGTCAGCGCTGTGTAGATCGCATCGGCGGTACCCTCGATGTCGGCGGGCGAGACCATCAGCGCGTGCTCCCCCAGCTGCAGGGCCGCCCCCGCACCTTCGGAGAGGATGATCACCCCACTGCGCTCATTGATCAGCGCACCCTCCTTGGCCACCAGGTTCATGCCGTCGATGATCGAGTTGACCAGCAGCACATCGTACCAGCGCATCGCGGCAAGCACGCGCGGATAGCTCTCCCCCATGATGATCTGGATCGGCTGCCACCCCGTTTCGACGTTGGCGTACTTCGCGTTGATCCTCCCCACCGTGGCGCTCATGTCGTCCAGGTACTCACGGTATTCCTTGACATCCATGCGCGATGGCTGTGTGACCGCGATAAAGTTCACGCGATTCTTGTATTCCGGATGGGCCTCCAGGAAACGGTCGAATGCATTGAACCCCCTTACGATATTCTTGCTTGGCTCGGCGCGATCGACCCTGAGTATCGTGAATTCATTGAAGTGGGTGGGGAGATATCGTTCGTATGCGCGAGCTTCCTGACTGTGCGCGGTTTTGCGCACCGCCTCGGCATCGATCGAGATCGGGTAGTGGTTCACGGCGATGGTGCGGCCGTTCCAGATCACCACATTATGGCTGTAGCTGACTTCGATTCCGGGCACGTAGGCTTCGCAGGTGTGCATGAAGCTGCGCGCGTGGTCTGGCGTCTGGAAGCCGACGATGTCGCAACCCAGCATGCCTTCACAGATCGCCCGTCTCATCTCGCTGGGGATGAGGCGCCAGTAGTCCGGGTCGGGCCAGGGAATATGCACGAAATGCTGGATGATCGCGTGCGGCCGTTGCTCCCGGATCATCTGGCCGCAGAGATAGAGATGATAATCCTGCAACATGATGATCGGTTCCTGGTGCTGGTCGGTCTGTTCGCAGGCGAGGAGGATTTCGCCCGCGAACATCTCATTGACCTTGACATACCCATCTCGCCAGGCTGACCACGTTTCGTGGGTGATGTCGGGCGAGCGGGGCGTATCCCAGAGATAATGCTGCAGGAACCACAGCAACGGATTCGAAATCACGTTGTAGTACTGGTGATAGGCTTCGGGCGTTGGTACCGCGAACCGCAACTTGAACCTTGAGCCAGCGCCGTGCGGCATGATGAGCGTTTCGCCCGCGTCCTCGGCGGCAGATGCTCGAGCGCGGTCACCGTCGGTCATCGCGGCGGCGATCCAGATCGCCTGGCGGCCCTGGAGCACCGCGCTCACCGCGGTCACGAGACCGCCACTTCCCTGACGAGCCGAAAAGCTGCCGTCCGCACTTCGGGAGAACGTGACTGGGCCCCGGTTGGACGCGACGATCAGCTGCCGCTCCTCCATGACCCGTTCGACCAAGTCCTGTGAGTCGATGTCCTGGGTTGCCGTCGTGCCGTCACCATCATTGCTGCTCACGTTGTGGCCTCCTCGATCATGCCGCTGGTACCGGTCGTCGTTGTGGCTGCTCCCTGATTATCGCCGATTACGGGCGCTTTCGGGATGTCCAGGAGCCGGTGTCAGACCAGGCCGACTCAACGCCGGACCACATTTACGATCGCGCCGAGAGGTCGAGCGAGCGCAGCGTCATGGCGTTGACCGCCACCACAATCGTCGATACGCTCATCAGCAATGCTCCAACGGCTGGCGGCATGACGAATCCGGCCCAGGCAAGTACCCCCGCCGCCAATGGGATCGCGATGATGTTGTAGCCAGCCGCCCACCAGAGGTTTTGAATCATCTTTCGGTAACTCGCCAGCGACAGCCTGATCACACTTTCAACAGATCGGGGATCGCTGGACGCGAGGATGACCCCCGCTGATTCAATCGCAACATCGGTGCCCGCCCCAATGGCGATGCCGACATCAGCCGACGCCAGCGCGGGTGCGTCGTTGACGCCGTCCCCGACCATCACCACCTTGCGCCCTTCGCCTTGCAGGCGATCGATCTCTCCTGATTTGTTCTGGGGAAGCACCTCGGCCAGCACCTGATCGATGCCGAGCTGCTCCGCAACATGCTCGGCAACGTTCCTGGCGTCGCCAGTCATCATGATCGTGAGAATCCCGCGATGTTGCAGTGAGGCAATAGCCTGACGAGCCGATTCACGAACCTTGTCCTCCAGCGCGATCAGACCTATCACTTCATCCTTTCGAATCACGGAAAGGACCGACGCACCTCGGGATGCCCACGTGTCACGTTCTCCACTGAGTGAATCAGGGATCGAAAAGCCACGTTGCTCCAGCAGGCGTGGTCCGCCGACCGCCACTTCGGTCCCTTCGATGGTTGCGGCGACGCCGCGACCGGTGACGGACTGGAAGCCGCTGGCCTCCGGGATCAGGAGGTTTCGCTCCCGCGCCGCACGCACGATGGCCTGCGCAAGCGGATGTTCGCTTTCACGTTCGACAGAGGCGACCATCGCGAGAAGATCGCTCTCGTCGCCCGATACCGCCGCGACACCGGTAACGATGTGCTCGCCTTCGGTCAGGGTGCCTGTCTTGTCAAAGACCACCGTATCGATTGAGCGCATTGCTTCAAGTGCCTTGCGGTCCCGGATCAGCACGCCCTGCCGTGCCGCCGCCGACGTTGACATCGCAACCACCAGTGGGATGGCGAGTCCGAGCGCGTGTGGGCAAGAGATGACGAGTACCGTTATTGTCCTCACCAGCGCGTCATCGACTGATCCCAATGCCACCCATGCCACGAAGGTCACCACCGCCGCCGCGGTCGCGACGTAGAAAAGGAGCCCGGCGAACCTGTCAGCCAGCGCCTGGGCCCGGCTCTTCGAGTGCTGCGCCTCCGCCACAAGCCGCTGGATACCCGCGAGGGCTGTGTTCTCGCCGATGGCGTCGGCGACGATGTGAATCGAGGAGCCTTGAACGACGCTGCCCGCCACCACCGATTCCCCTTCGCCGCGCGATACTGGGCGAGACTCGCCGGTAAGCATCGATTCATCGAGATCTGCCTCACCCTGAACGATGGTGCCATCGACCGGAACCCGGCCGCCGGGTCGCACCAGGAGGCGATCCCCTTCGGAAACCGCGTCGAGGGCAACCGGTTCTGTGTTGCCGTCATCGTTCACCCGTTCGGCCTCATCCGGGAGGAGGGAGGCGAGCGCCGCCAGCGCATCGCTGGCCTGGCCGATCGCTCGCATTTCGAGCCAGTGTCCGAGCAGCATGATGTCGATCAGGAGCACCAGCTCCCACCAGAATTCGAGATCGAGAATGTCAAACGTGGACAGCACGCTGGTGACGAAGGCAACGGTAATGGCCAGGCTGATCAGCGCCATCATGCCAGGTTGGCGACTTGTCAGCTCCTCCCAGCCGCCGGTCAGGAAGATGCGCCCACCGTAGATAAAGACAACGACACCCAGCACTGGCGCGATCCAGTCGCTGCCGGCGAACCCGGGCATGGAGAAGTTGAGCCAATCCTGGATCATGTTGCTGTACAGCAGGACGGGGATGCTCAGGACGACATTGATCCAAAACAATCGCTGGAACTCAGCCGCGTGGTCGCCGTGCCCTCCATGTTCCTGATGCTGGTGGTCGCCACCACTGGCGGCAGACGCCTTGTCGAGCTCGACACCGGCGTTCGCGGCGGATGCTTGGTCATGTTGATGATGTTGTCGGTTGTGGGAGGGCAATCCATGTGGATCGTTCCCGGACTGCCCTTTGTCGTGATTGTGATGGTCCTGCATGACGCTGAACCCTCCTGTGGGACAAGCGAGGTCGTCCCCCTTTGCGCCTCTTGCGGACAGATATGAATACAAAGAAGCCGGTGCGATGTTGGTCGCAACCGGCTTCTTCCTTCGCATCAACCAGCAGGCGTTCTACGAGGAGCTCGGATACCCGGCTTCCTGAAGCGCGCTGTTGATGGCGCCAAGGTTCGTCTGGCCAGTGTCGAATGTCACCTTGACCTGTTTCGAGTCCGCGTTCGCGGAAACGTCCTTGACTCCCTCGACCTTGCCGACGGCATTCTGGACGGTGGCGACGCAATGATCGCAGCTGATATCCGGAGCGGTGAGCGTTACTGTTTCCATGGTTGTGTTACCTCCGCTTGCTTGGACGCGAATCGACTTCTCATGCTGGTAATTATACCCACTGGGGGTATATAACACAAGTCCCGGTAATGCCCTAATGGCCCGACATGTCCATGGCTCCTCCCTGGTCCGGGACGACGCTCATGCCGGCCAGGTCGCCCAGCCAGAGCGCCAGACCGCCGATTACCACCGCCAGGATTGCAATGCCAACCAGGAATCCCCAGTCCTTGACGCGATCCGAAATCGGCGGGAAGAGGATCTCGTTCGCGCTCTCCGGCCGCCGGAAGGATCGCAGGCGCAGGGCGTTGGAGACGACGCTGACGCTGCTCATCGCCATGGCCGCCGCCGCGATGACCGGATTGAGCAGGATATCGAACGCGGGATACAGGATCCCCATCGCGATTGGGATCAGCGCGATATTGTAGGCGAACGCCCAGAACAGCCCCTGCCGGATCGTGTTCACTGTCCGACGCGACAGTGCAATGGCTGTGACAATCGACTTCAGGTCATCGCCGATCAGGGTGATATCGGAGGCCGCCATCGCAACATCGGTTCCGGTGCCAATCGCAAGGCCAAGATCGGCCTGGGCGAGGGCCGGCGCATCGTTGATGCCGTCGCCGACCATTGCCACGACGCGGCGATTACCCTGCAATTCCTTGATTTTTGCGGCTTTTTGGTCGGGCAACACCTCGGCCAGCACATGCTCGATTCCGACCTCGCCGGCGATGGCCTGCGCGGTCACGCGGTTGTCACCGGTCAGCATCCACACATCGAGCCCAAGCGCGCTGAGCTGCTCGATCGTCTCGGCGGACGCTGGCTTGACTGTGTCGGCGATTCCGATCACACCAGCCGCTGTATCATCGACACCGACGAGAACCGGTGTGATTCCGTCCTTGGCGAGTGTTCCGGCCTGGTCAACAAGGATATCCGTCGCGATGCCGGACTCGTTCAGCAGTGATGCGTTCCCCACGAGAATCCGGTGGCCTTCGACGGTGGCGACGATGCCGCGACCGGTGATGGCCTCGAAGTCCATTGGCGGATGGAGCTCCAGTGACCGGGCACGCGCCGCCGAAACGATCGCTTCGCCCAGCGGATGTTCCGAACCGGCTTCAGCCGATGCCACAAGCCCGAGCAGCTCCTGCTCGCTGAACGCTCCGGTTGGCATGATCGCCGTGACCGAAGGCTTGCCGCGCGTGATCGTGCCGGTCTTGTCGAGCACAATCGTGTCGATGCGTCGCGCCATCTCGAGCGATTCGCCACCGCGCACCAGGATGCCGTTCTCGGCGGCCTTGCCGGTGCCCACCATGATTGCCGTCGGCGCGGCCAGTCCCAGCGCGCACGGGCACGCGATGATCAGCACGGCGACGGTGGCGGTGATCGCATAGGACAGCTCAGGAGACGGTCCGATTGCCATCCAAATTCCGAAGGTAAGCGCCGCGATCACCAGCACGACCGGCACAAAGATGCCCGAGATGCGATCGGCGAGCCGCTGCATTGGCGCCTTCGAACCTTGTGCGTCCTCGACCAGCCGGACGATCTGTGCCAGGGTGGTGTCTTCACCCACCTTGGTCGCGCGGAAGAGGAAGGTGCCGGAGCCATTGATCGTCGCGCCGATCACATCATCGCCGGGCCGCTTGTCCACCGGCAGGCTTTCGCCGGTGATCATGCTCTCGTCAACGCTGGATGCGCCATCGGTCAGCTCGCCGTCGACCGGCACCTTTTCGCCTGGTCGGACCCGGACGATATCGCCCGCGATGACCTGCTCGATCGGGATGTCAACTTCTGAGCCATCCCGCACGACGCGGGCGGTGCGCGCCTGCAGGCCCATGAGCGCGCGGATCGCGTCACCGGTGCGCTTTTTCGCCCGTGCTTCCAGCCAGCGTCCCATCAGGATCAGCGCGATGATGATGATGGCGGATTCGTAATAGAGGTGGTAGGGGAAGCCCCATCGATCGGCGAGATGCGGCCACAATGTCACGAATGCGCTGTAGCCATAGGCGACTGACGTGCCCACCGCGACCAGGGTGTTCATGTTGGTCGCGTAGTGCCGCGCGGCCGCCCAGGTAGCATCGTAAAAGACCCGTCCCGCCCAGAACTGCACGATCGTCGCCGCAATCAGCAGGAAAGGCGCCAGTGTCCGCTCCGAGATCGGCACTGGTGTGTACATCAGCACCATCATGGTCAGTCCGACCACGAGGCTCACCAGCGATTTGCGCTTGAGGTCAAGAATGTGCGCCTCACGCCGCGCATCCCGCGGGTCGATTGCGTCACTGGCCTTCGCGGGCTCGGATCGCGGCTCAGCAACAGGCGGCGCGGGCACGTGTTCAACAACCGGTGTACCGGAATACCCGGCGTTCGAGATCGCCTCGGCGAAATCGGACAGCGCGGCAACATCAGGATCAAAGGCGACGGTCGCGCGTTCGGTAGCGAGGTTGACGCTGGCCGATTTGACGCCATTGACGCCTTCGAGCTGCTTTTCGACGCGCCGCACGCAGGATGCGCAGGTCATCCCCTCGATATCGAAGGTGGCGCTCCCGGCTCCGTTCGGCTCGGGTATCGGCGGGCTCGATTGCGCCGGGGGCGTTGTGATCGTTGCCTTGTACCCGGCATGCTCGACCGCCCGCAACAGCGTTCCGACCTGCGCGAGGTTGGCGTCAAACTCCACCGCGGCGCGCTCGGTCGCAAGGTTCACGCTGGCTTCATTGACACCAGCGACGCCTTCCAGCGACTTTTCCACGCGCCGCACGCAGGCGGCACAGGTCATCCCTTCGATTTCAAGTGAGATTGCCTGGGGTGTTTGCCTTTTGTCGATTGCAACCATGTGTCTATCCCGAACATTGAGCACCAGCGCCATTCGGCGCCTCGTATCACTCATGATACCCCTAGGGGGTATACATGTCAAGGCTGTGCGGGAGGTGGACCAGGCGCTAACTGGTATAGTTGTTCAACAGGTGCTGGACATCGCCCCGCGGCATTTGCCGCATGCCCTCGATCATCCGAATGTGCCGCGCCGGACCGGAGAGATTGCCCATGACCGGGAAACCAAATGAGTCGACCAGGTCGGCGGAAGCTCCGGCATTACAGCGTCCAGGCCGGGAGCGCCGGATGTGCCCGTGGTGCGGAAGTGATGAGGTTCGACTGGTGCAGCGAGGCTTCACCGGTCCAACCGACGAGCGCGACCAGTACATCGCGTGCCACGGCTGCAAGCGCCTGACCTATGAGATCGTTTCGCGCAGCGCGAGAGAAATGCGCCTGGGCCAATACCGGACCGGTGGCACCTACCGAGACAGCCTGCGCCAGACAAAGTACGACATTCTCCGCGTGCTGCGAGTGGGATCGAACGAAGTGCTGCTCTATGTCAAACCGATCATCCGGCAATCGGCGTCGCTCCGCGCCGAGACTCCACGCCGGGGCCGATTCTGACCACGGTTGATACCCGCCTCGTGACATTCTGACGGTGGCGCCGTCGTGGCAACCCTATCCCCGAACCAAACCAACTGAGGAACGCATGATCCAGGCAACTTCGAAGCGTGCATCCACGCTGGCGAGTGAGACGCAACGCCGTCGCACATTCGCGATCATTTCGCACCCGGATGCGGGCAAGACAACATTGACGGAAAAACTCCTTCTTTACGGTGGAGCGGTGCAGATGGCCGGTTCGGTCACCGCACGGCGAAACCAGCGGCACGCCGCATCCGACTGGATGCAGATGGAGCAGGAACGCGGCATCTCGATCTCCTCGACGGTGTTGGCGTTTCCGTACAAGGATTATCAGGTCAACCTGCTTGACACACCCGGCCACCAGGATTTTTCGGAAGACACCTATCGAACCCTGTCCGCGGTCGACAGCGCGGTCATGGTGCTGGACGGCGCTCGCGGGATCGAGCCGCAGACACTCAAGTTGTTCGAGGTGACGCGTCGACGTCGCACACCTATCTTCACCTTCATCAACAAGATGGATCGTCCCGCCCAGCACCCGCTGGAGCTGATGGAGGAGATCGAAAAGACGCTCGGCCTGGCGACATGGCCGATCAACTGGCCGATCGGCGACGGTCAGGACTTCCGGGGTGTTTACGACCGGCTGTCCGGCGTCGTGCATTTGTTCGAGCGCACCGAACACGGCGCAAAACAGGCGCCTGTGCGCCTGACCGGCCTGGATGACGAGACGCTGGACCACGAGCTTGGTCCCGAACGCGCGGCCACGCTGCGCGAGGAGCTGGAGCTGCTCGAAATGGCCGGAACGCCGTTCGATCTCGACGAAGTGCTTGCCGGAAATCTCACACCCGTCTGTTTCGGGTCGGCGCTCACCAACTTTGGTGTTCAGCTTTTCCTCGACCATTTCGTGCGGATGGCGCCACAGCCGCGGCCGATGGAAAGCTCGAATGGCACGATCGATCCGACCGACGAGACCTTTTCCGGGTTCGTCTTCAAGATCCAGGCGAACATGGACAAGCGTCATCGCGACCGTGTCGCCTACATGCGGGTCGTCTCCGGTCGGTTCGAGCGCGATCTCGATGCCTGGGTGCCGCGATTGAAGCGCAAGGTGCGGCTTTCGCGACCCATGCGCCTGTTCGGCTCGGACCGCGAGGTGGTGGAAGAAGCCTTCGCCGGCGATGTCGTCGGGCTGGTGTCGACCGGAACCTTCACGATTGGCGACACGATCAGCGACGGTGACATTGGCACTTTTCCGCCGCTGCCTCGTTTCCAGCCCGAGCATTTCGCGTTGTTGCGACACACCCGTGCCGATCGCTACAAGCAGTTCCTCAAGGGGTTGACGCAGATCGAAGAGGAGGGCGCCATCCAGCTCTTCTACCCGGTGAGCACCGGCAGCCGCGAACCGGTGATGGCGGCGGTGGGGGCATTGCAGTTCGAGGTCGTGCGCTACCGCCTGGAAACCGAATACAACGTCGAAACTGAGATGGATGTGCTGGGCTACACGGCGGCGCGATGGGTTACTGGTGACGAAGAAGAGATCACCACGATCAGCAATGGCCGGGGTCGCATGCGAGCCGAAGATCACGAAGGGCGCTCGATCATACTGTTCACCACGGAATGGGATCTTCGCTACGCGGAGGAAAACGCAAACGACGTGGCATTCTCGTCGCTGGCGGAGGTGTAATCCACCCCACAATCAGGAGCATGAGCATGAACGTGGTTTTGAACAACGGTGTGAGGATGCCGGCGCTGGGCTTCGGCGTTTTCCAGACCCCTCCCGACGTGACCGCAACCTCGGTCGAACAAGCACTCAGAGCCGGTTACCGCCTCATCGATACCGCGGCGTCATACTTCAACGAACGCGAAGTCGGTGAAGGCATCCGGCGTTCCGGCCTCGACCGGTCCGAGGTATTCATCGAGACCAAGGTGTGGATCAGCGACTACGGTTACGATCAGACGCTGCGCGCCTTCGGCAAGAGCGCGGGCAAGCTCGGCGTCGACCAGATCGACTTGCTGCTGCTGCACCAGCCTGTTCCGACTCAGTTTGACAAGACCGTCGAGGCCTACCGCGCCCTGCAGACGCTCCTTTCGGAGGCACGCGTCCGCGCGATCGGAGTCAGCAACTTCATGCCCGACTACCTTGCGGCGCTCCTCGACCGGTCGAGCATCGTCCCGTCTGTGAACCAGGTTGAGATGCACCCGTACTTCACCCAGCCGGACGTTCAGCAGGCGAACGAGGAGCAGAGGATTCTGACCCAGGCCTGGTCACCGATGGGCGGAATCACGAGCTACGGTGGAAGCAGGCACAGCACCTTCGACGATCCGGTCATCGCTCAAATCGCCGCCGAGCATGGCAAGACACCGGCCCAGGTCATGCTGCGCTGGCACCTCCAAGAGGGACGTTCAGCAATCCCGAAGTCGGTGAACCCCGAACGAATCGCCGCCAACTTCGACGTGTTCGACTTCGAGCTCACCGGGGACCAGATCAAGGCGCTGAACCGACTGAACACAGGAGTGCGCGGCGGCCCGGAACCAGGGTCCGTGACCCCGGAAGCCTTTGGCCGGAACATCCCCGAGGCGTAACGAGACCAGGATCGGAATTCGAGCCGGAATGCGCCGCGAATATGGGATAGATTCCAGCGAGGAACTCCCATGCATTCTGTTCATGCGGGTTGTGACCTCCATTTTTGGAGAGACACGTTCCACCCTCAACCGCGCCTTGCACAGTTTTGAGTCGCTTGGGCTAATCACGGTCGACGGCAACCAGATCACGTTGATCAAGCCGGTAACCCTGGCAACTTATACCTGGTAAACGCCGGGTTGCTCGTTCTTCCGGTGTCGCTGACGGAGCCGGTCCAGCAAATGTGGCACACTTTGGCGGTCAAATAATCGTTGCAGTCATATAGAGGAGCACACCTTTTGGCCACAGCAACAACGAGTACGCAGCTTCCGCACTGGGACATGACCACGCTGTTTCCATCGCTCGACTCACCGGAGTTTGCCAGCGCAATCCAGCAGCTGAAGTCGCAGATCGGCGAGCTTGAATCGCTGGCGCAAGGGCTCGAACCTGGAGCGTTCGTTAACAGTGACAGTGTCGCCACAGCTGAAAAGCTGATCAGCGCCATCAATGAGCTGTTCGAGCACGGCATGACCATTCGAGGCTTCGTCTCGGGCTACACCAGTGTTGATTCCCGGAATGAGGCGGCCAACGCCCGCGAAAGCGAACTGCGCATGCTCTTCGCACGGGTGTCGATGATCGTGAGCCGGTGCACGGCCTGGTTCGGCAGTCTCGACACGGAAAAGCTGATCGAGCGATCCGATGTGGCGAAGGAGCACGCCTATGCGCTGCGCCAGGCAAAGATCGAAGCCACCCACCTGATGTCCCAGCCGGAGGAAGACCTTGCTGCGCAGATGGCGATTTCCGGTGGGCACGCCTGGGGCAAGCTGCATGATGACCTGAGCTCGCAGATCCTGGTTGAAGTCGAAAAGGAGCTCGGCAAACCGGTGCTGCTGGCCATGACTGAGGTCAGGAACCTGCAAATCGATCCAGATCGCGGCGTGCGCCAGCGCGCCCACAACGCAGAGTTGGCTGCCTGGAAGCAATGGGAGACGCCGCTTGCCGCAACCTTGAACGGGGTGAAAGGTCAGCACCTCACCCTCGCGGAACGGCGTGGCTGGGATGATGTGATCGATGAATCGCTGTTCCAGAACCACATCGACCGCGAGACGCTTGACGCGATGATGAGCGCCGCCAGGGACGCATTCCCCGACATCCATCGCTACTTTGCGGCGAAGGCCACGGCGCTTGGCGTTGAAAGGCTCGCCTGGTACGACCTGTCCGCGCCACTGAACGCCGAGGGGCGCAAATGGGAGTGGAACGACGCCGTGGCGTTCGTCAGCAACCAGTTCGGCACGTTTTCAGACCGGCTCCGTGGGTTGTCAGAGCGCGCCTTCGATGAGAATTGGATCGACGCCGAGCCACGGTCGGGAAAGGTCGGGGGAGCCTTTTGCATGCCGGTGCGAAAAGGCGAGTCACGCGTGCTGGCCAACTTCACGCCGTCGTTCGATGGGGTAAGCACGCTGGCACACGAGCTGGGACACGCCTATCACAACCTCGCCGAAGCTGACCGGTCGATGATGCAATCAATGGCAACGCCGATGACCCTGGCGGAGACGGCGAGCACCTTTTGCGAAACGATCCTGCGGAAGGCCGCGCTCAAGACGGTCGACGAACCTGAGCAATTGGCCATACTTGAAGGTGCGTTGGCGGATGCCGCACAGATCACGGTGGACATCACCAGCCGGTTCCTGTTCGAGCAGTCGGTGTTCGAGCAGCGCCAGGATCGGGAGTTGTCCGCTGGCGAATTCAACACCCTCATGCTGAACGCGCAAAAAGCGACCTACGGCGACGCGATCGAGGAATCCACGCTGCATCCGTACATGTGGGCGGTGAAGCCACATTACTACTCAATGGACTTTGCCTACTACAACTATCCATACATGTTCGGGATGCTCTTCGGTCTGGGGCTGTACTCGCGGTACGAGCAGGATCCGGATACCTTCCGGGAGCACTACGACGATCTGCTCTCTGCCACCGGCATGGCTGATGCGGCGGAGCTCGCCGGGCGGTTCGGCATCGATATCCGGTCGAAGGATTTCTGGAAGGGGAGCTTTGACGTCATTCGCGATGACATCTTGACGTTCGAGAAGCTTCTCGCGGCACGTTGACGACGGTTCCCGGAAGTGGTCGACCTTGTGTCGACCATACCGAAGGCGAACACAAGATTCGGCCCTGGCACTACAGTTGCACCTTTCAAGTCAGCATCACACCGCGTCGTTGGTAATGACACCGCTGATATCATCATCACCATACCGGACCCCACGTTCGCCAGTAACACAACCCGACGGGACGCAGTTAATGGATGTTCTCGCCTTTCAGCGCAAATGGATCGACGCCTCCCGGCAAAAGGAACGCAGCGCCTACGTCACCCACTTCAACGACCTCTGCGAGCTCCTCGGCGTCGAAAAACCCCTCGACCAGGACCCCACCGGCGAAACCTACGGCTTCGAACGTGGCTCCAGGATCGCCGGTGGGGGCGATGGCTGGGCCGACGTCTGGTACAAAAGCCACTTCGCCTGGGAGTACAAGGGCATCGGTAAGGACCTCGACGCCGCCTACATCCAGCTTCTCCGCTACAAGGACGACCTCGGCAACCCGCCCCTCCTCATCGTCAGCGATCTCAACATCATCCGCATCCACACCAACTTCACCAACACCGTCAAGCAGACCATCGAGCTCAACCTCGTCAGCCTCCCCGGCGAGGGCAACCTCGCGATGCTCAAACGGCTCTGGACCGATCCCGAAGGCTTCCGGCCAAAAGACACCCCCGACTCCGTCACCATCGCCGCCGCAAAGCGCTTCAGCGAAATCGCCGCCGGTCTCTACCAGCGCGGCGAAGACCCGGAAAAGACCGCCCACTTCCTCGTCCAGATCGTCTTCTGCCTCTTCGCCGAGGACATCGCCCTCCTGCCGGACCGCCTCTTCTCCCAGATGGTGGAGGCCGATCGCCTCGACCCCGCCACCTTTCGCGAGGATGCCCAGGACCTGCTCGAGGCCATGAACACCGGCGGTCGCGTCAACTACAAGCGCATCCCATGGGTCAACGGCGGCCTTTTCGCCACCGTCGACGTGCCCGAGCTCACCATCCCCGAAATCGCCCTCATCCGTGACTCGATGAAGCTCGACTGGTCGCAGATCGAACCCGCCATCTTCGGCACTCTCTTCGAGCGTTCCCTCGACCCCACCAAGCGTTCCCAGCTCGGCGCGCATTACACCGGCAAGGCCGACATCCAGCGCGTCGTCGAGCCTGTCGTCATCGCCCCCCTCAAGCACCGCTGGGCCGACCTCCGCGACAAATACGTAGGGCCCGACCCCGTATCGGGCCGTTCTTCCAAAACATCATCGTCCCGCGCCGACACCAGACGCCGCAACGCCATGCTCCGCGACATCGACGCCTTCCTCGCCGAGCTCCGCTCCGTCACCATCCTCGACCCCGCCTGCGGCAGCGGCAACTTCCTCTACGTTGCCCTCAGCGAGCTGCTGACGCTCGAAAAGGAAGTCATGACCTGGCGCGCCACCACCGCGACGTTGCCGCTCGGCTTCCCCGAGATCAGGCCCACCCAGGTCAAGGGCATCGAGATCAACGCCTACGCCCAGCAGCTCGCCCAGGCCGCGATCTGGATCGGCTACCTGCAATGGCTCAACGCCAACGGCTTCGGCTGGAGCGAGCCCGTCCTCGCCGCGCTGGACTCGATCGAGCACAAGGACGCCCTGCTGGCCTTCCACGACGACGGCACCTTCACCGAAGCCGAATGGCCAAGAGCCGACTTCATCATCGGCAACCCACCATTTCTCGGCGGAAAGCGGCTGCGTGCAGAACTGGATGACGACTATGTCGACAATCTCTTCGACGTCTTCGATGGCAAAGTGGCACGTGAATCCGATCTTTGCTGCTACTTCTTTGAAAAAGCACGTGCGCAGATTGAGTGGGATGAAGCCCAACGGGCCGGGCTGCTCGCTACTCAAACCATACGCGTTGGAGCAAACCGTGAGGTGCTAAGAGCAATCAAGAGGTCTGGTGACATTTATATGGGATGGTCGGATGAACCGTGGATTCTCAATGGCGCCGCAGTACGTATCTCCATCGTTGGTTTTGACGATGGCACCAGTCAGGCTCGTATGCTGGATGGGCTGGAAGTTACATCAATCAATGCTGATTTGACGGCTTCGGGTGTAGATGTTCTGGCGGCACAACGCCTCTCAGAAAACATGAACCTAGCCTTTCAGGGCGACACCAAAGGCGGTCCATTTGAAATCGGCGCTGACCTGGCTCAAGACTGGATTGCATTTCCACCGAATCCAAATGGTCGCCCTAATACTGATGTCGTGCGATCTTGGTTCAATGGTCGAGATGTGATGGATCGGCCAAGAAACATGTGGATCATCGACTTCGGCACTGATATGTCGGAATCAGAGGCATCCATGTACGAGGCGCCCTATGAATATTCTCTTCGCCACATCAAACCAGCGCGGCTCAATAGCAAGTCAACTACTGGAGTATGGTGGCTTCACGAACGTCCCAGGAGGGAAATGCGCGAGGCTTTAGAAGATCTTTCTCGCTACGTCGGAACCGCTAGAGTGGCGAGGCATCGGGTCTTCGTCTGGCTTGCAGGTGGAACCATTCCGGACAATCGATTGGCTGCCATCGCACGCGACGACGACTATTTTCTCGGGATACTGAGTTCGCAAGCACATTTGGTGTGGGCGCTCAGGCTGGGTGCACGACATGGTGTTGGCAATGACCCCGTATACATGCCGACGACCTGCTTCGAGACCTTCCCGCTGCCCTGGCCGCCCGGTCAGGAACCGGTCGACGATCCCCGCGTGATCGCCATCGGCGACGCCGCCAAAAAGCTCGATGAGCTACGCACCAACTGGCTCAACCCCGAAGGCGCCCCCGACGCCGAGCTGAAAAAGCGCACCCTCACCAATCTCTACAACGCCAAACCCACCTGGCTCCAGAACGCCCACGCCGCCCTCGACCGCGCCGTCTGGGACGCCTACGGTTGGCCGGGGAGCGAGGTCCCGGCGGATGTCCAGGGGGACGTCATCCTGTCGCGACTGCTGGAGCTGAATCAGGAGCGTGCGAATCCACTGACTTGATGAAAAACTCAACCACTGTCATAATTATCGAACCAAACTGTCAGCGATGATCCTTCTCTAAAACTACTCTGTAGCTACTTGCCTACCAACTGTTGCTAACAGTGGACATCCGTGCATGATCATTTGACCATCGCGATACCGGCACGACTTGCAATCCATTGAGGGTTCAAATGATCGACACCGCTTCATGGGAAGAGAGAACCGTTGACGTAATTAACGATGTGATACTGGATTCTACCAATGTCAGAATTGAGGGTGCGGAGTTTAGCCCACAACCTGATCTGATCAAAATTCTGTTTGGAAGTCACAAGGCTATGGAGCTAGTTGAGTCAATATGCAAGCTAGGATTCTTGACACATGATGTCCCCGTGGTGGTTCTAGAGAGTCAAGCGGCTAAAGTGGTCGAAGGAAACAGAAGATTCGCTGCGCTCATGGCGATACAGAACCCACAGCTAGTTCCAGGAGTTAGTCGCAAGATCGAGCAACTTGCCGATGCACTTACGCGAGATCAGAGGAACTCTCTCAGAAATGTAGAGGTCTTGGTTGCCCCTAGTCAAGAAGAGGCGAACCAACTTGTCGCCGCGATTCACACTGGTGCAAAGAGAGTCAATTGGAGTCCCGCGCGTCAAGCCGCATTCTTTCGTGGACTTATCGAGGAAGGTCGCGCTTTCAATGAGATCAGAGATCTGTACCCCACCATTGACATTCGACCCTTCTTCCGCACCGACACAACGCTTCGGTTGTTTGCTGCTACAGCTAAACAGGATCAAGAGCTTGCCAAAAAGCTTGCTCGCTCCTCAAAAATCACATCTACCATCGAGCGCCTGATATCCAACCCGGAGTTCCAGGACCTGGCTAGCTTGAGATTTGACGCCGAATCAGGAGTGGCTAGTGTTGCCGGGCCTCAACGGCAATTCGATGCAGTGGCTCGACAGGTGATAGAAGACTACGACGCGAAATTGATCAACACCCAGATACTGAACAAACAGAGCGATCCTGATTATAAGGACTACATCTCCAAGCTAAAAGGAATATCCCAGAGGGCGGCGTACGAAGCACAAACCGATGGCACCGGCAAACAACCGAACAACAATGGGACCTCAAGAGAACCTAACTCTGAGGAGCTATCCAATGTTGATGAGAGCGAAAGCAATAGTGAGAATGCCGGAACTCAGCGAAAATATCGGTCGGTGAGCTCAATACTTCCGCTTAACGGACTCAGCCCTATCCAGAACTATCCGGCAGTTGGCGTCCTGTTCAACGAAGCAGTGACCATCAACTATCAGCGCTTTCCACATGCAACTGGCTATCTATTGAGGGCGCTTTTGGAGAAGAGCATCAAAGCGTTTGCAGACAAGTACGGGCAAACTGCCAACGGAAACGCTACTGAGTGCGCGAAATGGCTGCGCAGACGTGCAAAGAAGGAATCGAATCGGACTCTTGAGCAGGCCCTAAGTTCTGTCATAAGTGCGATGGATGATCGAGATCACTCAATCACTATTGATGGAATGAACGCTATCACTCACAATCATACCGTTCTTGCAGATGGAAAGTCAGTTTTGCGCTTCTGGCAGCAACTTCACGCACCTCTCGATTATTTGAGAAAGTGACTTGATATCACCGAAAGCGAAAGTGATTTGATGCTGAGCATAAAGGTGCCTTCAAAACCGACTTTCTCGCCGCTACGTTATCCCGGAGGAAAGTCAATACTTTACCCTCATCTCCGAGCGTTGATCCGGCAGAATGGGCTCTCTGATGGCACATATGTTGAACCCTATGCGGGAGGCGCGGGCGCAGCGCTTGCGCTTCTCATCACGGGAGAAATATCAAGAGTTGTCATCAACGATCTTGATCCAGCTATCTATTCCTTCTGGCTGCTTGCAACCAAGTACTCCGATGAACTCTCTGCCCGAATCGCTGCAGCATCTCTAACGATGGAGGAATGGGATCAACAGAGGCGTATATACAAACGATGTGATGCACAGGATCCGATTAGCTTGGGCTACGCGGCCTTTTACTTGAACAGGACTAATCGATCGGGAGTGATGAACGCTGGTGCAATTGGGGGCAAGTCACAAACTGGAACGTATAGACTAGATGCCCGTTTCAACAAGAAGTCACTGATCGAACGAGTACGGTTGATTGAACTTTATGCCGATAGAATCGAGGTCTTGAATCGAGATGGAAAGGACTTGATCGGAGATTTCGCCGCTTCCCACAATACACTGGTATATGCAGACCCTCCGTACTTTGATAAAGGCAGCACATTGTATCTGAACTCGTTTGGATCGGAGGATCATATAGACCTTGCCAACTGCCTAAATGGACTCCACGATGCCAAATGGATGCTCACATATGATGACGTTCCGGTGATCCATGATCTGTATAAGGAACGTCGACAAAGCGTTCTCCCTATTAATTACTCCGCGCACCGGCCCCGCAAGACCAATGAGGTAATTGTCTATTCAGATGCGCTAGTGTTGCCGGAACACTCCCCCCACAACATTTAAAGGTGCAATCCGTCGACATCGATCCTCCGATCGGCATTTGTACCGACCATATTCGCAAGTCCTCCTTTACCGATGCACAGCGGGCTTCACTGACATCATCATCACCACCCATCCTGCCAACCCATCCCTATACACACAACCTGGCCATCTTGGCCATCTTCGATGCCGTTCCCCAAGGTGGCCACATCCCGGACCCATCTCCGACCAACCTGGCCATCTGACGAAATCCCCGCCGGATCAACCAAATCGACTCCTTCATCTCCCAAGATGGTCAGGCGGTCTTGTTATCGCGTTGGCCATCTTGGCAGCCTTCCGTCCGGCCATGTTCCAGCCTCTGGACCGTTAGCCTCGACCTGCCAATGGTCGAGGTCCCCGTGTGTCTCCCCGTCCCCGTCATCTTGCTCGCCCCAACCCGCAGCCTCGACCTGCTAATGGTCGAGGTCAGCCCTCGATCGCGACCGCCAACCACCCCAACATCGGCCCCCGCCATCCCGGCTGGACACGCCCTGTATGCTGGTATGAACGCCGGTCGAGAACTGTACCGGGTTGTTGCCGTGTCGGAGATGTGCCGCCGCACGGCTGGGAGCAAACGTCCAGCGTGAGCACAGTCAGGGAAGTCCTGGAGTTTTACGGCGATCGGCCCAACGAGGTCCTGGACCTCGCCTGGACCCATGTCGAGCTCAGTCTCATTGCGCTCGTCATCGCCTCCGCGATCTTCATCCCGCTCGGAATCCTCTTCGCCCGGTGGCAGGGCGGAGGATCCACCGCCGTGGGCGTGGTCGCCTCGCTCCGTGTCATCCCCTCGCTCGCCCTGATCTTTCTCTTCTACCCGCTGCTTGGCTTCGGCTTCCAGCCGGCGTTGTTCGCGTTGACCATCCTTGCGGGTCCGCCGCTCATTCTCAATACCTTTGCCGGAATGAGATCGGTCGATGCCTCAATCCTTGAAGCCGCGCGGGGAGTTGGCATGAACCCTGCGCAAGTGTTCTTCAAGGTCCATTTGCCGCTCGCGCTTCCCGTGATCATTGCGGGCATGCGGTCGGCGTCAGTCGAGATCGTCGCAAGCGCCACGCTCGCCTCATTCATTGGCGTTCGCACGCTGGGCCAATACATTGTGACCGGCATTTCCCTGCTGGACACGACCTATTTGCTCGCGGGTGGACTGTTGATCGTTGCGCTTGTGCTCTCGGCGGAAATCATCCTTGGCGGGATAGAACGACTGGTCAAGGCGCCTGTCGCCTGATCTGTCCCGATGGTCGGGACACGTACTCGCCCGGGAATCACGTTTGGAAAGGAATGTCGCAGATCATGATGAATCGACGCACAGTACTCAAGGGAGCCCTCGCGACGCCGATCGCCGCAACCGCCATTGGTGCGGCCATGAACCGCGCGGTCCTCGCACAGGATGAGCCGATCGTGGTGGGATCCAAGGATTTCACCGAGCAATTCATCCTCGGGAACATGTACCTGCTTGTGCTTCAGGATATGGGGCTCGAAACCGAAGAAGCGCTGAACCTCGGTGGAACCCAGATTGCCCACCAGGCGCTCGTCAGTGGCGATATCGCCCTGTATCCGGAGTACACCGGCACGGCGCTGGTCGAAGTGCTGGGCCTGTCGGTGGAAGATGTGATGGCGCAGGCCCAATCCGCGACACCGGTGGCGGAGGGTACTCCCGCCACGGCCTCGGCCACTCCGGTCGGAGGCACAGGTTCCGCCGCTGACTACGTTTACAACATCGTCAAGGATGCGTATCAGGAGCAGTTCAACCTCACCTGGCTCGCCCACTCCCAGTTCAACAACACGCAGGCGCTGGCGGTCAAGCGTGCGTGGTCCGAAGAAAACGGCATCACCACCATTTCCCAGCTTGCTGAAATCGCGGGCGACCTGACGATCTCGGCGCCCGCCGACTTCCCCGAGCGGGAGGATGGGCTGCTGGGCCTGCAGCGCGTATACGATAACGGCTTCGCGGATATCGAGGTCCTCCCGGTGCAGCCGGGACTCAAGTACCAGGCGCTGCTCGACGACGAAGCGGAAGTCGTGCTGGCGTTCGGCACCGATGGCCAGATCGCCGGAAACGACCTTGTCGTCCTTGAAGATGACCTGGGACTCTGGCCGCCCTACAATGTCGCGCCAGTGGTCCAAAGTGACCTGATCGATGCCAATCCGGACATCGCAACCCGATTCAACGAGGTGACGACATCGCTTACCGGCGAAATCATGTCGGGTCTCAACTGGCGTGTTGACGGCGACGAGAAGGCCGAGCCGGCCGACGTGGCCGAGCAGTACCTGACAGAAAATGGCTTCATCGGCGGATAGGGCACCGGATGCCTGACGCCTCGGTCCACCGTGGTCCGCCTGGATAGCGGTGGACCGTCATCACCGGACAGTCGCACCCAGCAATGGCGATCACGTGCCCGGAGGCAACTCGTGAACAATCCGTATCAGGACTCCGAACAGGTTCGGGGTGGGAGCGCGATCCGGCTGGAGAACCTGACGAAGCACTATCCGGACAGCCCTGATCCGGCAGTCGACAATATTTCGCTTTCGATCGAGCCCGGCGAATTTGTCGTCCTGCTCGGTCCGTCCGGCTGCGGCAAGACGACGTTGCTCAAGATGATCAATCGCATCTATGAACCGACGAGCGGAAACATCTGGATCGACAATACGGAAGTCCACGCGCTGGCCGCATCCCAGCTGCGACGCCATATTGGGTATGTGATTCAGCAGACTGGCCTGTTTCCACACATGCGAATCGAAGACAATGTCGCGACCGTCCCGAGGCTGCTGAAATGGAGCAAGCAGCGTACCAGGCAGCGCGTCGAGGAATTGCTCGAGCTGGTGGGATTACCGCCGGAATCGTATGCCAGGCGCTATCCCACGCAGCTTTCTGGCGGCGAGCAGCAGCGGGTCGGGCTCGCCCGCGCTCTTGCGGGTGAGCCGTCCACCATGCTGATGGATGAGCCCTTTGGCGCGCTCGATGCCATCACCCGCACCAGGCTTCAGGATGAGCTCAGCCGAATTCACCGGCAGATCAGCCAAACCATTCTCTTCGTCACGCACGACATCGATGAAGCGGTGCGATTGGCGGATCGCATCGTGGTGATGCGCGAGGGCAAGGTCGATCAATTCGACACGCCCCTCCAGATTGTCTCCCGCCCCGCCAACCAGTTCGTGGCGGAGCTTGTCGGCGCCGACGATGTGCTGCGCCGGATGAGCCTGATCCCGATCTCGTCGGCGGTGTCTCCGCTTGGTCATCAACGATCGAACGGCGAACCCACCATCCCGGCGTCCGCCTTTCTGCGCGATGCAATCGGGCTGATGGTGGACTCCGCCACCGAGCAGCTCACCGTAGTAGATGAGGATGGTCATCCCGCCTGGTCGCTGACCATGGACGACATCCAGCGATCCGTGTCCGGCTCGGAGTCGGGCCGCGCGATGAACACCGGCGTCACCAGTTCCGCAAACGACTGATGCCGCACCCAGAAGGCTGATGGATCATGGAACTCGATCTCCGCTACCTGAAGGAACATCCGGACATTGTCTGGGAACACACGGTCGAGCATCTCCAGCTCTCTGTGACAGCGTTGGCCATTGCATTGCCGATCGCAATCATGCTGGGATTGCTCGCCGTCAGGTTCAGGTGGCTCACCACACCCGTCATCACGGCGGTAAGCGTGCTGTATACCATCCCCTCAATTGCCTTGCTGGCATTCCTGATACCGAGCCAGGGTATTGGTCAACGTCCAGCGTTGATCATGCTGGTGCTGTACGCCCAGCTCTTCCTGGTGCGCAACATTGTGGCGGGCCTCAATGGCGTGGATCCGGATATCCTGGAAGCGGGACGGGGTCTCGGCATGAATGAGCTTCAGTTGTTTCGAAAGGTCTGGCTGCCACTGGCGCTGCCTGTGATCATGGCCGGTGTGCGTACCGGCCTTGTGACCACGATTTCGCTTGCGACAATCGCCGGCTGGGTCAACGCGGGCGGGCTCGGTGAGTTGATGTTTCAGGGGATCGCCCGGCTCTACGGGTCCATGGTGCTGGTCGGCGTGATTGCCGTCACGATACTCTCGCTTAGCATCGACCTCGTGCTGCGTGCGCTGGAGCGGCTCACACCGGTCGCGCGTGCCAATCGCGCCGCGTCGACGTAGACTTCGCCACGTTGTATCAGGCATTGGTTTCTGGATGGATTGGAGAACTCGGGCATCGAAGCCTGAGTCTACGTGCATCTGGGTCGATTGCTCCAAACTTCTGGGTGTTCAGGCGGCGTAATTGGCGCTAATCGCCGCCCAGGATCGCGTTCTTGATCAGCACCAGCACCGCCGCCGCGATCGCGGCCACGATGATGCTTGTGATGAGGGAAGCATCGCCACCGACGAGGTTGTCCGTGATCAGTCCCGCCACAAACGCCCCAACCAGGCCCAGGAGCAAGTCGCCCCATATGCTCCGGTCGGTGCGGGTAATCACCCCCGCGAGCCAACCGGCGGCGATCCCCACAATGATCCAGCTGATGAATCCCATCGATCACTCCTCCTTCATCCGTAAATCAACCTGAATTTCCCCGTCAAGTCGGGATTGCCTCATGGTCGGCAAAGCAAGGATCGTGCCAGGCGCCGTCCTCGTAATTCGTTCCGGGACCAGACCAGGTCGCGTTCCGCTGAAGATGTGACGCCGACGTGCCTCCCGGTCCGGTAATGTTCATGGTTGCCGCGTTACTGATCCGGTTGATCCTTGATGATCTCATCTGGAGTACCGCCTGAATCCATCGTACGATCGCTCCGGCGTCGGGGACGACCGTGCGAGTGGACGGGCACGTCCAGCTCGGCCTCGAGCGACTCATGGTCGATCGGAGCCGACGATGACTCCATTCGTTCCTCCGGCGTTGGGAGCACCCGTTGGTTCGGCTCGTTATCCGGGGTCGAATGGTCTGTTGGTGACGTATCCGAGGTATCGGCAGAATCGTCCGCTTCCTTGTCAGGTGAGGTCTTGGAGGATGTCGTATCCAGGGTCGTCGCTTCTTCCTGGTCCGGCACGGTGTCGGTGGCGGGGCCGCTGTCTTGTTGAGCAGATTGTCGACTGCCGGTGCTGGCGGAATCGGGGGATGCGGTGTCCGGCGGAGCAGGCGCATCTTCACGTTCCGGCAAGATGCCATACGAGCCGAATCGATCGAAAAAAGCCCATGTCCACAACGCCATCAGGACACAAAGCAGTGTCAGCGAGCCAAGCATGATTGCCCCCGCCGTATCATCGGACGCCATAAGCGCCATGCAGATTGAGGTGATGAGGATGAAAATGATACCGGCGATCGCCAGGACCGTCCCCAAAGCGCCACAAAAACGGCTCCAGGACACGCGGGCGACGAGCTCTTCGGCATGAAACACGCCATCCGGATGAGTTGGTCGGCGAAACCGCACATGTGGACCCAAATCCCGGACCAGTAATCCAAGAACGAGCAGCGTTGCGCCAAACCCTATCCCAAATACAACATAATCCACCGCGCTTCCCCCGTCCCCCACAGTCCCCGGAGCGAGTTTCTCCTCTGACCTCGCTCATTCGATTCGTCATCGGCAGGTGCGGATGCACAACATCGGCAACCGGGTACGACCTGGAGACGTCGCTCGCGTGAACGCCACTCCCCCAGAACGTGACGATCGCGATTCGGTTTTACCTGTTCGTTGCGCAACGTCCTTGCGCGATGCTTGTAGCAATAATACCGTGATCACCATAGTTATGCTTTGGAATATTAAGCGAGCGGGAATACACGCTGATCCCCGCTCGGGTGTTCTCCTGTCGCGGATTGTGCGGGCTACGGGCGTTTGAGCCGCTCAAGAAGCAGGGCATAGGCGATCCGGCCGTGCTCATAGTCCTCCAGCCGGAACCATTCATTCGGCGCATGCGCGCCACTTCCGGGCTGGCTCCAGCCGAACATGACGGAATCGGCCTTCAGGATATCCTGGAAAATACCCGTGGCCGGGATCGTTCCACCCGATCGCACGATGTACGGCTTCTTGCCGAAGAGCTCCTCCAGCACCTCGCCCGCCACCTTGTGTACAGCGTTGTCCCGATCAAGCATGAACGGTTTCGCCGATCCCTGAATCGGCGCCACCTCGACATTGGCGCCAGGCGGGCAATGCTTCCGGACATGTTTTTCGATCAACGTGACGATGTCCGCCGGCATCTGGTTCGGAACCAACCGGCACGTCACCTTGAGGTGCGCTTCTCGTGGCGTCACCGTCTTGGAGCCATCGCCCTGGAACCCTCCCCAGATGCCGTTCATGTCGAGCGTGGGCCGCGCCCACAGTCGCTCCACCGGTGTCCACCCAGCCTCGCCCCACAGCTCATCGAGCCCAAGCTGTTGCCGGAATGTGGCTTCGTCAAAGGGAACATCGGTGACCTCCCGCCGTTCGTCCTTCGTCAGATCGTGAACGTTGTCGTAAAAGCCTTCGACCTGAACCCGTCCATCCGCGTCATGAAACGTCGCCGCCAGCTGCACAAGCGACTGGACCGCGTTGGGGACAGTCGCACCATACATCCCGGAGTGCAGGTCGCTGTTGGCTGTCGTCAGGTTGATCTGGCAGCCGCCCAGTCCCTTGAGGCCAACATTGAGCGCCGGCTGATCAGCACCGTGCTGGCCACCATCCGCGGACAATACGGCATCGGCCGCCAGGAATTCCTTTTCGGCTTCGACCAACTCCGGCAAGTGCGGGCTGCCGATCTCCTCTTCACCTTCGTAAAGGAATACGACATTGATCGGCGGCTCTCCATAGGCTCGGGCGAGCGCTTCGACACCATGCAATGAGGTGAGCAGGTTCCCCTTCATGTCGGAGGAACCACGCGCGAACAGCTTGCCGTCCCGTACCGTTGGCTCGAACGGTGGTGTATCCCACAGGTCCAGCGGCTCGGCTGGCTGGACATCGTAATGCCCGTAGATCAACACCGTCGGTTGATCGTCCGACACGTGCCACCGGCCCAGTACCGACGGATGCCCTTCGGTTTGGACGATCTTCACGTCCGGCACGCCCGCCTTGCGGAGCCGGTTCGCCACCCATTCCGCGGTCCGACGCGTATCATCCTTGCGTGCTGGGTCGGTACTCACACTCTGCATCGCCAGCAACTCGAGCAGCTCCTGTTCGAGCGCATCCTTCCGTTCCGCCAAATCCTGTCGCCAATCGTTCTGAGCCATCTGGCCTCCCTGGTTTGATTGAACCCGGACGTCTTGCCGGAATCGCGAAAATCCGTTTCCCTGGCAGTATCCCGCCTCATCGCGCGCGACGCCACTTGCGGATGCAGGCTGCCGCGGCCAAGCCAGGTGCGCTATGTTCAGGCGCCTGCCGATATGCCAAACTGCGTGAGAGAACCGACCGCCGCCCCTGGTTGGCGGTCCGGGATGGACATTTCAGCACTTCAGGAGGCACCACGTGGCGAAGCCCGTTACCGTCGTTGTGACATCGGATCGATATGGACCAGAGACGTCCGGTCTTGAAATGGAACGGGAACTGATCCGCAACTTCCCCGAGCTGGAGATCGATCTCAGGGGGGCGCCCGCCGCCACTGAAGATGACCTTATTCGGATTGGCAAGGATGCCGATGCACTGCTGGTCAGTACCCGAGAGGCGGTGACGCGTCGCGTGCTGGAAAACATCCCGAATGTGAAGGTCGTTAGTCGATATGGGGTTGGGCTCGACAACGTCGATCTCGATGCAGCCGCGGATTGCGGGATTGTTGTCACCCACTATCCCGGCTATTGCACCTCCGAGGTTGCGGATCACGCGATGGCGCTCCTGCTCGCCGTGAACAGGCGGGTTGTGGAGTTTGACCGTGATCTTCACGAAGGCGCCTGGACCAGGCTCGGCTCCGCCACAGGCGGCATCCTGCGCGGACCGATACCCCCATTGCGCCAGCTCACGCTCGGGATCGTCGGGTTTGGCAGGATCGGCCAGGCCGTCGCCGATCGCGCCCGACCGTTCGGCCTCAAGCTGCTCGTCGCCGATCCCTACGTCGCGCCGGACGTTGTCGAAGCCAATGGGGGCGCCTTGCTGTCGCTCGACAAGCTTCTTCCCCAGGTCGACCTGGTCACGTTGCATGCGCCCTTGACTCCGGAAACACGTGGCCTGATCAACGCTGATCGGCTCGCCGCAATGAAGCCTGATGCATCGATCGTCAATACCGCGCGGGGACCGATCATCGATCTCGACGCCCTCGCGGCTCACCTGGCGACGCATGCGCTCGCCCGCGCCGCCCTCGATGTGGTGTATCCGGAGCCCCTGTCGCTTGAACACCCCCTGTATCAGCTACCGAACGTGATCCACACTCCCCACGCCGCCTATTATTCCGAACAGTCGGTGATCACCGTGCGGACCGAAACGTTCAACGAAGCGATGGCGGTGCTGATGGGCACGCTGCCGCGTACGGTTGCCAATCCCGCTGTGCTGGGAAAAGTGGCGCTTCGGCCCCGGACGGATTGAGCAGCGACTTACGGGCCACGCGCGTCCAATCTGAAATGTCGAGCGATGTCCGGGGTCAAGAAATCGCAACGATGTCGCGGGATGTTGCAAGTGTCCACAATAGCGACACGTTCGGGCGAACCCCAGATGCTACGATTGTCGCGATTGAACCGGGGCTTTTGCCCTCGCCCATCGGAAGGCGCGCCACGATCCATGCTTTGGCCAATCTCGCCTCCGCGGCGCGTGTTTCGATACCGCCAAAGACAATCACCCCAGGCTACGGCGCGCGACGCAGCCCGTGACGACGGGGCGGCGCTTGACGATCTCGCGATGCAGCGCGCGAAAGATGGCCACGTCGATGCATTCAATGAACTTGTCACGCGTCACCAGGCGGCTGTGTTCAACGTGGTCCTTCGCACGGTTGGCGACATCTCGCTGGCGGAGGATATCACCCAGGATTCGTTTCTGCGCGCCTGGAAGGCAATCGGCCAGTTCCGCGGGGGGAGCGTTCGTGGCTGGTTGATGCGTATCGCGATCAACCGGAGCTACGACGCGCTTCGGAGCCAAAAACGCCGGCCAGCCGATTCCCTCGATGCCCTTGACTACGAACCGGCGCCGGGTTGGTCCTCTCAGGCGACTCCCGCGGAGCACCCCGAAGACTATTCGACCCGAGCTGAGCTCAGCGTCGCGCTCGAGCAGGTTCTTGCCTCGCTTCCCGACGATCAGCGCACCGCGCTGCTACTTGTTGACTTGCAGGGATTTGCCTATCAGGAAGCGGCTGGCATCATGGGAGTTGCGCCGGGCACAATCAAATCACGAATCAGCAGGGCACGCGCCAGGCTCCGGGATGAGCTGCTCACTAACCCGGAGTCGGCGGAACTGTTCGAGCGATACCTGCGTCAGTTCAATGGTGGGTCGTGACGATGGAGACATGGACCAACAATCCTTTCCTGGTTTACACGTGGCAATGTGATCATGCAGCATCTTGATACCGAGACTCTTTCCAGCTACATCGATGGTGAGCTTCCCGCAGCGGAAATCGCGCAGGTCGAAGCGCATCTTGCCTCCTGCACGCAGTGCGACCGGGAGTACACGGAGCTTCTGGGTGTCTCTCGAATGGTGCGGGACCTTCCCACCTACCAACCGCGGTCATCAGCGCGGGTGCGGTCGAGCTCAGGCGGCAGCCGCCCGGAACGAGTGATCAGCCTGACCCGGTACCTCCGACCGGTGACGGTCGCCGCGATCGTGATCATTGTCGCCGTCACCGGACTGCGCATTTTGGCCGAGCTCACCGATTCCGAACCGGACGAAGGAAACCCCGTCCAGTTCGCCCAGGATCAGGAGAATGGAACCGATTCGGATCGTCAATCGTCTCAATCTGTAGCGGACGCACCTGACGCCGCATCGGACTCATCGGGGCAACCTCCTCTCGCCGCCGTGCCACGAAACGATCAATCGGGAGCGGAGCAGGAAGCCAGGTTCGATGACGTATCGGAATCCGCGGAACCGGGGAGCGCTGCCATGGCGCCAACGGCCGAGGCTGTCGTGGCGGCTCCAACGGAGACAACGGACGATACCGGTGACGGCTCAGGCTGGTCCGTTGAGTTTACTGTCCGCACCGGACTATACGTGCTCCTGGGGACGGCGATTGTCGCCGTCGCGATCTGGCTCTCGCACAATCGTACCCGCCAGCGCCAAGAGTAACTCGACGCATATCGGAACGATCCGAATGCAAACATCATCCTGGAGGATCAATCATGAATCAGCGCATCAGAATCCCCCGAATCATGCAGGCCGCGGTGCTGCTCATCGTCGTGACGATGGCGACACCGGGCATCGCCGCCGCCCAGGACAGCACACCATTGCCACCCTTGCTCACCGGCGAGATCCCGCGCACCATCACCGTAACAGGCACCGGCATCGTGGAAATCGCCCCGGACACCGCCGACGTTTCCTTCGGGGTCTACTCCCAGAACGAGTCGCTCGAAGCGGCACAGGACGACAACTCAACGCGGCTGGAAGCGATCATGCAGGCGTTCACCGACGCGGATATCCCGCCGGAGGATGTCGCAACCTCGAATTACTCGGTCCGCGTGATCAACGAGTATGACCGCGATGGCAATCTGGTCGGCGTGCTGGGGTACGAAGTGTGGTCGAGCGTGACCGTCACCATTCGAGACATCTCAACCGTCGGCGCCCTGCTTGACGACGTGGTCGGCGCGGGCGCAAACGAAATCAGCTCGATCTCGTTCTATGTCGACAATACCGATGCCGCTGCCAGCCAGGCACGTGTCGCCGCGATCGAAGACGCTCGAGCCAAGGCAGATGAAATGGCCGAAGCTTCGGGTGTGCTTGTAGTCGGTGTCTACTCGATCGAGGAGACATCGGCGCCTGAGCCGTTTGCGGTAGATTACGACATGGCAGCCGACCGGCAGGCGGGCGGCGCGGAGGCCGCGCCGCAACAGGTTCCGATAGCGCCCGGCCAAACGACTATCACCGTCGATGTGCAGATGGTGTTTGAGATCGAGCAACCACAGGGATAATCGTGGCGTGGCGCAGCGATTGACTTCACCGGCACAACCAGCGCCAGCGTCCGCGCCGCCAACCTGGTGGCGCGGATTCCTGGCGCCCATTCGCGCGGTGGTCGTTCTTGCGATCATCGCGCTCGGTGCCGCCTGGCTGGTGGATTCCACTCGAGTTCTTTCGCAACTGTCGCCCACCTCGACACCATCGACCTGGTCACCATCGGACCAGGCGAACCTCCGAATTGTCGACGCGGACTGGCTCTCCGAAGCGCTTGCTGATCCAAACCAGTCGATGGCTGTTGTTGACCTTTCACCCGAGAATCGATACGAGCGGGAGCATATTCCCGGCTCCATCCATGGGTGGTGGCAGGATGGAATGGATCCTCATGCTCGCGTCTACGGTGAGCGATATTTTTCGACGACCGACCCGGGAGCGCTGGCTACGTGGTTCGCATCGCTCGGGGTTCATCCTGGAGATACCGTTGTTGCCTACGACAATGAAGGAAATCGGCATGCCGCGCGCCTCGTCTGGCAGCTGGCCAACGCCGGTTTCGACAATGCCGTGATCCTCGATGGTGGCCTGTCAGCGTGGAAGGGCACCGGATTCGAAACCGAATCCGGTGACTCCCAGGCTCTCGCAACCGAGCCGGAAATCAACGGTCATGGCGAGATGCCGGTGATCGACACAGAGGAGCTGCTTCGGATTGTTGAGCAAGGGGATGACACGAGCGTCGTTGTGGACGTTCGCGCGACCGACGCGCTTGGTGATACGTTGAATGGCACGATCCCGATGGGACGCATTCCCGGCAGTGTGTGGGTATCCGTTGATGTCCTGTATCAATCCGGCACCGACCTGCTGCGCTGGCCGGATGAGATCGCATCGATGATGGACGACCGGGGAATCGATCCGGGCGACATGGTGGTGCTCTACGGGCGGTTTGGTATCAACACCGGGCTCACCTGGCTCGTCCTCGACGCGCTCGGTTACGCCGACGTGCGGATATATGACCAGGGGTGGGCCACATGGGCGTCCGACCCGGATCGGCCGATCGAGTACATTACGGAAACCATCCCGCCCAATGGAGCATCCTCCAGCGATCCGTCGTGACCAGATCAAATACATGGCGGAGGTTGCACCTGCGGGGGCGACCTTACCGGGCCGCCAACTTCGCGCCCGCGATCGCGAGGTGCAGTCAATGTCGTCCGGTCGCGCGGATGGAGTGGGGCGGCAACCGGCTTGACGGGCGCGGTGAGATTCTTGCGACGGAATGCGGTTTATGCAGATGTGACACCGATATTTATGAAGATTGTGACAGATGTGACACATTCCGCGACTAGACTCCGTTCGTGGCGTTGCGCTCGTTGACGTCATGCCGTAATGAACCAACTGGCGTCGCGTCGACCGGATCATGCCGGACGCACCGCGGCGCCTTCTGGAGACATACACATGCTCGGACGATCAAAAGGAAACCAAACACAAGCTCCGACGGACACCAACAACATTATTGTTGCGGAGAATGTGGTGAAGACATACGACACCGGCACGACCCGCGTTGAGGCGCTGAAGGGCATTTCCTTTGCGGTCGAACGCGGCGAGATGGTGGCGGTGATGGGGCCTTCGGGTTGTGGGAAGACGACATTGCTGAACACATTGTCGGGGCTCGACTCGGTGGACTCGGGGCAAATCTGGCTGGAGGGCCAGGACCTTGCGGTGATGGGCGACAAGAAGCGCACCGACTACCGCGCCCGCCGGATGGGGTTCGTGTTTCAGGTGTTCAACCTGCTGCCCGTGCTGAACGCGGTGGAAAATGTCGAGCTGCCCCTGCTGGTCTCCGGGGTGCGGCCGGGTGAGGCGCGCAAGAAGGCGCTGGCCGCGCTGCGGCAGGTCGGACTGGAGCAGTGGGCGGATCATCGTCCCGCCGAGCTCTCTGGTGGTCAGCGGCAGCGCGTGACGGTGGCTCGTTCGCTTGTCAACAATCCCGCCATTGTCTGGGCGGACGAGCCGACCGGCGCGCTGGATTCCAAGTCCGCGCAGGACATTATGGATCTGCTGGTTGACCTGAACCAGAATCATGGCCTCACGCTGGTACTGGTGACCCACGACCCGAAAGTCGGCAACCAGGCACACCGTATCGTGCGCATGCAGGATGGCGTCGTGACGGGCGAGGAGCGGCCGACCGGAGATTCGCTGCTCGAGTCACGCGACGATGTTGCCGAAGCCGTCGCGGTGTAGTGCCGGTGACGGGTTGGTTTGCGCGAGAGCGGATCGGACAGGCACAAAGGCACTGTCCCGACGCGGAATCCGACCCAACGGCATTGTCGCGATCACGCAACCTCTGTGCCCGCTGCGCGGCCACTGGCCGACTATCGCCCGCGAAAGTCGCCCCTACGGCCCAACTGATCCGAGAATCGCTCCAGGTCTGACGTACGCCCCGGTTGACCTGACCGGGAGGAGATATTCATGAAAGAGCTATTTGGAATACCCATGGTGAATATCATGGTGGCGCTGGTCGCGCTGCTCATGGTGTGCCTCGCCGTGGTGGCATTCATCGCCTGGCGCCGGCCAGTGATCTTCAAGCTTGGTATTCGGAACATTCCCCGGCGCAAGGCGCAGACCATCCTGATCGTGATGGGGCTGATGCTGTCGACGCTGATCATCTCGGCGGCGTTGGGCACGGGAGATACGCTGGATCGATCGGTGAGCTCCGCGGTGTACAACCAGCTCGGTCCCATCGATGAGATCATCGTCGCGTCGAATGACGGCGATGGCGAGGGCGCGCTGGACGCCGCCCAGACGGAAACCATCCCTGATTCATCCGTCGAACTGGTGCGTAATCTTGCCGCCGACAGTGACGACATCGACGCGGTGGGTGGCATCCTGATCACGGTGGTGCCCGCGCTCAACATCGCGGACAACGAGGCCGGCGATGCCGCGTCGCTCAACGCGCTGACCGAAGTGGCGGTGCAATCGGAGCCGGTTGCCTTCCTCGCCGGGTTCGACTCGTCGTCATACGAGACCCTTGGCGGCGCAAATGACCTCAACGGCGAGCGCGTCGACTTTGCGAGCTTCAGTGACACGGATGTGCTGCTGAGTGAAACCGGCGCCGAAAAGCTCGATGCCCAGGTGGGCGACCACATCGTCGTTTCGATCAGCAATGTTCCGCGGACACTGACCGTCGCGGCAATTGCGAAGGATTCCGTGCTCACCGGCAGCCTGGGCGACGTCGACACGGCCTCCATGGCGATGCAGCTGTCGTCGCTACAGGCCCTCACCGGCAATGAGGGACGCGTGAGCGCCGTCGGCATCTCCAACACCGGCGGCGACCGCTCGGGTCTTGGCCGCACGGATGAGGTGGTCAACCAGCTCAAGCCACACCTCGCCGAGAACGATCTCGGCATCGCCCCGATCAAGCAGGATTTCGTCGAGCAGGCGGAGTTGCTGGCGAACGTCTTCGTGAGCCTCTTCATCGTCTTTGGCCTGTTCTCGATCGCGGTGGGCATCCTGCTGATCGTACTGATCTTCACGATGCTGGCGGCGGAGCGCCGCTCGGAGATGGGGATGGAGCGGGCGGTCGGCGCCCAGCGCCGCCAGCTGATTCAGCAATTCATCTCGGAGGGGGCGGGCTACGCTCTCCTGGCGGGACTGATTGGCGTGGCGCTTGGCGCATTGGCCTCGGTCGGTATCTCAATGGGCATGGAAGCGGCCTTTGGCGATTTCCTTGAAATCACGCCATACGTCGCCGTGCAAAGCATGGTCATCGCCTACGCGCTCGGTGTCGTGATCACCTTCCTGGCAGTCACCGTGTCGTCGTGGCGGGTGAGCCGCCTTAACGTCGTCGCCGCCGTGCGCGACATTCCGGATGCCTACAATGCGAAGCGCAACCGGCGGCAGCTGGTGTGGGGCATCGTGATGGTAGCGCTCGGCGCCGTGATGATTCTGGGCGCGCAGTCGGGCGACAGCGCCTTCCTGTTCATGTCCGGGATGACCCTGGTGCCGTTCGGCATCGCCGCCATCGTGACGTTCTTCGGCTGGAAGCCGCGCTGGGTGCTGACCGTGGCCGGACTCTACACGCTGGTCTTCTGGCTGCTGCCGAGTGACCAATTCGAGTCGATCTTCGGCACGTACACCGGCGACATTGAGATGTTCTTCCTCTCGGGCATCTGCATCGTGGCGTCGTCGACGCTGGTCATCATCCAGAATCTCGATTGGCTGCTCGCCAGCACCGAGCGGCTGGGTTCGCGGGCGGCCGGGTGGTTGCCATCGATCCGGCTGGCGATTTCCTATCCTGGGGCGAACAAGGGCCGCACGGGCATGACCATCGCGATGTTCAGCCTGATCGTGTTCTCGCTGATCGTGGTGTCGGTCATCACCGAGAACTTCTCCGAGGCGTTCCTGAGCGACAAGGCGACGGCAGGGTGGGATGTCGAAGTCGAAACGACGGCGACGAATCCGGTCGACAACCTGACAGAAAAGCTGGAAGCGGAAGGATACGATACATCCACGATCGCGTCGGTGGGGTTGCTGACCCACCCGGACGAGGCGCCGTCGACGCAACTCCGGAACCCAGGTGACGACGACTGGGAGAGCAGCTTTATCGAGGTGGCCAACGCCAGCTATCTCGAAAACGCCGAGCTGAGCTTTCAGGCGAAGGCAAATGGCTACGGTGACGACCAGGCAATCATCGATGCCCTCAAGACCGAGCCCGACGTGATCGTTGTCGATTCGTTCTCCCTCGAAAGCGCCGAGAGCTTTGGCGGCCCGGAGGGCTTCAAGGTCAAGCACGTGCCGTCGACGGGCAGCTTCGACGCGCCGACGATGGAGGTGAAGCTCCCGGACGGCACGGTGAAACAGGTTCGGGTGATCGGCGTGATCGATGCGGAGATCTCATCGCTGTTCGGCGTCTACATGGGTCCCGCTACTGGTGACGCACTGTTCACGAGCGAGGGCGAGCCGGTGCGCGACTGGTATGTCCAGCTCAAGGACGGCGTCGACACCACCGAAGCCGCGCAGGCCATCGAGCGGGAGCTGCTGCCGTATGGCGCGCAGGCCACCGATATTCGGCAGGAGATGGAGGACGGACAGGCACAACAGCGGTCGTTCTTCTACGTCATGCAGGGATTCATGGGGCTTGGCCTGGTTGTCGGCATCGCGGCCGTGGGCGTGATCGCCTTCCGGGCGGTGGTGGAGCGACGCCAGCAGATCGGCATGTTGCGGGCGCTCGGATTCCAGCGCGCGATGGTGGCGCGGGCGTTCGTGATCGAGTCGGCGGTGATCGTCATTCTCGGCGTGCTGGCCGGAGGAATCACCGGGTTGATTCTCTCCTACACGCTGATCACCAGTGATGAATTCACGCAGGGGACGGAAGCGACATTCGTCATTCCGTGGCCGCTGATCATCATCACATTGGTTGCGTCGATCGTGTCGGCGCTGCTGATGTCGTGGGTTCCGGCGCGGCAGGCTTCCCGGGTGGCGCCGGCGGAAGCACTCCGATACGAATAGCGGCAATCCAAATCAAACCATCAAGGAGTCCTCGGTCATTGCGTGGCCGGGGACTCCCACGTTGTGCAGACTGTGAAGCGCGATAGCTGCTAGTATGACGAGCGGAGAATGCATGGTAGTCGTTGCGTGGCATAGCGAGCGCACCACCACCTTCGCCGGATTGCGTCGTCAATCGCACCGAACCGTATTTATCATTGAGGAAGAGATCTGCATGGAACGTCGCGTCAAAATCGTGTCGACGCTTGGACCCGCCGTCAGCAGTCCGGAACGTCTTCGGAAGCTCGTCGAAGCTGGGGTTGACGTGGTTCGCATCAATGCCGCGCACGGCAGCAATGAAGAGCGAGCGAACCTGATCCGCAACGTTCGTGAAGCCTCCAGGGCGCTGGGTCGGAGAGTGCCGATCCTGTTCGATCTGCGCGGTCTCAAAATACGCACCGGGCCACTTCCCGACGGGGAAAAGTCGATATCGGTCGCGCGTGGCAGCACCGTCAACATCGTTTCCACACCGGTTGAGACGTCCCGCTCGCAAATCGGCATCAACTTTCCCACGCTGCTTCAGGTGATCACGCCAGGCTCGAGGATTCTCATCTCCGATGGACTGATCGAGCTGTTGGTCGAGGACGTGATGGGCGATCATGCCGTGGCGACCGTGGGACGCGGCGGCCAGTTGCTTGGACGGCAGGGCGTCACACTGCCCGGCGCTCCGATCACGGGTGGCGCGTTGACCGACGCCGACAAGGAAGACGTTGGGTTCGCGGTGCAACAAGGTGTTGACTACCTCGGATTGAGCTTCATCAACGATGCGAGCGACCTCAAGATCGCCCGCCAGGAGGCGCGAAAGCATGGATCGCGCGTGCCGGGGTTGATTGCCAAAATCGAGCGGCCCGAAGCGCTGAACAACCTGGAGGAGATCGCGGCCGAATCCGATGGCCTGATGGTCGCTCGCGGTGACCTGGGCGTCCAGCTTCCACCGGAGCAGGTTCCACGAGCCCAGAAGAGGATCATCGGGGTTGCCAACGAGATGGGGGTGCCGGTGATCACGGCGACGCAGATGCTGGAATCGATGATCACGCAGCCGGTGGCGACCCGCGCCGAAACGAGCGATGTGGCCAATGCCGTCTGGGATGGAACCGATGCGGTGATGCTGTCGGCGGAAACCGCCGTGGGACAATATCCCATCGAGGCGGTGCAGACCATGGATCGGATTATCAAGGAAGCGGAAAAGGACGGTCCGGTTCGTTCCGAGAAGGCCGCGCTCCATGCGGTGATTGACGAAGCCGACCAGGTGCACCGGTTCGCTGACGCTATCGCGCGCGCCGCCTATGCACTCTCCGTCGACTCGCCTGTCAACTACCTGGTGGTGTTCACCAAAACTGGGGCCGCGGTACGACGAGTCGCCAAATACCGACCGAACCCGCCGATCATCGCGGTGGCGGACAACGACGAAACGGCCTGCCGGTTGAGCCTGGTTTGGGGAGTGCGCAGCGTGGTGGTCTCGGTCGAGCCGGACCCGGACCTGGTGTTCCGCAAGGCGGGCCAGCTGATCATCGACGAAGGGTTTGCCAAACCGGGAGAGTTCGGATTGCTGGTTGGCTCCTTGCCGATGACACAGGAAGCGGGACGCACGAACCTGGTTCATTTCCGGGAATTGGGGACGTAGCCCTGATCGTTCACTGCATCTCAAAGTTGCGATTCTGTCCGGGTGATGGGACGACATAGACGGCGCGGGACGTTGGGCTACCTGACGACGCGGATGCGGCTGCATCTGGATCGTGCGTGTCGCTGGTGAATATTGAAACTAGCGTAAGGCTCGCACCACTCCGGCGACGTCGTGGAGATCGCTCTTTCCGATATCCGGGCACGACAAACCGGCATCGATCCGCCCCTCATCACGCGGATCGATACCGGTTGTGCACATGGCGCCTGGCGGTGGCGGGGTACACCGCGCGGCGCCGGCAGGCCTCTTAATCGACAGGCGCACTGTCCGTGTCGCTCTGTGCCTCATCTGGCACGGCGAGAATCGTGGGACGCGGCAGCGCCATCATGCGGGCTGCCTGCGTGAATTCCACGATATCGGACGGCTGCACGCCCAGCGCCTCACTGAGACGACGGGCGACGTGCGGGCGCGGGCCGGACTTGCCCAGCTCGATTTGTGAGACGGTCACCCGTGCCACACCTGCACGATCCGCCAGGGCCTGTTGCGACATCTGTCGCTGTTGCCGCGCTTCCCGGAGCGTCGACATCGCTCTTCTCTCCCTCTTCCCTCCCAAAGTGTTCACCGACCTGCGGGGTACATGGGGTGTCGGCGAACCGAGCCTGCGGTGGACTCGCCCCACTATGAATGTATGGGGCAAGAGGGCAAGTTGCACAGGTGACCGTACGGGTTTTTCTGAAGAGAATGTGAAATTCCCCGACCGTACAGACTGTACAACCGCATTTCCAGTGCGCCGGGTGGCTGGTTGACATCATGTTGTCGCGTGCGGCGATGGGGTCCGGAGCAGGAGATGATGGCGCAATCCGGCGGGTTCGGGTCTGTGCGCCCCGGATCCGGCTGGCTCGACGGCAACACCGGCGCATGCTATGTACTCGCATGTGTCGTGACAACACGATGAACCGCATTGACGCAACGAAGGATGACAACAGCAATGGCAGATCCGCGATTCGAGAAATGGGCGAAGGCGCTGACCGGCTACTCGGTCGAGGTGCAACCGGGGCAGGTGGTGGCGATCAGTGGTGGCTCGGCGGCGGAACAATTGCTGCGGGAGGTCTATCGCGAGGTGATCGAGCGGGGAGGCCATCCGGTCATGGTGCCGTCGGTGCGGGGCGCGGCGCCAACCTTGCTCCAGCTTGGCTCGGACGAGCAATTGCAGTTCATCTCGCCAGTTGAGCGTTTCGCCCGGGAGCAAGCGGACATCGTCATCAACGTGATGGCCGAGACCAATACCCGCGGCATGGCACGAGTTGATCCCACCCGCCAGGCTGTCTATCAAAAGGCCCGCCGCCCGCTGTTCGAGCGCTTCATGGAGCGCGCCAGCTCCGGCGGGATGGACTGGACGCTGACGCTGTTTCCGACCGATGCCTACGCCCAGGACGCCGACATGGACACCGAGGCGTACACCGCCTTCGTGCTTGCGGCCTGCAAGCTCGATCGGGATGACCCGCTGCGGGCGTGGCTCGATCTCAAGACAGAGCAGCAACGCCTGATCGACTGGCTCGACGGTCGGAAGCAGGTGCGTCTGACCGGACCGGAGATCGACCTCACCCTTTCAATAGAAGGCCGCACCTGGATCAACAGCGACGGCAAGCGCAACTTCCCCAGCGGCGAGATCTTCACCGGACCGGTCGAAACGTCGGTCAATGGCACAATCCGGTTCAGCTTTCCGGTGGTTACGGCCGGACGCGAGATCGACGACATCCGGCTGCGGTTCGAAAATGGCAAGGTGGTCGAGGCGTCGGCGGCGAAAAACGAGGAGTACCTGATTCAGCAGCTCGACAGTGACGACGGCGCGCGCTTTCTGGGCGAATTCGCCTTTGGCACGAACTTCGATATCCAGCAGTTCACCAAGAATATCCTCTTCGACGAGAAGATCGGCGGCACGGTACACATGGCGGTTGGGCTGGGTTATCCGGAAACCGGGAGCAAGAACAAGAGCGCGATCCACTGGGACATGATCGCTGACCTGCGGCAAGGCGGTCAGGTCGATGTCGACGGCGAGCCCTTCATGCGGGATGGCCGGTTCGTGGTGTAGCGGTGATCGCTCGTGTCTTGTAGAATCCTGGTTCCGTGCTGAAGGGATCAGCCGTTGCCAATTGGCGCTTTCCGTATGTCCGCCTTGGTGATGCGGGCTGCCAATTGCCTGATCGGGTATCATTCGGGCATCGCGATTGGTCGTGAGCATACTGACCCGAGTAGAGCAAGTTGGGCAGCGGAGGTTGATCTATGTCACATGTTCCAGATTACGCCGCCGCGTTGCCCGATATACCGGCCACCATCAGCGACCGGTATGTTACCTATCACGAGGACTTCGACATTGAAGGGTATCTGCAGGCCCTGGGAGAGAGGCGTCCTGGGTTATTCGATACCATGGTCCGCATGATAGACATGCTTGAGGCGGATTCCGCCATTGGTGAGATCACGATAGATATTGATGAAGAAGATTTCCTGCGCCCGGTAACGATCTGGGCGGAGTCGACGTTCCCTCCCGAGGAGCGCGAAAAACAACTCCTGAGATTCCATGATCTTGCCAAGGGCACCTTGACCTACTTCAACGATCTTGTCCTCGTGGCGGTGATGTAGGCGGGGATGTTTGATCCGAGAGAGTTCCATGCCTTCGCCGTGCTGTGTTCCACTGGCAGGCTTGATGATGCAACGTGCAGGTCGGCGATCAGCCGAGCCTATTATGCGGCGTACCTCGTTGCTCAACAGTATGTGCGTAGCAGAAATGTCCGTGCTTATCCGCCACCGGATGAGTACTGGGGCTCTCACCAACGCATTGTTCACGCGGTTGGAGAGATTCGGTATCCCGGTGCCAGGTTCATCGAGGCTGAGCTGGACAGGCTGAAGCGCCTTCGTGTGAATGCCGACTATCACATGGACTACACCGGCGCGGCAACCCAGATGGCCGGTGCAATTCGAGATGCGGCGCGGATCATTGCCTGGATCGATGCCCTGCCCTAAACGTGTGGATAGTGCGGGAAGGACGCCGCGGTGACGCATCGCCTGGCAGTCATTGTGGAGAAGCGGATCATCGCCTGGATCGATGCCCTCCCCGAATGAGGCCTCACCATTCCAATCACTACACGCAAACCTGGTTTGAGCTCTTCCTTGGTGCGACCGATCCGGCACAGACCGCTCGGGAGGTCGCGTTCCTCACCAGCGTGCTGCCGCGCCCGACGATCACTTCCGTGCTCGATCTCTGTTGTGGATATGGACGGCACGCCGCTCCCCTGGCGAAGGCGGGATACAGCGTTCTGGGGATCGATCGTGATGAGGGTGTGATCGCAAAGGCGCAAGCCTCGCATGAGGCGGAGCGGCTCACCTTTGCGGCACACGACATGAGCGACCTGCATGCGCTTCCGTCCGAATTCGACGCGATCATCTGCATGTGGCAAAGCTTCGGGTACCTCGATGCCGCGGCAAACCGCGACATCCTGAACCAGATCGGGGCGCATCTGCGACCCGGTGGGCGTTTCGTTCTGGATATCTACAACCGCGACTTTTACGAGAAGCACCAGGGAGAGCGGACGTCATCGGAGCATGGGGTGACAGTGGTGCAGCGCTTCCGGGTTGAGGACGATCGATTGACCGCTACCGTGGACTACCTCGAACGAGCGGAGCGTGACGTGTTTGACTGGCAGCTTTTCACGCCACAGTCGGTGTCCACGCTGGCCGAAGGGGCGAGTCTGCATCCCGTGCTGGCGTGCACCGGGTTTGATGAGCGGATGGAACCGTCCGAGGACAGCCCTCGCATGCAGCTTGTGTTCGAGAAGAACGGTCGCCAGTCGTATGAGTCGAGCTGAATCAACAGGGGTGAGGGCCTGGTGATGGGTTGCCGGGCCACCGGCGGCGTATACTCTGGCGCCATGATGACATCGACATCGCATATCGCAAACATTGCCTGATGTATAAATGAACGGCACGTACCCGCTCGATTGCCCACAGGAATCTGGGGAGATGGATCATGGCGCATGCACCAGACCAGTTCACGTTGCCAGAGTTGCCAACCAGGATCAAGGATCGACTCGTGTCGCACCGTGCCAGTGACATCGAGGAAAACCTGCGTTCCTTTGAAGCCATGCATCCGGGCCTGCTCGGAGCCATGATACGGACGATCAATATGTTGGAAGCGGAGTCGGGCATAGAGAATATCACGGTGGACTACGACGAAGAAGATGTCATGTATCCGGCAACGATCTGGGCGCGATCCTCGTTTTCACTTGATGAGCGATGGTCCAAAATGGGCGTTCTTGGCGACAAGGCGGATCACATCCTGCAGCAATACCCCGATCTCGTCCTGGTCGCGATACTGTGAGCCCGCGTGTTTGATCGCAGAGACTTGCTGTCAATAGCTCCACGATCCCTGGAGGAATCCACCGACGAGGCAACGCAGCGGACGGCAATCAATCGTGCTTACATACGCTGCATTTCTTATGGCACGAGAATATGTTGATCAGCGAGGCGCTATGGCTCGTCCACCACGTGGAAGACGATGGGGATCACACGAGCGGGTGATATTTTCAGTCACCATGGTGAGCCATCCCGAGATGAGAAACTTCCACAGGGCGTTCTTTGGCTTGAAGACGCTCCGAACGAACGCCGACTATGATCTGCACTATGCCGATGCCGCGAAAGACGTGGCAAAAGCGTTACAGAATGCGAAAAAGATCATCACCTGGATCGATGCCCTGCCATGAAACATCGTCCGAGTCTGCCTGATCTGGGCGTCAACGGATCGTTTTTGGATTCGGGATGCGATGGACCGTGCCGTCGGCGTTGGCTTCCAGCAAATCCTCGCTGAAGGTGCTTGCATCCGGGGCATTGATGCGGCCTCCGGGCGGGATCGGCACATTGCCATTCAGTAGCGGATCGCCGGTCTCCTGCATCCACCGCTGCAAGCGAGCAGGTCGTTCCGAATCGTTTGATGCTCCGGGGAATTGGCCAGGTTCCAGCGCTGCCGCGGATCGAGCATGTTGTCGAAGAGCTGGATTTCCGGCAGCGTCACATCGGCGTATCCGGCGTCGAGTACCTCGTCGCGGCTGGGGCTATCATCGAGATTCGGCAGCACCGGTGTGCGACGCTCGCCGAAGCGGCGAATCAGGGTGTGCCGGTCGATGCGAACCATACGTTGCGGCTCGTAGGCGGCGTGATAGGTGACTTCGGCGAAGAGCTCATTCCGGATGGTGTCTGTCTCGCCTCGCACCAGCGGCAGCATCGAGTGTCCCTGCAACCACGCGGGCCGGTCGATGCTGGCCAACTCGCAGATCGTCGGGTAGAGGTCAAGATGGGAGATCAGGGCATCGTTGACATGGCCTCCGGTAAACCCGCCCGGACCTCGCATGACCAGCAGCACGCCGGTGCCGTGGTCGGTGAGGTTGCACTTCATCCACGGAAAGGCGATGCCGTGGTCGGTTGTCGCGATCACCAACGTGTTCCCAGCCAGCCCGGTATCATCAAGCGCGTCGAGGATCGTGCCGTAGGCAGTGTCGAGGATGGTGAGCGATGCCTGATAGTCCGCCACGTCCTGCCGCACGCGGGCGGTGTCGGGCAGTGGCGACGGTGGCGCCAGGTAGCGACCTGATCCTGTCGGCGCTTCAGGAAACGGCCGGTGCGTTTCGAAGAAACCGGCGTCGAGAAAGAAGGGTTTGTCGGGCGAGGCGGCTGAGTTCCGGATCGCCTCGACCGCGTGTTGCACGGTGACAGGGGTGTCGTGATGGTCGAGCCCGGCGACATCGGTGTAGCCCAGCGCCGTCGGATCGCCGGTGGTGACATGCTGCACGCCCGACAGCACCGTCCGGTATCCGGCATCGCGGAGGGTGGTCGCCAGATGCTTGCTTGGATCGTTGAGCCGGAAGCCGCGATGGGCGAGTCCGATCATGCCGCTGTTGTGGGCGCTCTGGCCAGTGAGTAGACTGGCGCGGCTCGGTGAGCAGGTCGGAGCGGCGCAGTGCGCATGGCGAAAGGTGACGCCGCCTTCGGCGAGCAGCTGGAGGTTGGGGGATTGCACGCCGTGGCCGTATGGCTGGATATACCGCCCGGTGTCGTGTGAGTGCAGGTAGACGATGTTGGGGCGAGCGGCGGTTGCGGTCACTGGCGGTTCTCCTGACATCCACGATCACGAGCGTTGAGCTGGAGACATCGTCGCGGCGAGCGGCTGTGATGTCAATGGCGCGGGGCGGGTCGGGAGGACGTCGCTGCTGGACCCACAGTCGATCTGGGGTCGTCCATCTCATGCAGTGCCGGGGTAAAGATGAAGGAGGTCACGGCGGCCAGGTAGATGATGGCGACCATGGCGGTGAAGGGCTGCACGCCTATCCATTCGATCACGTAGCCGCCCATGAGCTGGCCCAGAGGGATCGCGACAAAGGCGATCGCCGTGGTGGTGCCGAACACTCTTGCGCGATATTGAACCGGTACCCGTTCCTGCCGGATCGACATCAGGATCGGATTGATCGGTCCGCCTGCCAGCCCCATGACGAGCATCGCCGCGATGGCAACGGCATAGGGCGGCGCCATCGCGAGGGAGAGGAACACCAGGCCGACCACGAAGAAGCCGGCGATGAAGGTCTTGCGGCGAGAGAGGCGGGCGGGGACGACACTGAAAATGATGGCCCCGATCACCGCTCCCAGGCCGTTGACGCCGAGCAGGATACCGAGCTGCCTGGCCGCGCCGTAGTGCTCATTCACCAGCGCCGGCATCATCACCGTCGACAGCGGCGCGTCGAGGAAGTTCATCAGTCCGACGATGCATGCCAGCCAAAGCATGAGCCGGTGCTCGCGGATGAACCGGAAGCCGAACAGCGTGTTCGACCAGAAAGTCGCCCGTCCTTCCTCGTCGTGCGCGGGCATGTCGACTGGCGGAATCAGCGTAATCGTGAGCAGGCTGGAGAGCCCGAACACCACCGCGTTGACCCAGAGCACGTTGCTGGTGCCGACCAGCGCAATGAGGAACCCCGCCATCATCGGGCCGATGAAGAGCGAGAGCCGGCGGGAAGCCTGGAAGAAGGCGTTCACGCGGTCGAGGCTGATGCCGGCAGTCGATGCGAACTCGGGCACCATCGCATCCTTGGCGGTCGCGCCCGGACCGTCGAAGAAGGCGCCGGTGATGACCAGTACCACCAGCCAGACGAAGGTCAGGTTGCCGGTGGTGTAGAGGATGGGGATACCACAGACGGAGAGCCCGCTCAACAGGTCGGAGACGATGCTGGAGGTGCGGAAGCCGATCCGGTCGACGACCTGGCCGCCGAGGAAGACGGCGATGACGCGGGGAAGAAAGGTGAAGAAGCCGATCAGGCCCATCTGGGCATAGCTGCCGGTGAGCTCGAGCACGAACCAGGGTATCGCCACCATCGCCACCGCCTCGGCGATGAAGGAGAGGGTGTTGGCCGCGAGGAGTGCGAAGATCGGGGTGCGGGCGCGCGTCATGAGTTGCTTCCCGGGAACCGGTAGGTCACCGCGGCGAATGCCATCAGCTCATCATCCGGGCTGCCAGACGGCGGTTCTTCCTCCAGACCTCCCCAGAACTCCGCCAGCAGGGCGAGCAACCGGTCGTCGAATTCGCGAAGCCGCTCGGGCGATAGCCGCGCGCGCCGGGTCTCCAAATAGAACTCCTGGTCTGGCCACAGCGTCAGGCTCGCCACGAGCTCCTGCGTGACCGACTCGAACAGCGCGCCGGAGACCGGACCCGAGAGCGTTTCCGCGTCGACTGGCTCCGGCCGGAAGCCGTAGAGCCGGGCGGTGGCGCGGTAGAACTTCTCGACATTGCCGCCGCGGATGCGCAGGTCCACCAGCCGGATCAGCCCGGTATCGAGCAGGAAGCGGACGTGATGGAGCGACTTCGCCTGGGAAACCCCGAGGGCGGCGGCGAGCTGCTGGTTGGTCGCTTCCCGGTCCGCAAGGATGTGCAGGATGCGGTTGCGCAACGGGTCGGTGAAGGCCTTCAGCTGGCGTGGCTCGGAAATCCTCTGGAAGTGCGCGGGCTCGAATCGTTCATCATCTGCCATCGGTGCATCTCCTGCGTTGAGCGACACGATGGTTAGCATAGGTTAACCGATTAGGAAATGCTAACCATCGATCGCATTGCTCGCAGGTTCTCGACCCATTGGCAGGTCGAGGCTACAAGGAAGAAGGACGCCAGTCGGGCCTCGGGTAGGGAGCAGTGGTTCGAATGGCACTCGCCATCGCCACCATCCGTATCAGCCCGGTATCATTCGTGTATGGCAAACGCTGTGCATGCCACGGCGGTCGTGCTGCGTCAGTGTCAACAGTCACCAAAGGACGATTCATGCATTACATGGCGCTCAACGCCGCCCAGGATCTCCTCGCCGATCTCGCGGCGGACCTTGATGATGTGCAGTCGATCCTTGTTCCGGGCGGAAGCGCGGACATGCTGGACGAGCTGTCGAAGCTGCACCCCGAGGCAACCATCCACTGGATTCCGACCGATATTCGCGTGGCTTTTATCACCAACGAGAACGTCGTCGTACACAACGACATCGGTCAGCTGGGCATCGCCGCTGACAGTGTCGACCTCACCGTGCTGGAGATCACCGGTGATCGCGACCTTGCCCGTCACTGGATCGCCCTGGTGCGTGAGGTCGCCAGGCCGGGTGGGGTGTTGCTTGTCTCCGGGCCAAACGACGCTGGAATCAAAAGTGTGATCGCCGACGCTCGCGACGCGATCGGACTTTCGATTGTGGAGGACTATCGGCGCAGCAACCGCGTGGCGCACATCGCGATCCCGCCGGTGTTGCCCGCCGCGCCGGCGTGGGCGCGGGAAAACGGCATCGCTCCCGGCACCTGGAATCGCTTCACGGTGCTGGTGGATGGCATCGACCTGATGTTGGAGTCCCTGCCGGGCGTCTTCTCGGCGGATGGACTCGACGATGGCACGAAGCTGCTGCTGGACAACCTGGAGGTGGACGACGGAGACGTGGTGCTCGATGCCGGCTGCGGCACCGGTGTGATCGGCGTCGTTGCGGGTCGCCGTGGCGCCGCCTCGGTAACGCTGAGCGATGTCAACCTGATCGCCATTGCCGCCGCGCATCGCAACGCAGGATTGATCGATGTGCCTGTGCGAGTGGTGGCGGGCGACGTCTACAGCGCGGTTGGCGACGAGCGGTTCGACCTGATCGCAAGCAATCCGCCATTTCATCAGGGCAAGGTGGTGGATTATGACATGCCGCAGCGGTTGATTGCCGGGGCATCGGATCACCTCACTCCCGGTGGGCGGCTGGTAATCGTCGCCAACGCCTTCCTGCCGTACGACCGGCTGATGCGGGAGCACTTCGAGGACGTCGAAGTCCTTGCCGCGACGCGGCAATATCGCGTGCTGATGGGTAGCTCGTAGGGCAGGTCTTGTGCCTGTCCACCGGCGTCAGCGAGCACGTGCGACCCAGGCGAATCTGGCAATTCCGCCGGTACTGCCTTGTGCTTCGCCCTGAACACTGAAACCTGCCGCCGCCAGTACTTCCGCGACATCGCGCGCGGGTAGTCCACGCGATTTGCTGCCGTAGTCGCCCACAATGAGTCGGCCACCTGGCATGACCACGTGGGACATCAGCCGGTGGAGGTACGGTTCCTCATAGTCGGACGGTACCTGGTCGAGCAATGTGTAGACGTACCGGAAGGGAACTTCAGGCTCCCAGTCCCACGCATTGCCCGCAACGAAGTGGTGGGCAGTCGCGGGCTGGCGACGGCGAGCAATCGCGATGAGCTTTCGACCCTGGTCCAGACCGTACGGTTTCAGCCTGATGCCGCGCTCTTCGCTCCAGGCCACAAGGCACTCCAACAGATAGCCATTGGCGCAACCGCAGTCCAAAAACGTTCCGTCCTTGTCTACGGCTTCGAGGATCGGCTCGCGTTCGGCACGCCACCGCTCGGCGCCGCCGGAGAAACCGGATTGCTCGATCGGATCGCTCCGTTGCAGGTAGGCGAGTTCGAGCTGTTCCAGCTCGCGGATGAAGGTGTCCGGCAGCGTTTGAGGTTTGGTCATTGATGTCTCCCTGATCCCGCGAAGAACGCTCGCGTATAGGTCGTCGCGCCCTTTGAACCGTACCGAAATCCGGGTCACCATCGGGCATAACGTCAGATGCGATCGCTACTTCACCGTATTTTCCAGACGTTACAGCGGTTGTCAGATGAGTTGGGCTGGCCGCAACTCTCGTGGCCAGGATGGGCTGTCGAATGATGTGGCCGCTTCGCGACCACCGGGCGGACAACTCCTCCGGAGGCCCGCCCCTACGGCCCGCCTGATGCGCAAACCGCTCTATGCTCTGAGGGCACGTGCGAGTCGCTCGATTCCCGCCGAGATGCGATCTTCAGGCACGGCGGCAAACCCAAGCAACAGGTGGGGCTGTGGCGGCGCCGTCGCGAAGCAATGGTTCGCGCCGTCCATCTGGATACCGTGGTCGGCGGCCCGCTGGAGGAGCTCCCGTTCGCTCATGCTCACCGCCATGCGGACGAGCAGGTGAAGCCCGGCGGAAGTCGTCTCGACATCCCGGAACGCGATGCCGGCAAGGTGTCGCTCGATCGCCTCGACCAGCGCGGTTTGACGCGATGCGTAGAGGCGACGCATGCGCGCCAGGTGTCGCTCGAAGTACCCCTCACGGATCATTGCCGTCACGGTGGCCTGAAGAAGTGTAGGCGCGTGCCGGTCGATCGTTTCCTTCGCGCGCAGGTACGGGGTGACCAGATCCCGGGGCAGGACCGCGTAACCGAGCCGCAGCGCGGGGAAAAGGACCTTCGAGAAGCTGCCGGTATAGACCACGTTGTTCGCGGCGTTGCGCTCCCGGGCGAGTCCAGCCAGGGGCGGCACCGGCCGGGCGTCATACCGCAGCTCGCCATCGTAGTCGTCCTCCACGATCACGGCGCCGGTTTCATCCGCCCAGGCAAGCAGGTCCATCCGGCGCTGAAGCGAGAGGATAGCGCCGGTGGGGTACTGGTGGGACGGCGTGGTGTAGAGCAGCTTCGCGGGCTGGTCACCTCCCGGAAGTTGGTCCACCAGCAGGCCGTCGCCGTCGACCGGCATCGGATTCACGCGCGCGCCAGCCGCCGACAGCATCCTCCGGACCCGTGGATAACATGGATCCTCAATGAGCACGTGATCGCCAGGGTTGACGAACATTCGGGCGACCACGTCCAGCGACTGCTGGAAACCGCTCGTCACCACCACCTCATCCGGTGCGCAATCGAGACCGCGCGACCGGGTGAGATACTGGGAAATCGTCTCGCGCAAGTCCTCAAGACCGGCGGGATCGCTGTATGCGTAGGCGTCCCGCGGCTGCTCCCGCGCTTCACGGTTCAGGAGCCGTTGCCAAACAGTCCACGGGAACTCCTCCAGCGTGGGACGACCGGTGCCAAAACTGACGAAAGGCTCACTTGAAACCTCTACCTCGGTCGCTTCAGGCGTCGCAAGCACTCGTTGGGACCAGGCGGACGGCTTCCGGCGAGGTTCACGTGCGGGCCGGTCGACGACGATGTGCTGGTTCGCGAGCTGGGGATGTTCGATGACGTATGTGCCCGCGCCGCGCCGCCCGACCACGTACTCCTCTGCCGCCAGCCTGGCGTAGGCGTCATCAATCGTGAAGCGGGCGACTCCGAGCTGCCGGGCGAGGTCGCGGGTTGAGGGCAACCTCGCGCCACCCGGTATCCGGTTGCTGATAATGGCGCTCCTGAGCCCAGAGTAAATCTGGTTGGCAAGCGACGATGGCGCGTCGCGATCGAGCGGAATGATGACGTCCATACAGGTGTATCCCCAGCAAAAGTGGCCTGGTGAAACTCGATCATATTGGCACTGGCGCCAATCCAATCTGGACTCCACAATAGGGGTAGAGGACCGCTCCAGTCAATGGCACGGTCGCCGGAACAGGACCTTAGGACACACCAGAAAGGACCAGGAACACCATGAGCATGCACGCCGTCAACGCCGAACTTGAAATCGCTTCGATCGTACAGGAAAACCACCGGCAGGCCCAACGCTCTCTGCAGATCGCCGAGGCCACATCGTCCCTGGCGCCCGCTCGCGTCCACATCACACTGTTTAGACGGGTTCATGATTTGACTCGGACGTTCCTGGCCGGTGTTGGCCTGGCATCAGGCTCACCTGGTCGCGCTGAGCGGCAGGTCGGTTGTCGCAAGCCACGGTCTGCCAGCTTCGCCGATTGACGGTTTTGTGCAACGATAGCAGCAGCGAAGGATGTGGGAAGCAATTGTGCCCCACATCCTTCGGGTTCCGACCAGATCCACCCGCTGCCGGCGATACCCGAGGAAATGCCTTATGCCGACGTTGCCCACCCTGATGACCTTCGCCATCGCCGCGATCGTGCTGGTGGCGATTCCGGGACCAAACCTGATCTACATCATCACCCGCGGCATTCAGCGGGGGCGCCGCGCGGCGATGGTCTCCGCTCTTGGCGTGGAGACCGGCACGCTGATCCATGTGCTGCTGGCGACGTTCGGGCTGAGCGCGCTGATCGCGGCTTCGCCTGTGCTCTATGACGTGGTGAAGTATGCCGGAGCTGGATACCTGGTCTGGCTGGGTGGGTCGCTGCTGCGCCGCAAGGTGGGCAAGGCGGACGTGAAGATCGAGGTGCGCCCGGCTGGCCTGCGTCACCTGTTCCTGCACGGACTTGCCATCAACCTGCTCAACCCGAAGGTGATCCTGTTCGTGTTGGCGTTATTGCCGCAATTCGTTGATCCGGGCCGAGGCTCCACCGCCAGACAGATGCTGGTGTTGGGGCTGGTGCTGGTCACGGTCGGCACGATTGGCGACATGACCTATGCATTCGCCAGTGGCGCGGTGGGGTCAAGGTTGCGACGGCATCCGGGCTCGGAACGGCATCGTGACCGAATTTCTGGTGTGGTCTACCTCGTGCTTGGGCTCGTGGTGGCGTTCACAGGATCGGGCTCGGCAAAGACCACATAGCGCATTCCCTCGTTAATCGTCATCGGCTTTGTCGGGTCGTGCCGTTGCATGACGGTTGGTTCGACGACCATCACGCGATGAACCCACGTGCCATGATCCGCGCATATTGCCTGCGCGCCGAAGAATTGGTGATGGACTATTTTGGGCTCATAATGAGACAATCAATGCAAGGACAGGGAACATATGCACCGCCGTATTGGCGGATGACGAGAGGAAGAGTGATGAACGACCTGGATCGTCACCATTCAAATGGGAAGCGCGTATTCGGCGCAGTGGCCGCGTTTGTGCTGCTGCTGGCAGCGTGGGCCGGAAGCGCCAGCACGACGGTCGCCCTGCCCGTGGATGCAGGTTATCCGCTGGAGATAAGGACGTCGCAATGTTCCGAGCCGCCGCCAAATCCCCCGACGTTCGATGGGTCTGATTGCACCCCGGCAGCAGGTGTGGACATAGAAGTCTACGAGGTCGGCGGGGGGCTCGTTGGGAGTTGCACGACGGCGGTGTCTTCGGTCTATCAATACGCGGCAGTCTGCGTCGTGGTGATTCCGTACGACATCGATGTGGTGGTCTACGAAGTCAACAGCACCCTTCCCGCGGGATATGCGCCCGTCCACGAGCCGATTCACGACAGCATTCCTCCGGCGGACGCCGGACCGCCGGATGGCGTGGACCTGCCACCGATCTTCATCAATCTCCCGGTGGAGGGTGATGGCGGGCTGGTGGAGCAGCTGGTCCAGGTGCTGATTGCCATCCTAGATGATCTCCTGAGCGGGTCTCCACACGAAATCTGAGACCAACGCGCCCGGTCCTCCGGCATGGAGGGAACGGGCGTCGATACGTTGGACGACAGGACCCCGCTGGCATCCGCCAGCGGGGTCCTGTCGCGTGGGCCATTACGTCCATTTCACCACCACGGTCGGTCGCCAGGTCGTCATGGTGTCGAGCAGCAGCGCCGGTGTGGCGGCTTCGAGAATCAGTTTGCGATGTTCTTCACGAACAAAACCTGTATCGACAGCGTGGTCGATAAAGGTGCGCAGCGCATCGAAGTAGCCATTCGTATCGAGCATGCCGATCGGCCTGGCGTGGTAGCCGAGCATCGACCAGGTGACGATCTCGCAGAACTCGTCCAGCGTGCCAAATCCGCCAGGCAGCGCGATGAATCCTTCTGACAGGTGCTCCATCAGCGCCTTGCGTTCATGCATCGATTCGGTGATATGGAGATCGCTCAGGCCGGTGTGCGCGATCTCTCGGTCCCGCAACGATCTCGGCATCACACCGATCACCTCACCACCGGCGGCGAGCGCCGCGTCGGCGATGACGCCCATAAGCCCGACCTGACCGCCGCCATACACCAGCCGGATCCCTCGCTCGGCAATGGCGGTACCCAAATTGGATGCGACATTGCCAAATGCGGGATCGTTACCGACGCTCGACCCGCAGAACACACAAACTGATTTCATCAACGTAACTCCCGAGTTGCTGGTACAGGCGTTGCAGATCACGGTCTCCAGTGTCGCGCCGAAGTGGGGGAGCGCGCCACCTGTGCCACGAGGAATCATGGTATTCGCGCTCGCGGCTGGGGACCGACGATTGACCTGCCCGTATGATGGCACGTACACAGCGATGCGATACCTGCGTCAGCCATGAGGCAGGTGAAGAATCGGATCGCGACGGACGAGGGAGGCATCGTGTCGCCACGCCGACGCAGACGACTGCATGGACACCTGTTTCAAGACCGGGTCGAAGCGGGCCGGCAGCTAGGCTCGCGGCTCGCGGGATGGCGAAATGCCGGAGCGTTGGTGCTGGCATTGCCCCGTGGCGGTGTGCCCGTCGCCGCCGAAGTTGCCCATGATCTTGGCGCGGAGCTCGATGTCGTCATCGCCCGGAAGATCGGCGCTCCTCATCAGCCGGAGCTGGCGATCGGCGCTGTTACGGCGGACGGTGGATTGTTTCTGGATACGAGGATCATCGATGACCTCAACATCGCGCCGGAACGTCTCGACCGGCTGATTGCCACCGAGCGAGAGATCGCCAGCCAGCGCGAGTTTCGATTCCGGAAAGACCGTCCAGCGCTTCGTTTGCGGGGGCGTACGGTAATCGTGGTGGACGATGGCCTGGCAACCGGAGCGACGATGCGCGCGGCGATCCGTGCCATTCGCAAGCAGCGACCCGAACGGATCGTGGTGGCGGTTCCGGTGGGGTCGAGGCAGGCAGTTGAGGCGGTTGTCGAACTGGTTGACCGCGTTGTGTGCCTGTACACGCCCGAGCCTTTTCGCTCAGTAGGGGTGTTTTATCGATATTTCGAGCAGGTTGATGACGACGAGGTTGTCCGGATTCTTGCCGATTTCCGGAATCACCCCCTGTAGCCCCAGTCCTTTGTGACCGCGTTGGCCCAGGATCCTCAGGAATCACCGCGCCATGCGTCAGGCGCTCCGGCCTGACCGGTGGTGGGATCGGCGCCGGGCAGCGCAACCGTTGCAATGTTGCGGTCCGCTTCGGGGCGGTCACCGGGATCGCCCCGGAGAATGTCCGGATGCGGGCCGGGAGGGTAAGCGCCAACGACAATGAGGTCGCCTGACGCGCCGAGATTGCGATGAGCGGCGCCAGCCGGAAGCAGCACGACATCCCCTGCCTGAAGCTCCAGCCGTTCACCAGAAGGGCCGCCCAGCGTCACCGTCACGTTGCCGCGCCCGATGCCGAGCACTTCGTGGGCGGTGCTGTGATAGTGATGATAAGAGAAAATGCCGTTTCGCCAGGTTCCTTGCCAGCCGTTGTCGCGAAAGCGCTGCTCGATCACGCCAGCACCGTTATGACCTTGCACGGGGATGCCGTTTCGCCACAACACCACCGGCAACCGGCTATTGGGGAAAGTACCGTCGTCATCGAGAAACAGAAGCTGGGGTGTGGTGGTCATGACTGGCCTCTTGATGTTGCTGCCGCCGGTAGGCGCTTTGCGCGGGGATGCTTCGACTCCGGCCTACGGCCTTCGCTCAGCATGACGGCCTGGTTGGGCCATCACGCAGAGACGTAGCGAAAGATCACGTATCTCTGTCCGGGGCTACCGGGGTTTGAGGGATCAGCCGATATCGACATTGTCGCTTCCCTTGAGCTGTAGCATCGCCCGCGCGTCGTCCGGCGTGGCGACATCCAGCGAGAGCTCGCCGAGGATGCGTCGAATCTTCGCGACCAGGTCGGCATTGGTTTCGGCGAGCTGGCCTTTGGCGAGATAGATGCTGTCCTCGAGTCCGACGCGTGTGTTGCCTCCCATGATCGCCCCCATCGTCACCAGGTTCATCTGATGTCGCCCCGCGCCGAGAATCGACCAGACGTAGTCATCGCCGAACAGCCGATCAAGCGTGCGGCGCATGTGCAGCAAATCCTCCGGGTCGGTGCCGATACCGCCGAGAATACCGAAGATCGACTGGACGAAGATGGGAGGCGTGACCAGTCCGCGATCGACGAAGTGGGCGAGATTGTAGATGTGGCCCATGTCGTAGCACTCGAACTCGAAGCGGGTGCCGTGGGTTTCGCCCAGCTCCCGCAGGAACCGTTCGATGTCCTCGAAGGTGTTCTTGAAGATGCCGCCGCGCGTGCCTTCGAGGTATGGCTCTTCCCATTCGTGGTTGTAGTCCCTGATGCGGTCCTTGATTGGGTAGAGCCCGAAATTCATCGAGCCCATGTTGAGCGAGCACATCTCGGGCTTGAAGCGCAGCGGCGCTTGCATGCGTTCCTCGACCAACATCGTCAACCCACCGCCGGTGGTCATGTTGACCACGGCGTCGGTGCGATTGTGGATTTCGGGCAGGAACTGTGCCCAGACGTCAGGGTTGGGTGTCGGCTTGCCGCTCTCCGGATCGCGCGCGTGCAGGTGCAGGATCGCCGCTCCGGCCTCGGCGGCGCCGACCGCGGAATCGGCGATCTGGTCTGGGGTGATCGGCAGGTGTGGAGTCTGGGATGGAACATGAATTCCTCCGGTGACGGCACAGGAGATGATGACCTTGCGTGCGGCTGACGGCATCTGGCGCTCCCTGATGATCGCGGATGAGATGACTTGATAGTAGCCCATCCGGAGAATTGCGGCGATTCGTCAAACGTTGGAGGCAGAAGCGAGGCGGGGTTGCGGAAGATATCACGACCTCCACTGCTATCGAAGCGAGGCCACGAACGCCTCTGGCTGCTCAAGACTCAGGAAGAAGGTTTCCAGTGTTATCGTGAAGATCAGCATCCTGGCCCTGACTCCAGGCGAAATCGTCAGTCGCACGCCCCCCGTCGGAGAACCGTTGACGGTCCAGGTGCGTCCCCAGCCATGCACGCCGCGATGCACGTTGCCCTGTCGTGACGGAAGCGATGCTGGTTGAACGATCTCGTGGATGGCGTGGCGAGGGATGCGGGCGCTGAAGGCCCAGCCCATGCGGACATGGACGTACTTCTCATCGACCTCGGCATTGCTGTTGGCAGGCCCAATGCCGATGATGTTCCCCAGCCGCCGAAGCGTTTCGTCGAAGGAAATCGCGAACGTCGCCATGGTTGCGCTCCTCTGCCCGCCTGGCGCGACACGAGATGTGTCCTCTGCCCAGTCTACCGTCATTTGGCGCCGATCGATGGCATTTCAGGGGGGTGACTACGAATGCGGGGCTGGTGGCGGACTTCGAGTCCACCGCCTCAGTCTGTGGCTGGCATCATCGCGCGTTCCTCCGCCCAGACCCGCCACCGCCTGTGGAGACCCGCAAACTATGCCATGGGGCAGTTTGCCTGGCATGACAGGGATATTGCCTTCCGGTGTGTTGAGACCGTGGCCCCATTTGTGCGGTGTGATAGGGTCAATAGGAACCGTTTCGAGGTGATTCGCTTTGGTTCTGTTCTCCACATACCAGGAGTTCGCGCCCGATTGGGCCCATGCGGTTCAGCGATTAATCAGGACCAGTGCGATAGGGAGTCTTTATTCCGTGCAAACCGAGACGCAGCAGCAGTACGATGATACCGGCAAGGTTGTCTTTGACGACTATTACAACCAGCCGGATCCGCGAATGTATTTCACATCACTCGGCGAGCTCAACTATCGCATCGCTGGTGAGGCGCAACCTGTGTTTCTGCAGACACTCAAGGCGCTTCGTGAGACGCGAAAGATCACGGATGTGAAAGCGGTCGATCTGGGGTGCTCGTACGGCATCAATGCGGCGTTGATGAAGTATGACGTCGATTTGGACGACCTCAATGCGCATTACAAGGACGCCAATCTCGACGATCTCAATCGTGATGAGGTGCTCGAGCGTGATGTCAGGTTCTTCGGTGAGCACGACATGGACACGCGCATCGAGTCGATTGGCATCGACACATCGGCGAACGCGATCAATTATGCGCTCGATGCCGGATTGCTCGACGAGGGCATCATCAAGAACCTCGAAGAGCAACCCTTTGACAGCAAAGAGGCGGAGCTGCTCGAAGATGTGGACCTGGTCATGTCGACTGGCTGCATTGGATACGTGACCGAGGCCTCGGTCGGCAAGATACTCAAGGCGACCGGTGATGATCGGCCCTGGATGGCGCACGCCGTGATTCGAATGTTCCCTTTCGAGCCGTACAGGGAACTGCTCAGCGAACGTGGCTACGTCACCGAACAGCTCGATGGGACATTGTTGCAGCGACAGTTCGCGTCGGTCGCGGAGAAAAAGCACGTCCTGGAGAATCTCGAGGAGCTGGGTATCGATCCCGAAGGATACGAGAGTGAGGGTTGGTATCATGCCAACTTCTTTGTCTCGCGCCCGGTCGAAGAGGCGCGGACGCCACTGTCAATCAGCATCTAGCGGCTGCACGAGCGAATCGCCGTGATGAAGAACGCGCCCCTCACTTCGCACAGTGAGGGGCGTCTCTCGTTGCTGCTCCATTTCATGCCGAATGTGCCCGAAGGCTATGTCGCGCTTGCGATCACCTTTGTTCCAGATCGGAGAGCACCTTGCTCCAGGCGCTCAGCGACCTTCGCGGCGGCTGATGAGATACAGATTCCGATGCTCGGATCCGCTCGGCGGCATGCTGATCGAGGCCCATCCATGTCACAATTTCTTCCAGCGTCAGCTGTTCCTGACGTTCCTCGACCCGTCTCCATGTCTCCGCGAGCTCCATTGCGGCGTTTCGCGCCTCGCGTTCTGTCCGCCCTTCGGCGAGCGTGCCGGGAATCCCCTCGACTTCCGCCAGGAAAGCATCATCTTCAGGAGACCAGTAACTGGAAAGCGTGGCCTCGCCATCAATCAGGTTGTTCGTCGTCGAACGACGGTGCATCGTAGCCTCCTTGCAAGAACCGGCCTGCTCAGGTTGATGATTGACGTCGAGTGATGGCCGATTGGGTCTGCCGTACCTGATAAGGCCTGGCGTCTGCCCCGTCATGATTCGAGAGAGTCAACCGATTTTGCGGATTACAGCGGGTTTCATATTGGTTGCATGTGGTCGTGACGGCGTGAATTCCGCCGACGCAGGGTCAGCACTACGGGATTCACGCAACCATTCCGCAATGCGCTCTAATTGGGTCGATCCAAAGTGAGTGGCTACCCTTGCCGCGATCAGGTGGGTTTGCGAATCCGGCTTTTCGGCGGTCCCGTTTCAAGTCTCGGATTTTGGGTGGCATGCATCACTCGTTTCAGCAGCAATACCTTCATCGTCCGCCCAGTGTACCCCCAATCCGGAACCTGTCGTTTGTCCAGCGGCAGGGTTGAAGTTAACTCCTTCTGCGCGGACCGAGCGTTCCAATCGCCTCACGGAATTTCGCGCAAAAGCCGTGACCCCACGTTGACGTTCTGTTGAGGTTTGCTCCCACATTCCGTTGATTTCTCCTTCCTATCATCGAATCGTGCCAATTGGCTCGACGATGTTCAGTCAGGAAGGATTCCCAATCATGTTTGTTCCAGCTCAGCTCTTTACTCTCGCCGCCGCCCAACCGTTCGATGGCGATTGCGACGGCGGCTGGTGGTGGATTGGCCGAATCATTGCGTTCGTGCTCTGGATCGCCATCATCGCCTTCGTGATCCGCTGGGTCGTCTTTGGCAGGCGCCGGTGGCATGGGCCATCCGGACCATCACCGATGGACCAGGCGCGTGGCGTCCTCGCGGAACGCTATGCCCGCGGCGAGATCGACGCCGATGAGTATCGCCAGCGCAGCAACCAGCTTCGCGACGAACGGTAACACCAGGTTGCGGTGTGGCATCAACCAGCCAGAAGTTCCGGCGTGATGCCGCATCGCCCCTCGCCCGAAATTCGCTTCACGATCCGAAACCAGACCACAGAACTGAGGAGAATAGGCAATGAACGACCAGCTTGTCATCGAGACGAAAGGGCTCACCAAGCGATACGGCGACATCACCGCGGTCGACCATCTTGATCTTGAGGTGCGGCGAGGCGAGGTGTTCGGCTTTCTCGGTCCCAATGGCGCCGGGAAGACCACCACACTCCGCATGCTGCTCGGCCTGATCACCGCATCGGGGGGAGCAGCCGCTGTGCTCGGCGCGGCTCCCGGCAGTGTGGAGAGCCTGGCGAACACCGGCGCGATGATCGAAACACCAGCCTTCTATCCCCACCTTTCCGGCCGGAGCAACCTGTGGGTGCTGGCGCGGTATGCCGGCGCGCCGGAGAGCCGGATCGAAACCGTGCTTGGCCAGGTCGATCTCGCCGGACGCGGCGACGATCCATTCCAGACCTATTCGCTTGGCATGAAGCAGCGACTCGGTGTCGCGGCGGCCCTGCTGAAGGATCCGGCCTTGCTGATTCTCGACGAGCCGACCAACGGACTCGATCCCGCCGGGATGGCGGAGATGCGCGCGCTGATCCGGCAGCTCGGTCATGGCGACCGCACGGTGTTGCTCTCCAGCCACCTCATGAACGAGGTCGAGCAGATTTGCGATCGGGTTGGTGTGATCGCAAACGGTCGCATGGTGGCCGAAGGCACGGTCAACCAGCTTCGTGGTGACGACGCCCTGCTGGTGCGGGCCGATCGACTTGAGGACGGTCAACGGATCGTGGCGGGAATGGCCGGTGTACGTCGCGTCGATGCTGGAAATGGTGTGTTGCGGATCGTGACCGAACCCGACACGCGGCTTGATCCGGCCTACGTCAACCAGCGCCTCGTCTCGGAAGGCATAGGCGTGAGTGAGCTCAGGATGGAGCAGGCATCGCTCGAATCAGCGTTCCTGTCGCTAACGTCGCCCGATCATCATACGCAAAATGAGAATGGCGAGTTGGCTACACGGAAGGAGGTCGCACATGTTCGGTAAGCGATTCGGATTGTTGTCGGCGGAGCTCTTCCTGATGCGCATGCGTGTGAGTACGTGGGTGCTGCTGGGCATCTGGGGCACGCTGGGGTTCTTCTTCAGCTACGTGCTGCCATATTTCTCCTATCGTGGAGCGACTGGGCCTGAGGCGCCTGGCGCGGGGACCGATCTCGCCGCATTGTTGCCGGAATCCATGGTGGAAACGATGATCGGCGGATTCCCGTTCTATGGCGGCGCGATCGTGCTGATCCTTGGCGTGCTGACGATCGGCAGCGAGTTTGGGTGGGGCACATTGAAAACGCTGTTCACCCAGCGACCGGGGCGCGGGCAGATTTTCGCCGCCAAGATGGGCGCGCTCGCCATCATGCTCGTGCCATTTGTCCTGATCATATTTTCCATCGGTGCAGTGTCCAGTGTCACCATCGCCCTGATCGAGGATGCGACGATCGTTTGGCCGAGCGTCCAGGAGCTGATCGAAGCCTGGCTGGCGGGTTGGTTGATCCTGGCGGTCTGGGCCGCGGCTGGCGTGCTCCTGGCGGTGATTACACGCGGCACGTCGCTGGCGATCGGGATCGGGATCATCTACTCGCTGGTGATCGAAGGGCTGGTCAGCGCGTTCGCCAACCAGATCGAGCTGCTCGAGCCGATCGTGAAGGGGTTCCTGCGGGCGAACGCCTACTCGCTGGTGCGACCACTCGGTGGCGCCGATGAGGCGGCTGGTGACGGTCCTGGATTGTTCACCGGGCCGTTCGTGAGTGGCACCCAGGCGCTGGTGGTACTGGTCGTGTACCTCGTTGTGTTCCTCGGCGTGTCAGTCTGGCTGCTCCGCCATCGCGACGTGGCATGAAAATCAATATTCGACGGTGCCCGTTGTCGGCTACGGCAACGGGGGCTGATTGGATTGGTCCCTTTCTCGACGAAACTGTGGTTTCTTGCAACATTATGGGTTTTGCCTGGTTGCTGCGGATCCCCCTGCGGTCTGTGCAGAAATAGTCCGTAGAAGTCTGCGTGCGGCGCTGCTGCTGTCGGACTCAAGAAGAACAGCGATCTCTTCAAGTCTCTCATTGGCATCTTGAGCCATCTCTGGACGCTTCTCAAGGAATCTATGGAGAAATCCAATCATATCGTGTGCATAGGTGACTTGATTGTTTGCAACAAATGCCTCAAGGATCTGATCCAAATGGTCGGATCCTATCTCGTCCTGATATTTATCAAGTAGCCGAGCATAGGCGCTCGATTCGGAATAGGACGTCGAGGTTGGAAGTAGGTATAAAGTTTTGTCGAGAGCCAAACTTGTGGGAATATCATCGGCAACGCCCAGAAAAGCCCCTACTTGCATTTCGTTCAATGCTTGTTGGCCCGCCAGCTTCAATGACTCAATTCGCATCGCGTTGGGGATATTCTGATACCGCCAATCGTTTTGTTCGTCAATTATCAACCTGCGACAGCGTTCAAGCGCGACTCCCGATAAATACTCCTCCAGCCACGACAAATCAGCAAGTAACTGAATGACAACAGCTCCTTGCTCATCTGAGTCGGGCGTTAACAGTTTGCCTCCGTCTATTTGAAGCATTGTATGGACCTTTTGGTGGTGGATACGCCGAGTTGCCTCTATTGCTATTACCACTTTGCGAAAGTGCAGCTCGCTGATATCAGGCCGCAAACATACTTTGATGCAAGAAATCAAGAAATTCCTGATAAGCGAATCTCTAGCGTTCCCGAGAGCGCTGTTACGCAGTTCTGCCTCCGCCGCAAACACATCGACGGGAAAATGACTACTAATTACGAGATTCTGAATCTTTGAAAGAGCCCGCTTCCCCTGCAGAGGAGGGCGACTCAAAAGAGTCTCAACAGCCGACGTCAGATGCAGACGCGCCAGTTCGGCTGTGGGCTGGAAGATAACACCTTCTTCAATGAAGGTAGGGTGTGCGCATTTATGGCGGTCGTCCCTTACTCGTTCCAACGTAGCACGTTCGATCTTGTTGACGAACTGAAATTGTTCGCCCTCGATCAATTCTAGAAGAGAAGATTCGTAGTTCTGCGAACCTCGGATATCCTGCTTCTGGCGAATAGACTCGAATTTTGCAATCTCAGATTCAGCGTTGGTATCGCCTTCTTCCGAAAGTTCACGGAATTTCGCAAGTACATCGTATACAATGCCAACCCAAACTGAAACGATGCACGATCGATAGGCACCAACTCGGTAAGCGGCGAGAGCCTCGGCGATGTAGGCGCGCGACGACTCGTCTCGGCAGTGAGCGACCACCTCTTCGAGATCCGAAAGACCGTGCAGCATTCTTCTATTCCCTCGCGAAAACTTGACCGAAGGCTCTCAGTCGGTTAGCTGCCAGACGAAATTGGGTTCCCCCAGCGTCAACTGCAATTTCCCACATGGCGTTCGGTAGCGTCAATGTCGCCCTCAATCTCTCCGTTGACCATCTCCACAAAGCGCACGGTCTCGTCAAAGGTGTTGACGGGGCCGTTGTCGTGCGGAGAGACGCGACGGTCGAGCGCCAGGTCGATCAGCGATGCCCATTCCGGATGCCGCGCCTGGACCCACCGGGCGGCGGTGATTTTCGACACCAGCTCGCCCGTGTGGTGGGTGTAGAGCGCGCGGCAGGTGGTGAGGATCGCGTACGACTCGCCGCGCTGGTCCTCAACCTCCCGGATGCGCTGGTTCATTACCCGCGCGTGTGCTCGCGTGGCGTCGACGAACTCGTGCCTCGGAATCGCCGGAATGATCGTCTCCGGTGCGGGACCAGCCAGCGTGACGCCATGATCCAACACGAAGTACCAGTTCATCAGCCATTCCACACCTGCTTCGACCCGGTGCGGCGGCTCGCCGGGACTGATGATGCCCATCATGGTCCGCTCGGTGCGAAAGGTCCGCAAACCGTGCAGCGACTGGTAGGCCACCTCAATCCGATCATCCCATTCCGGCTGGCGCAGCACGATCTGCCGGTGCATCTCTCGCAGCCGGTCGATGTCGATCCCGGTGACGATACGCCGGGATACCGCGACCAGGTCGATATCGCTCACTCCCTCGGTGAAGTCTCCGTAGACGAGAGAGCCGAAGAGAAACAGCCCGACGAGGTCATCACCCAGCGCGGAGGCTATGCCGGTCCGCAGCTCGTCGAGCACGGACGAGATTGCCGGGTCGGTTGCAATGGTCACGGCAATACTCCCATCGCGTGAAGTTTGCGGAATTGGGCGTCACCTGTACAGTGGTGACATACACACATGATTGTAGGGGCAACGCAGGATACTCATGATTCCACGCTGGCCAATTGACGTGTACGAACAGGTGTTCTATAGTGACATCATTCCAGTTTGGGTCACAGCGGATGAAGATCCTCAGCGAGCTTCCCGCGGCAAACGCAGATTCAGCAATGGGCACGCTGGGAGGTCAGCATGCAGCGCAACTTTCGTCTGGTAGAAATAGCGAACCTGAAGCCGATGCGTCTCAAGCCCTCGGACCGGATGGTTCAAAGTGTCCGTCAGCATGGAATTCTCTCCCCTGTGCTGCTGGCGGAACAGGCGGATGACGATGGCGTTATTGGGCTGGAGATCGTGGACGGCAACAGGCGTGTGGCGGCGGCGAACCTCGCCGGTCTCGCAAAGATTCCGGCGGTAGTCTATCAACAGGCCGATGCCGGGTCGCTTGCCGCGGTCACGGTGATCACCAATACCCTGCGGTCGAAGAACATGGTGTCGGAATGGAAGGCGTTGGAGTCATTGCGGGACATCGGTCAAAACGAGTTCGATATCGCGGCGCTCACGGGACTCACAGCACAAAGCGTCAGGACCAGGCTGCGACCGGGATCGATGCCGCCAGTGCTGCGCGATGCGATCGAGAGCGGCAAGATCACGCCATCGACCGCGGAGGCCGTCACTCGTCTTGATCACAGCGCGCAACGCAAGCTGGTGAGTGAGTTCGAGCGCAAGGGCTTTCTCGAACGCGCCGATGTCGACGCGCTGCGACCCCGACCGCAACCGGGGCCAAATGCCGCGACTCAGGCGCAGCCGCAACAATACCAACCGACCCAGACCCAACAGCCGCCGCATGCCGATTCCCGGCAAACCTTCTCGGATTCCGATCAATCACCGGAGATGGAACCATCGCCACAACCAGAAGCAGATGCAGAATCACAACCGCAAGACCCGGATGCGACCGCCGAAAGCCACGAATCGAGTGACGACCCCCGCGCATTCGTCGCTCGGCTCGATGCGGCCATGCTTTCGCTGGCGCGGGAAACGCGGGACAGGAACCTTCCGCGGTCGGTGTGGATCGACCGGGCGATCCGAGCCTGGGACCTCACCGAACCGGAATAGGCCAGTTTTAGCCACGCGAACGAATGCAGCGATGAGAGGGCAAATGCATGGACCGCAGAGGAAACGACTCGGAGTGCGTTGATTTGCCTACTGCAAGCATTTCGTCATGACCGACTCAGTTGCCGTGCGGAATCTCTCCGCCGCAGAGGTCCATATTGCGATCGAGTGGGCGAGGCGGGAAGGATGGAATCCGGGCCTCTCCGATGCCGCCTGCTTTTACGCGGCTGATCCGAATGGATTCTTCGTCGCGTTGAACGGCACAGAACCCGCCGCGGTCGTCAGCGTGGTGCGATACGGCGAGTCCTTTGCATTTCTTGGCCTCTACACCTGTCGCCCGGATTTGCGTGGACAGGGATATGGACTGCGCGTGTGGAGTGAAGGTATGGCCTATGCGGCGGGCCGGACCGTTGGCCTCGATGGTGTGCCAGATCAGCGGCCGAACTATGCTCGCTCAGGTTTCCAGCTGGCGTGGAGGAATATCCGCTACAAGGGTGTTGGCGGTGGTGAGCAGGTCGCGGGCGTAGTCGATCTCGATGACGTTCCGTTCAGCTCCATCGTCAAATACGATCGGGACGTGTTCGAGGCGGATCGGTCCCATTTCCTGCGAACCTGGATCGCCCAGCCGAATGCGGTGCGGCTCGGCGTGATTCAGGAGCGGAAGCTGATGGGTTGGGGGCTGCTGCGACCGTGTGCCGACGGCTTCAAGATCGGTCCTATGCTGGCGGACAACGCCGCTGTAGCCGAGCAATTGCTGGATGGGTTGCTCGCCGCCGCGCCGGGACAACCGGTCTATTTCGATGTACCTGAGCCCAACCGTGCCGCCGTTGGGGCCGCCGCGGCGCGAGGAATGACGCCGGTTTTCGAAACGGCCCGGATGTATGCCGGAGAGCCGCCAGCCTTGAATCTCGACAAGATCTGGGGTATCACGACGTTCGAACTGGGCTAGCCGCGGGTGCGGGCGGAGGCTGGTGCGACAACCGCCTCGGATCGCACCGCCTCACAGGGACATGGCGGGCCAGGCTCTCTTCCCGTCCACCTACCCCTCAATTCCAGCTAACGCGACGCGCAAATGGTCGGTCAGGGCGGTCATGTGGATGATCGCGCGCGAGGTCATATGCGCGACCTGGCGCGGGTCAGGCTCGCCGCGGGCGTCCAGCACTTGCTCAGTTGGAACTTCCGCACCGCCCACCAGGATCAGGTAATCGACCCGTATGGCCGATACAACGGAGTCCGGGCTGGCTTCCACCGTCCATGGCATCTCCAGGAAGCTGATGGGGTCTTGCGCCAGATTGTCAATCCGTGCCGATGCCGATGCGGCGTTCGGGAACATGATGGCATTTCCGACGGGAAGGAAATTGTCGTTTTCGTCGTAGCCGGTGTTGAACACGACCGCGCCCACGGTCCCGTCAAGGTCGGAGTCGCTGGTGTCGTCCCAGACAACAGGCTCGATTGGTGGCGTGTCCGCCGGGAACAGCGGAGTGGTAACTGATGTCGCCAGCAACGCGTCGAGCAGCGATTGCGGAGTGACCTCTGCCACGAGCTCTGCCAGTGATAGCGTCAGCCGCTGATTGTCTTGCACTGGCGTTGCGCCCGGTGTCGCCTTTTGCTGGGTGAGAGCGCTCGACCGGATCAGGGCGCTCGCCAGGCTGGTGCTGGTGACGGTTTCCACGAATCGACGACGGTGCATGCTGTTGGTTCCTTCCGTGGCGAAAGGTTCAACGATAACAGTAGCGACCGATGGCATGCACCGGTCGCGATCTGCCTGGCTGGCGAACAGCGGCGTCAGGAGGGGAGGGGAGGTCGACGCCACCGTTCACCTGTCCTGTTGTTCAAACACTCAAAAGGGTTCACGGGTTCCTCGCGCATCGCCACGCATGTTCAGGCGAGAGTTTTGGACGCGTTTTCGGGTACCTGTTTGCCATTTTGCGAACACCGCCATGTCTTGGGGTGCTGGGTTTGCTACGCGGCAGGCGACGGTACAGGCTCAGGGTCAACCTGGTCGCGCCATGGCCCTTCATGGTCGATCAGGCGGTCGACGAAGCGGTCGAAGCGTTGCAGAATGACGTTTGCCTGGTTTTCCGTCATCTCACCGCGTCCCACCGCCTGGTCCAGGTGTTGTTCGACCGTCGACGGGAGGAACTCTTTCAGTTCCTCCCGCGTGATGCCTGTATTCTCCGTGAGACTGGCATGGCTCTCTCCGGAGAGAATTTCCTGCTGAAGTTCCTCGGGGGTGAGGCCAAGGAATGCCGCGATGTCACTGACAAGCTTCAGGCGACCGGTCCTATCGAAAGGCCGCGGCTCGCAGTCAGGTGGCGCGACCATGTAGCCGGAGCCGACGCCGATTTGCCCGAGTACCTCACAGGCGTAGTAGGGCGAACCCTGGTGCGCGAACGGTCCAACGGACAGATCGACCGTGTAAACGTGCATCATCTCCGGAGTGGTGAAATCGCCCAGCGTGTGCGTGTGCCAGGTCGTCAGGCAGCCGCCGGGCCGCCGGTCCTTCCTCGCCGCGCGGCATCAAGTACATGCCGCCGATCACCTGCACGCCGCCGTCTGGCGTGCGACCGTACATGATTGTTTCGATCTTGCTCGGGTCAAGCGCGGCGTCGTCCCGTTTGTACTCCCAATTGACGTAGTGCCACGTGCCGTTCGGGCTGTCGCCGTGTTCTGGGTCTTGCCTACCCCACAACCTGTACCCGGCGGCTTCTGCCGACTCCGGTGAAGGGTAGGCGGAGAGCGCGCCGGCGGTGTCTGCGATGAGTTGGTCCGCCGCGGTCTGCTGTTCGGTGGTGGGCTCGCATTCCCTGGCATCGTGGCCCTGATGCGACTCGGCTTGTGCCGCCGGCGTGCCGTGATCTTCGCCATCGTGGGCGCGGATGCCGTTTGTGGTGACGATCAGGCTCGAAAAGAGCAGCGCCACCAGCCCAATGATCCGTAACCAATGTTGTCGCTGTAGGTTGCGTACAAATGAAAAGCGCATGTTCGACTCCTTTGCTGGTACCGCGCCCGCCAGGTCGCCGGTCCGTCCGGCGTGACCTGGCGGGCGGTTCCCTTGTTGCGGTCGGCATCGCGGATCATGCCCAACCGTTCACTCGCATTCTGGCGATGAGGGCATATGGTCTGCGTATGGTCGCTGGGAGAATCGCGTTCCACTTTGCTACGATGCGAGTATCGACATTGATCTTGTCGTGGAGAGGTGCATCATCATGCGGACTCTTGTGGTGGAAGACGACGAGATGTTGCGGGATGTCATTGTCCGGGGCTTGCGACAAGCCGGCCTGGCGGTCGATGAAGCGCCAGATGGCGACGCGGCACTGGAGCTGATAGATCTGTACCTCTATGACGTCGTGGTGCTGGATCGGCAACTGCCCGGCCAGCATGGCGACGATGTGTGCCGGGCGATGCAGACGCTGCAGCGGTCGCCGCGAGTGCTGATGCTGACCGCGTCGGGGACGATCAGGGATCGCGTGGAGGGGCTGTCGATCGGAGCCGATGACTACCTGCCGAAGCCGTTCGCAATGGCCGAGCTCATCGCTCGTATCCACGTGCTGGCTCGTCGACCAGCCTCCGGCGCGCCCGCCGTGATCCGCGTGGGATCACTCGCGATCGATCCGCTGCGCCACACGGTGACGCGCCGTGATCGTGACCTGTCGCTGACGCCCAAGGAGTTCGGCGTGCTGCTCGAGCTGGCGAGGAATCCTGGCGCCGTAGTCAGCGCGGAGGAACTGCTGGATCGGATGTGGGACGCTCACGCCGACCCGTTTACCAACGCCATTCGCATAACGGTGATGACCCTTCGCCGGAAGCTGGGCAAGCCTGATCCAGTCGAAACGCTGATCGGCGTTGGCTATCGCCTGCGTCCGGAGCTGTGCTGATGGGCGTTTCCTTCCGGGTCCGGCTGACCATCATCTACACGGCGCTGTTCATCCTGTTCGGCGCGGTTTTGATTGCCGTGGTCGCCGCGGTGCTCAACCGGTTGCTGGACGCGGGCTCGTTGCGCGCGATTCCAGACGTGTTTGAAAACCGCACAATCGCGGAGCTTCGCTCGCTTGACATGTCCGAGATCGTGCGCGAGGCACGGCTGGCCGAGCGAGAACGCCTCAGGCGGGCGAGTGTGCGGGTGGTGTTTGTCGTGTTCGTGCTTCTCAGCATTGCCGGAGCCGGAGTGGCCTGGATGCTGGCTGGTCAGGTGATTCGCCCGATCAGGACCATTACCGCTCACGCGCGGGCGGCATCGGCGTCCACATTGTCGGATCACATCGACCTGAAGGGACCGCGCGATGAACTGAAGGAACTTGCAACCACTTATGATGCGCTGCTGACCCGGCTCGAAGCGGCTTTTCGTAGCCAGCGTCACTTTTCGGCAAACGTTTCTCACGAGTTGCGGACTCCTCTCGCTGTTGCTCGCGCCGAAGCTGACGTGTTGCTCGCGAATCCCGGCGTGTCGGAGCGGGAGCGGCGGTTCGCATCCAGGGTGCGGGCCATGGTGATCCGGAATGAGGAGCTCATTGACGCGCTGCTGTTTTTTTCACGCGCGGAGAGCCGGATGGTGGGGGATGGCATTGTCGATCTGTCAGCGGTCGTTGGGGATGCGGTTGGCGCGCTTGCGTCCCAGGCGGACCGAGCCGAAGTCCGGCTCGAATTGTCGATCGATGACACCAGGGTGCGTGGTGATGAGTTGTTGCTCGGACGCATGGTTTCCAACCTCGTGCAGAACGCGATTCTTCACAACGAGCCGGAAGGGTGGGTGACGGTCGAACTTTCCAGCACACCTGCACAGGCCAGGCTGGCGATTGCCAATGGTGGGCGGCTCGTTGGTGAATCAGAGAGTCTGTTCGAGCCATTCGAAACCGGAGAAGGCGCCGGTTCGGGGGTTGGGCTGGGTTTGGCGATCGCGCGTGAAGCGGTGATCGCGCATGATGGAACGATCAGCGCGGAGGCACGGGCGGACGGCGGGCTGCACGTGACCGTGGTTCTGCCATCGATCCCCAGCGATGTGCAGGCTCGGTGACCGGCATCGCCCACCAACCCACACGACAACCTGAAGCCCGACCCGATCCTTCGCAGGCTCAGAATCATCCGCGTCGAGGATTGCCTCCACCTTTCGATGCAAGGGTCGTGCCTCCATGGGGATTTCCTGAAACCGGACACAACGCAACCTTCCTGCAGCCGGCGTTATCCAGCCGGATCACTGCTGGGCGATGCTCGTGGTGTGGCGACAGGTGCGCCCAGCACATTGCTCAACCAGGCAAGTGTGGCTTCCAGCACATCGCAGGAACGTATCTCGACATCTTGCTCTGGCTCGTCGACATTCGCCGGCAGCGCCTGTCCGATGACGACCATTGGTCCGGACGCGGTGATACAAATCCACTTGCCACGATCGGCGACGGTCCAGGCGTCGAGACCACGGATCGAAAATTGCGAGGAATTGCCCTGGTAGTCCGCGATGCCTGCTTGCGCGTTGGCTTCAGATGCAAAGACGATGATCGTCGCGAGCGGGAACTCAGGGGAGCCGGTCAGCACCCATGCGCCTTCCACGTCCTCGAGTGCCTGACCGTAATGGTCCTCCCAGGCACGCAGCTCGATGGCGGCGTCGCCATTGCCGGGGAGCTCGGCGGGAGGCTCGGCGATATTGAGCAATGCCACCTGCGCGACCGGATCCGGCGTGGCGATCGAAGGTGGAGTCGCATCCTGGGCGACTGAGGGTGCGAACAGCAGTGGCAGCAGAGGCGCAAGTGTGAGCAGAGCCAGGATCATGCGCGTGCATCGACGGTGGAACATGAACGATCCTTTCAGAGAGGTGGATGTCGCGAATCGCTGCCACGCAGTGTACCCAAACCGTGGGATCAGGTGGACGCGGTCAGGCATAATCAGGACAGGAATATCAGGAGCACAGATCGTGTATGGAGGTTCAACAGTACATGTCATCAGGACCCAACCCACCTTGTGAAGTCGGACGACGTCATCAACGGGATCGCCATCGCATGCGACCGGTCGAAGGCCAGGAACATCTTTGGTACTGCGCCAAACACGGGATGTACGGTCAGCTGGTGGACAAGCAGGCCGCGGATGATGCGGAGCGCGGCGCCGATCGTGAGCTTCCCAACGGAGTGACCGGCGTGGTGGTCGGCACCGGCGACGAGCGTCAGGGCGGCGAGCTGCTCTATGTTCGTGAAGCGTAATGTGGGAACCCGTGTCAGTTGCGCCGCGGCGCGGGAAATCGCCGGCACGGGGACATCGCCGACAAACCGGCGCTCCGAGCGAACGCGAAGAATCTCACCGGCATGACGATGGCGTCTCCTGAGGCACAATTGAACTGAGGGAAATCAACAGCATGATGCATCAGGCTGGAGAGGATTCAGGCTCATCGCCAGGATTGCGATTCGCGATTGACACCTCCCATGGAGTCATCGCCGTACCGCAGGCCACAGGCGACACCGATGCGGTGCATCGCTCGATTGAGAACCTGGTGCGTCTCGCGCGGGTCGCGGACCGGGCAGGAATCGATTCGTTTTGGGCGAGCGAGGATCCGGACGGCTGGGACGCGATCGCGATGCTCGGGGTGCTGGCGTGGGAGACCGACCGGATTCGGATCGGAACCGGCGTGGTCAATCCCTGGTTCCGGCATCCATCGCTGATCGCCGCGTCGATCGCGACCCTGGATGCGCTCAGCGATGGCCGCGCGTTCCTCGGCTTCGGGCGAGGTCAAACCGAATGGTACGACCGCGCCCTCGGTATGGATGCCGGTTCGCCGGTGGCCGCGCTTGAGGAGACCATTGATCTCCTGCGGCAATGGTGGGAACGACCGTGGCGCGCCGAAGCCAGCCCCGATGTGACGCAATTCAAGGTGACGTCCTGGCAACGGGCGACTGGCCCGATCCAGGATCGCGTGCCGATCTACCTCGCGGCGGTCGGACCCAAGGCGCTGTCGATCGCGGCTCGCCATGCCGATGGCGTCGTGTTCAACGACCTCGCTTCGGTCACGTTTATGGAGCGGGCGACTCGTGATGTTCGACGGCAGGCCCGTGAGGCTGGTCGTGATGCTGATGCAATCTCGTTTTTTGCCCGAGCGGCGGTGACGATCACCAACGATCCGGAAGCAGTGTGGGAATCACGCAAGGACACGGTCTCGCTGATTCACGCGCTCCCCGGCATGGGCAGGCTACTGGAAACACCCGGATACGATATCGAGGCGATCCTCGGCGATGTGCGACGAGTCATGCACACCGACCGGGTGTTGGAACGTGGTGGCAATTTTCTTGATATTAAACAGGAGGGCGATTTCGCCGAAGCCCGGAAGCATATTCCGACCGACCTGATGCGCGACCTGGTGGTTGCCGGATCGATCGGAGAGGTGCGTGACCAGCTTCACCATCTGCGGGAGATCGGGGTGACGGATGTATTCCTGGCGCGACCGAAAAAGAACGAGGCGGTTGAGCGGCTGGGCGAGATCGTCGAGGCGCTTTCAGGAAGTTGACGACCAGGAAATCGTCATCCCGACCGCGGTTGGGGAATTTCCCCGGCAGGGCGGGTGACATCGGGGAGACTCGATCGATGCGGACGACCGTGTCGATCGACCAGCGAAACCGAATGCCGGTGTCGTGCGTCGAAACTGGGTAGAGACACGCGCAACTTGCTCGAAATCTCCCTTTTCCATCTCCCTTGCGTGTCTCATGGGCGGTCTGGCGCACACATCCGGCGAGTTCCCCTGAGCGCGCGGGAGTCGTGCCGGACCGCTTCGCCGGTTGACTCGGGTGGTGGGCGTGCTACCGTTGATGCACGCTTCCGCCCGAACAGGCTATTGTCCATAGCGACGTCACTGTTTTCAATCTCTCTCGCATTGATGCCAGGATGCGGCGCTCGATACCGATTTACGCCAATGCTGTCAGGAATTACATCGCACGCACGTTGAGTTGGCGACGACCTTGGGACGCGGAGGACTGTCATGCAATTGATGCCATCATTCTCGCCTGTTATTTCCGGACAACGCTCGCGACGCGGCAGCTCGCGTTCTGCCTGGTGGATACACATGGTTGGCGTGATCGCGCTGGTGGCCGGGTTGTTCCTGCCGCTGACCGGTTTTGGCCAGGCATTGGCGGCCCCGGGTGATCCGTCGACGGCGCTCAATCGGCTGCAATCGGGCGATGAGACCGTTCCGGCGGCACCTGTCCAGGTGGCGGCGATCGGCGAGTTCCAGCAGGCGCTGGGATGTGCCGCTTTCGATCCCTATTGCCAGACATCGCAACTTGCGAACAACAACGGCATCTGGAGCGGTGTGTTTGCCGTTCCGCCCGGTTCTTACACCTGGCAGATCGCCGCTGTGGCACAAGATGGCACCGTGTCCACCTACGGGCAGGACGGTCTCGGTGGCGGCCAGCAACAGGTGCAGGTTGGCGACGGTGACGCCGGCATCTTTTTCCAGTTGAACACCCATACGAACGAGGCCGTCGCTGAGCCAGTGAGCGGATTGCTCAGCGTGCAGATCGACGGCGCGACCTACGCGCTGCAACCCGCGGATGGCAACTACAGCGTTGTGACCACGTCCCAGGGCGGCGCCGCGAGTTGGCAGCTTTTCGCCAACGGCGCGCCGCTGACCGATCCGCAACAGGTGCAGCTGTCTCCTGGCCCGAATCGCCTGACGTTCAGTGCCGACGGCCAGTTGGTGAATGTCGAGCCTCTCACACCAGGCTCGGTGACGATCCAGCGGCTCGATGCGAGCGGAACGCCACTTTCCGGTGGCTGCTATCAACTGCGGGATGGAGGTGGCATTGTCAATCAGGGCTGCGACGCCGACGACGGTGCGGCTGACGGGTCGACATTCATGACGTTCCCGCTGGGCGTGCCCGGTGACGATGTGACGGTGGTGGAAGTGACCCCACCCGACGGCGCCGAGCCGATCGACGACCAGGAGCTCAGCCTCGAAGGCGGCGACATGGTTGTGACCCTTCAGCCCGAAGCCGCGGAAGAAGAGGATGGACAGGAAGACGAAGAGAACGGCCAGGTCATCGAGGGCGAAGAAGATGGTGAGCAAGGCGATGAAGAGGAAGACCAACCACTCGATCAAACCCGGCAGGCGCCGGGCGACCTGATCGTCACGCTGCTGGGTCCTCAGGGGCAGCCGGTCGGTGGCGCATGCTTCCAGTTGATCCAGAACGGAAATGTCGCGGTGGAAATCTGCGATACGACGGATTTCGAACCTGCCGACTTCGCCAATAACGGTACAACGGGTTTCTTCGATGTGCCCAGCGGTGAATATACGTTGCACCTGAGCCAGGCGCCCAATGGGGTCACCGCCGACGACCGCGAGATCGAGGTCGTGGCTGGCACCGAGGTGGACGAGACGGTAACGGCGGAAGCCAACGAAGTGCCGGACATCGAGCTGCCCACCGAGACGCCGACGCCTGAGCCAACCAACGCACTAGAGGCGCCGGATATCGAGCTGCCCACACAGTCGCCAGCGCCAACCAGCACACCCGAAGCCCAACCCGGCAACCTGACCGTTACCCTTCTGGATCAGAATGGAACCGGGATCGGCGGCGCCTGTTTCGCGCTGCTGCAGAACGGTGTCCCGCTTGCGCAGAGTTGTGATACGCCTGAACAGGAGTCTGCCGAGTTCGCCAATAACGGCAACACCGGATTCTTCGACGTACCGGCCGGCCGCTATACGCTCCGGATGATTTCTGCGCCTGGTGGTATCACGGTCGACGATCGCGAAGTCCAGATCGCGCCGAGCAGCGACGACACGGTGACGATTACCGTAGAGGCGCCACAGCCGACCGAGCCGTCGTCACAACGGGTGGCACCGACGACGGATGTTGTCGAAGCCACGGCGACCGCCACAACGTCACCGACCGAAGCGGCTCCCCAACCGGGCAACTTGATCGTCACGTTGCGGGACGCCCAGGAGCAACCTGTAGGCGGCGCGTGCTGGCAGCTGCTGCGGGATGGCGCGGTGCTCGTCGAATCGTGCGACACAGCGCAGTACGAGCAGAATCCTGGCAATGGCAATACCGAGTTTTACGGCATTCCCTCTGGTACCTATACGCTGCGCAATTCCGAAAACCCGAACGACCTGCCATTGGCTGAGGATCGCGAAGTCGAGATCACGGCAGCGCCACCTGATGTGACCGAGGTGGTCCAGCTGACCGCGCCGGCCTCGGAACCGACCCAGACTCCCACGATCGCCGCTACGGCGACGCCAACCGATGAGCCCACCGTGGAAGCGACGGCGACGGCAACAGCGACAGAGGAACAGCGTGACATCTCCATCGCGGGCGAAGCCAGCCAGCCGGGACCACCCGGTGACCTGATCGTCACCCTGCGGGATGCCGGTGGACAGCCGATCGGTGGCGCCTGTTTCCAGATCGCGATGGAAGGCCAGGCGCCGATCCAGTCGTGCGATTCCGACGATCCGTTCCCCGGAAATGGCAACACCGGATTCTTCGGTGTGCCAAGTGGCGCCTATACCCTCACCGAGACACGGACCCCGGATGGAACCAGCGCGATCGAGCCGGTGGAGATCACGATCGAGGCCGGCGGAACGGGCACGGAAATCGTGAACCCGGCCGCAACTGGTGGGCAGGATGGAAATGAAGACACCGAAGGCGAAGACGGCCTGGTCATCGAGCAGGGCGGCGACGATCAGGTGATCCGGGACGAAGTCAATCCGGACGACGAAGAAGAGGAAACGGGTGGCCGCCTCACGGTCGATGTCAGCGAGCTGGAAGGACAGGACATATGTGTCCAGCTGAACACCGGTGGCGGGATCAGCCTGGTCAATCCGCCGACCGCTTGCGACAACAGTGACGGCGACGAGAACGACGACGAAGGCGTGATCGAGCTGATCAACATCCCGCCCGGCGCCTACGTCCTCACAGTCACATCCGGCGCGGACAATGTCGAGTCGTTGGAAGTCACGATCGAAGACGGCGAAGAGACGGATGTCGAGCTGTTCCAGGAGGTGGCTGTACCTCCGACCCAGACTCCCACTCCGGCCCCGACAACCGGCACCCTGACGATCAGGGTGACCGATTCGCAAGGAACCTTGTTGGGAGGCGCCTGCTTCGATGTCGAAAACGACTCCGGCGCCTTATCGTTTTGCGATGAAGATGGCGATGGGGTGATCCCGATTCCCGATGTGGTGTTCGGCACTCAACGCATCGAGCAAACCGAAGCGCCGGTCGGTTACCTCCCCGCTGACGAGCAGGAGGTCGATGTCGACCTCGCAAACCAGGATGTCGAGCTCACCGTTGTCAATGAGCCTGCCCTCGGCACGGTGGAGATCACCAGTGAGAACCAAAGCGGGGATGAGCTGACGGGCTTCTGCGTGAGCGTTTCGGGAAACGATCCGGTGTGCGACAACGGCGGCGGCGTGATCGAGCTGGAGCTTCCTGTTACCGGCGTCGAGCAACCTGTGGTCCAGACCACGGCGCCGGACGGCTATCAGCCCGCACCGGACCAGACGGTGCTGGTGGAGCAGGATGACACCGTCGAGGTCGTCTTCACAAACCAGGCGGCGACCGGCACGATCCGCGTGGTGAGCGTCGGGGCCAGCCTGAATCCGTTGCCGGGCGCGTGCGCCGAGCTCGACAGTGATAGCGAGCTGTGTGACGACGATGGCAACGGGGTGATCCTCTTCGAGAATGTCGCGGTTGGCGACCATACCGTGAGCCAGTCGACCACGCCTGAAGGCTTCCAGCCCGTCGACGACAAGACCGTGGTCGTCGAGGCGGGCCAGCAAGCCGATGTGCTGTTCACCAACCAGCCGCAAACCGGCTCGATTCGCGTTGTGAGCGCCGACGCTGAACAAACGCCGCTGCCGGGCGCCTGTGTTGCGATCGATGGCGGCGAGCCGCTCTGCGATGTCGATGGAGACGGCGTGCTCATCTTCGAGAACGTTCCGGCGGGCGATCACACCCTGAGCCAGACCACACCGCCGGACGGCTTTCAACCCGCCGGTGACCAGACCATCACCGTCGAAGCGGGTGAGCAGACGGATGTGTTGTTCACCAATGCCCCGGCGACTGGCTCCATCCTCGTGACCGTGCAGAACGAGTCTGAGGAGTGGGTGTCAAATGGCGTCTGTGTGGCATACCAGGCCGAGAATGCCGAACCGGTGACCACCTGCGAAGCGACCGAAAGTGGTCAATACCTCTTTACAGGCGTCGCTCCCGGCAGTTACGCGGTCTTCGCTTCGACGGTGCCGCGGGATTACACCTTGCCGGAGAGTTCTACCCCGGTGGAGGTCGTGGCCGGTGAGGAAGTGACGGCGACAATCACGCTGCCGGATATCTCGTCCGTGCAGGGCGGTGCGCTGCTCAACTTCCAGAGTGAAGACGGCGCGGCCGTCGGCGGATTGTGCTTCAGGCTTGTTCCGGACGGTGTGGGCGAGCCGCTTGGTCCGTTCTGCGACAACGACGACAACGATCAGGATGTGACCGAAGGCGTCGTGGTCCTGGAGGGACTGCCACAGGGTCTTTGGTGGGTGCAGCTTCTCGACGAGAGCGGCCAGGCGCCACTGAACGTGGAATTCGCGGGCGGCATTACGATCGAACCGGGCACGATCGTCGAAGAAGTGATCGTTGTGCCGGGGCTGTTCCTGAAGGGTTCGATCCAGATTACGACCGAGGACAGCGATTCCGGTGACCCGGTCGCTGGCGCCTGCTACAGCGTCAGCACATCCGAGCCGATCGAGGTCTGCGATGGCGATGGTACGGATCTGGCCAGTAAGGCTGGCGTGATCCTCGTGCAGAATATCTTCGCGGGCGACTATGTCGTCAGCATGACCTCGCCGCCGGATGGGTATTCCGACGCAGCGGACCAGTCAGTCTCACTTGCCGGCGGCGAAACACTGCAATTGACCTTCGAAGTTGAGGTCGAAGTGACGACCGGAACGCTGGTCGTGAACAAGGTCGACGATGCTGGGGAACCGTTGCCGGGAACCTGTTTCCGGCTGCAGGACGCTGGTGGTGTCGTGGCGGAAGTGTGCGACAACGCCGATGGCGCCAACGATGGCGCCGTGACGCTCGCCGATGTTCCGGCGGGTGCGTACCAGTTGATCGAAACCCGCACACCGGGTGGCGAATATCAACCAGCGCCGGCGCGGTCGGTGCAGGTCATTGCGGGCGAAACGGTCACGGTCGAGGTGGAAAATAGCCTCGCGCCAGGCCGGCTCTACGTGATCAAGGTCGACGCGGATGATCCTTCGATACGGTTGGATGACGCATGCTTCTCGTTGCGGGGTGCATCCAACTACGGCCCGTTCTGCGACGGCGATGACCTGTCGGTGGATGGCCGGACCGTTTTCAACAATGTCACGCCGGGTACCTACACGCTGGTCGAAACCCAGGCGCCAGCCGGATACGACCCCGCGCCGGACCGGGAGGTAACGATCAACCCGGCGATGACCTTGCAGCTGACAGTGGAAAACAGCGAAACACCGCCACCGCCCGAAGCGGGCACGCTGGTGGTGCACAAGGTCGATGCGAACAGTGACCCGCTGGCTGGTGGATGCTTCCGCCTCTTCGACGGCAACACGCCGGTGACGGGTCAGGTTTGCGACATCACGGATGGCACAAATGATGCTCGCATCGTGTTTGAAAATGTCCCGGCGGGTACCTGGACGTTGCGGGAAACCCTCGCGCCATCGCCGAGCTACCAGGTCGCTCCCGATCGGCAGGTCATCATCACTGACGACCAGACGACCGAAGTTGACGTGATCAACCGGCTCAAGAGCGGTCGCGTGCTGGTGAAAAAGGTGACCGAACAGGGCGAGCCGATTCCGGGCGCCTGCTTCGACCTCGACGGCGACGGACAGGGCGAGCAGTGCTCGAATGCCGCCGGCGAGCTGTTGTTCGAGAACGTGCCGGTGGGAAGTTACACGCTGAACGAGACGAAGGTTCCCTACGGCTTCAAGGAAGCGGCGCCGGTTGAGGACATCGATGTCAACCCGGGCCAGACCACCGTGGTGACGGTCGAGAACGAGCGCCAACCGCCACCCAACACAGGTTCGGTGCAGGTGCTCAAATTTGCCTGCCCGGTGGAGTCAGCGGACGACGAGCGGACGGTCTTCCTCGGTGGCGCGGCGGGCGATGCCCAGCTCTCGCAGACGGTGGGATGCACGCCGGTCAACGCTGAATTCACGCTTGTTGGCCAGGACGGATCGGACGGGCCAGGCTCCTTCGCCACCGGGAACGATGGCCAGTACCAGGTCACCGTTCCGGAGAAGATCTACCGGCTCGATGAGACCAACCCGGACCTGCCGGGCAACTCCGCCGCGCTGCTGCGAGTCGAAGTTGGTCGGCTGACGACGGTCGTGGTGATCAACTATGTTGCTCCGCCCGCGCCGGAACCGGTTGATATCACAGTTTCCAAGTACACCTGCCAGGCCGGCTTCAGTGGTACGACGTTCGAGGACTTCGCGGCGAGCTGCATGGACGACTCGCAGCTGACGAATGGCATCACGGTGCGCGCCGAGGGTCCGGTCGACCTGAAGGCGATCACCGGTGATGGCGGGCAGACAGGCCGCACGGCGTTCGTCGACCAGCAGTCGGGAACGTACACGATCTACGAGGAGCGGCCATACAATATCCCGACCAACTACGGGTTCTGCGGATGGGACAGTAACTGGCCGGCCGACTTCAAGACCGTCAACGGCGCGATCACCGCCGAGCTCGGTGAGGGCGCGCAGCTTACCTGTGTCCTCTTCAACATTCCAGAGGAGACGACGGAGAGTACCGGTGTGATCCTGGTGCGCAAGTTCACCTGCGATGTGGGCGAGCCAACCAAGGGCTACGAGTGGAACGAGGAATGTCGCCTGAGTGACGAGAACGCGCGGTTCGAGCTCACGCAGTTCAATGAGGAGCTGCAGGCGTACGACGAGGGAGGGACCGTCGTGACGGCGAATCCGGACGGATTCGTACGGTATCCGAACCTGCGGCCAGGAACGTATCAGCTGCACGAGGTCGGCTCGAACTGGTGTCACGCTGAGTCCAACAGCGTGAACAGCAAGGGCGACGTGGTGGTCACCGCCGGCGCGGTGTCCCAGGTCTGGATCTACAACTGCGTGCCGCCGGACGTTCCGCCGAACACCGGCAGCGGTGACGCGGTCGGGCTGCTGAATCCGGGTGAATCGGATTCAGCGGCGCCTGACGGGATCGGCGTCATGCCAGGCATCGCCTGGCCGGGCGTGATCCTCGGGCTGGTCGCGGCGCTGTGGCCGCGGAAGGTGCTCGCCCCGGCGGTGGTCCGGAGGCAGGTGCACCGCGACGCCGCGTAACGCCAAATAGCCAACGCATCGGAGTTATGTAGACCCGGCCCCTTGTGGCCGGGTTTGCTCATATTCCGTGCCCATCGCGCGGTATGAGCTTGAGGTATCGACCGATGCGAACTCGGTCACAGAGGGCCGAGTTCGCTACAGGGAATCTGCCCCGAACCGCCCGTCCTGAGGTCGCCAATTGTTCAACCGGAATTGGTATGACACCCTTGATCGGTGATCCGCTTGGCACCGCCCGTTGAACCTCGCTCAATAGGTGGTCAAGGTCTTCCGGGAGGTGGATATCGGGGGGAACCTCGGGCACAGAGGCACCGAGGCTACAGGAGTCTGCGACCCCGCGGGTCCTGGTCCGAACTCACGCCAGGTCGCCTTGCAATACGCTTGCGAGAACGTCCAGCGCGATGTTGCGTCCGGTAACGATGACGATGACATCCCCATCGAGGTAATCCTCAAGGACCATACCTGCCTGGATCGCCGCGATCGGCGTCGCTCCCGCCCCCTCGGCGACAAAGCCATGCGTGTTCACCAGCCAGCGGATCGCCTCGGCGATCTCATCCTCAGTGACCGACACCAGCTCGCTCACATGCCGCTTCACCAGCTCGACGGTGATCGAGCCCGGTTCAAGGTTACCGGCAAGGCCGTCAGCGATGGTCTCTTCGACCTCGATCATCTCCACCCTGCCAGCTTCGACGGCGGTGGAGAGACCCGGCGACGCTTCGGCTTCGACACCGATGATCCGGATCGGTCGCGCATCAGTCGAAAGCTGGGTGGCGCGGAGGCCGAGCCCGCTCAACAACCCACCACCTCCGGCTCCGGCGACAATCGTCAATGGGCGATCACTGTGATGCTGCTCCATGATCTCGTCCAGGATTGTCGCCTGCCCGGCGATGACATTGGGGTCGTTGTAGGGCGAAAGATAGTCGACGTCTCGTGCCGGGGCGTCGGCGCGGGATATTGCCCACGCCTCGGCTTCGTCGAAGCTGTCACCGTGTGTCACCAGTTGGACCGGCAGGTTCCGCAGTGCATCGAGCTTGGCCCTTGATGCGGTTTCCGGCACGATCACCATCGCCTTGCGTTGCAGGGCACCCGCGGCGAAGGCGACGCCCAGCGCGTGATTACCGGCGGATGCGGTGACGAGCGGGCGGTCGGGATTCGCTGCCGCCAGCGCCGCAAGCGCGCCCCGGACCTTGAACGATCCCGTTGGCTGCAACGACTCCATTTTGAGCCAGGTCGATCGCCGGAGCGAGGTGGGGAGCAACGGCGTCGGCTTAAGGTGGCGCGAGATCAGCTCGCGGGCATTGGCGAAATCGTCTTCGGTCGGCAATGGCACGGAACGGGTCACCGCGGTTCTCCTGTCGGACTCGATGTGGTGGCGTGGTTGTCGTGCCGGTGAGTGGTCGAGGTCCGTGCCCGATTCGTCCCCGTGCGCGCATTCGTTGTCATCGCTGGGCGCTCAAATATGGTCTGGCGATGTACCAGGCAACACCCAGCACGACCACGCCGAAACCGATCGCTGGCAGGGACAATGCGGCGATGCCACCGATGAGGAGCATCGTCCCAATTCCGGCGATCAGGAGCGCCAGCACAAACGTGTTGGTGGGGTCCAGCGACTGTCTCCATGCCGGACGCCCGCGGATAACGATCCAGATCACCGCCGCCAGCGCCAGCGTCGCAAGGATCGCGATCAGCACGGAGATCGGACTGCCAGACGACACATAAGCAACGGCGGCCGAGCCGAACGCGATCGGGAATGCCGCAATCCCGATCAGCGGCGTGACCGTCGACATCAATACGCCGTCATCGCTTGCGGATGTTGCCAAACGTGGCTTCTTCGGTAGTGGTTGCTGGCGTGGTGATCGGCTGCCCATGGATCTCCGCTTCGCTGCACGGTCGAGTTTCCGCTGGCACAAGCATACAGGAGCCTAGTGAGCAGGGTACGGTGCCTCTACCCGTTTTTCGTGGCGATGGTCAATCCGGTCGAGATCGGCAGCATCACCGTTGTCACGCGGTCGTCACGGCTCATGCGCTCGGCGAATTCATCAAGGAAGCGCGCTTGCTCGGTAATCTCCTCGTCCGATTCCGCGAGGACAGCCCAGAGCGTGTTGTCGAGCGCGACGACCCCGGCGGGACGGAGCAAGGTGAGGGCTCGCTCGTAATAGTCGGGGTAGGGTGTCTTGTCGGCGTCGATGAAGACGAAGTCGACGGTGCCAGCCTGACCGTCGGCGATCAGCTCGTCGAGCGAGTCGAGCGCGTTACCGATCCGCAGGTCGATGCGGTCGTCGACGCCTGCCTTCCGCCAGTAACGCCTGGCAATCTGGGTGACATCGGCGTCGACGTCCAGCGCCGTGATATGGGCGTCGGGCGCGTTGAGCGCGACGGTGAGGGAGCTGAATCCGGTGAAAACACCGATGTCGAGGGTGCGTTTCGCCTGGATCGCGCGAGCGAGTACAGCGAGCATCGCACCTGCTTCGGGATCGAGCATCATGCCGCTGTTGGGAAGCTCGCCGGTTTCGGTGCGAAGTCGCTGCACGATGTCGGACTCGTGGACGAATTTGTTTCGAACACGTGAGAGAACAGTGTCGTGGGTGACTGGTGACATTGAAGAACCTTTCCGCGCGCTGCCGGGCTGGCAGCCGAACTTCATTCATTGTCCATGACAGCAAGGAATGGTCCACCCCGGTGAACTCCAACACGGATGCATTTGGCGCGACGAGCTACCGGGAGCGCTCGCTGTTGTCGCGCTTGCCGCGCAGGTGGCGGGCGAGAAGCCACAAGCCAGCGACAGGAAGCGCCAGTGTGGATGCCACAGTGAGCAGGGTCTTGCTGACTTCCCAGATGAGCTGAATCGGATCCATTGGCGCTCCGGAACGGACGATGCGGCGCATCGATCGGTACGCTTGCGTTCCCCCATGCTACCGTGCCACGCCGTTTGGCGCCTGTTACTCGTCATTCGAGCGGCGTGCCTTGAAGAGCGTGCGGAGAAGCATGATCTCACCGCGATGGTCGGCTTCGTGCTGCATGAGATGGTGCAATGTCCACGCGGGGGAGATGTCGTAGTTCCATTCGGGAAAGGAGCGCGATGTGTCGAGCTGCTCCGCATCGAGAGATGACACGCTCGGCAGGAATCGATTCCTGACCTCGGCTAGCCGCGAGAGGTGCTCGGGGAGCGGCACGCCCGTCACGATGATCAGCTCGCCGCTCTCGTTGCGGTCCGGAAACGGCAGCAGCTCCTTGAGATCGGGGAAGTAGTCCTCCATGCCAAGGATGTCCATGCAGAGGTAGTCGGTTTCGATGAGCGCGAGGTGATAGAGCAGCGTGCCAACGGAATTCCTGAGTTCGGGCGGGGTCCAGTCGAGCTCTTCCTGGTCCAGACCATCGAGCGCGGCGAGGGTTCGGTGCCGGGTATCTTCAAATGCCCATAGCCAGCGCCCAAGCTCTGGATGGGATGCGGGTAGCGGTTCGATCGTCCTGTGAGTCCATTCGTTCTTTTGGTTCATCAATCAGCCTTTTGATGGTCCTTCGAAACGTGCCCGGTTCTGGCAAAACGCTGGATGCTGCTCGGTACGGCGATGTCTCGATGTCGCTTCCACATTCGCATCATTCACAAGGTTAGCCGTGTATGGTGGCCAAGGCACAATGGCGGCCTTGTAGCCCGTCCACCGTATCGTATCCCACCCATCACCGTCACCCTGAGTGGCGCGTCAAGCACAAAATGACACACCAGGGATGGTGTAGGGGCGGACCTCCCGCGGGAGTTGTCCGCCCAGTGGTCGCGCAGCGGCCACAATTGCTCCCGCGCATCAGGGCCCGACAGGACGTGAAATGCGCAATGACACATAACGGCTGACACGCCACTGAGTGGTCCGTCCAGGTCGTTGTGTCGCGTACCACAAACCCCCGTCACCCTGAGCGCAGCGATGGGCCGCGTCCGCTCGATCCCTGCGGGATCGCCTATTGAGGGTTCCCGCGCTCATCGGCAGCGCAGCTGGCGTATGGCGGCCATGGCGGGATTTTGCGCTGCGCGTAACGGCTTCGCCGGGGGATGCTTCGACACGCGGACATGCGTCCGCGGCTCAGCATGACGGGGTTTTGTTGGGCTCGGTAGACTGGGCAGAGTGCCAGGGTGGCATGCCCCGCGTATCTTCAGGGTTGCCGAAGCACGTGACGACACATGCTTCGGCGTTTCACGCCCTACCTGGCCGGTTGGATGTTCTGGTTCATGTGAAAGAGGTTGTCCGGATCCCACTTCGCCTTGATCCCGGCGAGACGCTGGTAGTTGTCACCATACGTTGCCCTGATCCGATCCTGCCCCTCGTCCATCAGGAAGTTGACGTAGCCCGCCTCCGACGAGTGCGGATGCAGCGCCGACCAATAGTCCCGCACCCAGTCGCGGTGCGCGGGCAGGTTGCCGCCATCGGCGTCGATCCCGGCGATGATGTGGGCGAACTTCACGTGGCGATGGCTGAATGCGGTGGCGTCTGAATCGACATCATGGACAGCGCCGTCGAGCGGATAAATGTGCATCAGCGAGAGGAAGTTCGGCACCTCGGGTCCGTGCTGGGCGTGAATGGCGATCGCCTCGTCGGTGAGCTCGTCGACGAAGTCGGCTTTCCAGTAATGATGCAGGCCGTGCGGCAGCAGGTCATCGAACAGGCTGTTCAGGGCAGGGTAGGGAATCGGTCCCGCCAAATCCAGCGCTACGGTCGCGGCCTCCCGGATCGGCTGGATCGCCGCTTCGGCCCGCTCCATCGGTCCGGTGTATGCCACGACGATGGCACACGCCTTGTGCCCGACCAGTGGCTCGGGGATGAACGGCGCTGGAGGCGCTTCGTGGAACCCGAAAAAGGCGCTGAGCTCCCGAGGCGCATCGGCCATGAAGTCCCTGAAGAACCGGAGCACCTTCTCGCTTTCACTTGCCGGATAGAAGATCGGGCCGCCGTAGACGTTCGGCACCTCGTGAAGCTGGATCTCGAACCGGGTCACGACCCCGAAGTTGCCGCCGCCGCCACGCAGCGCCCAGAACAGGTCCGGGTTGTCGGTTTCACTGGCGTGCACCAGGGTTCCTTCGGCGGTGACCACATCCAGCGAGCGAATATTGTCCACCACCAGCCCAAAGCGACGGGTGAGGTGACCGAACCCTCCGCCGAGGCCAAGTCCTGCGACACCGGTGGTGGAGAGAATACCGCCCGGCGTGGCGAGCCCGAACGGCCAGGCGGCATGGTCGACATCGCCCCAGGTGGCGCCGCCACCGGCCCAGGCGATCTTGCGCTCCGGATCGATGTGGACGTTGTTCATCTGGCGCAGGTCGAGCACGACACCACCGTCATTGGTGCCGAATCCCGCGACATTGTGCCGCCCGCCCCGGATCGAGAGTTCGAGTCCCTGCTCACGGGCGTAGTTGACTCCGGCAATGACATCTGCGCTGTCCGCACACATCAGGATGAGCGCTGGTGACCGGTCGATGTTCTGGTTATAGATGCGCCGGGTTGCATCGTACGTCTCGTCATCGGGGGTGATGACTGCGCCGCGCACCTGTTGCGCAAGCGTGTCGAATGCCTGGGATTGCGTGTCGATCGTCTCGGTGGCCATGGTCTCTTGCTCCTGATCGTTTGTGGGCATGCCAGCCGCAAAGCTCACTGGCGTGCTCCGTTCGATGATGCCGCCTGAAGGCGCCTGATGTCATTGGCCGGTGTTGCGCCGAACCGCTTGGACTACCTCGTCGTAAGCGTGCGGTGGGCTGAACTCGATCAGCTCCGTATCTTCCTCGGCGGCGAGGGTGTGCCCAGACGGCATGTAGTACACATCGCCCTCGTAGAATGTCTCCGAGGAGCTGTCGTAGGTCACCCTGAGACGCCCCTTGCGGACATAGCCCCAGTGCGGACATTGGCAGAGGTCATCTGGTAATCCTTTCAACAAGGGAGTGGCGTCGGTGCCCGCTGGTAGCGAGATGAGCAGCGCGCGCATGTCGTCCCAATCGGTGGCCTGGAAGGTCGCGTCGCCGACCTGGAGGGCAAGTGGCAGTTCGTTCGCGTTGATTCGCATGATGATTGGCTCCTTTATGCGCGTAATGCAGACCGATCCATTGCTGGTCAGGCCGCGTCGTGCGATCAGGACGCGTCGGCACATTGGACGAACGGTTGGTTGGGATCGACCAGCGCCGTGACGAGCAACACAGCTGGCTCATCGGACCGGTTCCATGCCTCGTGGACCGACCCGGCCTCGACGAACCAGTCACCAGTGTTCACCGTAATTTCTTCGTTCGGCGTGACAGGATCACTCGGAACCGGCGTGCCGTCGGTCGATGCCCGGTTGATCACCATGTCGTCGTCTTCGAGCAGCGTGAAATTGAGCGAGCCAGATTCCAGGGTCACCGTGACCGTGCCGGGATGGGTGTGCGGTTCGAAGCCGCCGTCAGGTCCGATCGTGAGACGCATCGCGAGAAGTGCGAGCCCGTCGGCCTCGGCGGGCATGGCCTGGGCCAGCGGCTGGGCCGCGACGTCGATCATGCACGATGGCATTGCTTCCTGGGATGCCGCGGCCGATGGAGACGCGACAACTCCAAACGAGAGCGCGCAGGCGCTCAGAATGGCGAAAAGAACCTTGAACGTAAACAGGTTGCGTGACATGGCGTGTTGCTCCTTGTGGGTACGATCGAAGCGGTTGCCGGCACCTTCCACAATAACGACAGTTACCTCGGCGCACATCGCCAGAACTACGCAATCCCTGTTGTGAATGTGGTGTGCGGCCTTGCGTAAAACTACGCAGACCCGCGATCAAATGAGCTCGTTTGCCATCGCGAAGCGCGTCGCTTCAGTGCGGGATCGCACGTCGAGCTTACTGTAGATCGAGCGTAAATGCTGGCCGACCGTGCGCGGGCTGATGTAGAGCTGGTCGGCCACCTCGGCGTCTGTCATGCCTTGCGCAACCAGTCGCAACACATCGAGCTCACGGGCGGTGAGACCAGCCAGATGTGGCGCGTGCTCGTCTGGCACGGAGGCAAGTCCGGTAAGGAATGACTCGATCCGATCGATGGTGGGTATGGCTCCGAGCCACCGCGCGATCGCCAGTGATTCTTGCGCCAGTCCCTTCGCCTCCGCGAGGTTCGTTGGCGCCCGGAGGTGGGCGAGCGCCTCCAGCGACAGGCACCGCTCGAAGACAATCTCGCAGGTTGTGGCGAGCGTCAGCGAGGCAACAAGGTCCTGCTCGGCGCTGACCGTGTCACCCGATCGCTGGGCCATCTGACCGCGGAAGCGGCGGGCCTGGATCAGCGCAATCGGTTGCAATGGCTCGGACGCGGTTGCAACGGCGCGTTCCGCGTGCTCGCGTGCGGTCTCCGCGTCGCCGTTGTTCGCGGTGTATTTTGCCCACCCCAGCGCATTCTCCGCCCGACCAAGGACACTGGAGCTCCAGGCCAGCCAGCGGTCATTGGCCTCCAGCCATTGCTTCGCCTCGTCCAGCTTCCCAGCGTCGAGACAGAGATCGGCGGCGAGCTGCTGCAACATCACGGCGTCGAGCAGCACCGCTGTGCCAGGAGTGGCGTCAGCGCCGCTGGGCAGGAGCCGGTGAATATGGGACCACGCCTCATCCGCATCACCACGATGACGCGCCATCGGCGCGAGCGCCTGTGTCACCTGGCGGCGCAGGATGTAGGTGCCATATTGACTGCTCTCGGCCACAATCGCGCGCGCCTCATCCCATCGTCCATCGAGCAACATGATCGGGAGGAGGGCGTAGGCAGGCGTGATGGTGGTGGCGAATGCGCCACGCGCGCGATCGATGGCGAGTCCCGCTTCATCCGCGATGCGTTGCCGACCCTCGACATCGTCGGTGCGAAAGGGAATCATGACATCATTGAGCTGGGTCAGGAGCGTAAACGCGATGCAGGCATGGTGATCGATCTGGAGGTATGCCTGCCGGGCGTGCTCGAACGCCTCGCTGGCGGGTCCTGGCTCTCCCAATGACGCCAGTGCGATGCCGAGGCCAAAGACGGCATGCCCAGCGTTGGCGATGGAAAGGGGGCCGATTTGCCAGCTTGGCACGACGTCTTTGTAGGCATCCGTGACGTCCAGCGCTTCCTTGATGCGGCCGCCATCCGCCAGGAACCACGCCAGGCTCATGTGGCGGTTGGCGTCGATCGCGACCAGGCTCTCGCCGGGAACATTGCCGTCCGTAGGTGACTGCATGGCAATTGTTGGCAGCGCGTCCGCCATCCATCTCGCGGTCGTCCAGGGGATGTACGTGATACTGGGCGGAAGCGAACGGAGTCTCTCCACCCCGCCAATGATGTTCGAGAGCCCGCTGGCCCATTCATCAGCGAAACATTGCACCAGTCCCTGCGAGTAGGTTGCGTCGGCGGCCAGCACGAGATCCCCGGCCTGCTCGGCGAGCCGGGAGGCGGTGCGGAGGCTGTCGATTGCGGTGGTGGAGCGCGAATACCGCTGGAGGCGTCCGCAGCGATAAAGCAGGCGGGCTCGCGTCTGTTCCTCCCCCGGTACACCGTCCAGCAGATCGGCGGCTGCGGCGAAGCGGTCCCTGGCGGTCAGCCACGCGTATGCGCGTTGGGCGCGCTCCCCGGCCCTGGTGAGCCAGCCGGGGGCGCGAGCATCACCGGCATGCTGATAGTGGTAGGCGATCGCGTCAGCATCGACAAGTGGCAGCGCTTCGAGCGCTTCAGCCACGGCGCGGTGAAGTGCCCTCCGGCGATGTGGTGGGATGCTTTCGTAAAGTGCCTCCCGGGTCAGTGCGTGGACGAACTGGACGCCGCTCCCGTCAGGCGTGGCGGTGAACAGGTGCCAGTCGATCGCCTGGTCGATGACCGCATAGAGATCGGCTTCCGGGATGCCGGCGACCGAGGCGAGCAGGTCAATAGAAATCTCGTGCCCGATTACAGCCGCCGTGGTGAGGGGGAGCCGGGTTGCTTCGCCAAGGCGCGCCACGCGGGCGTCGATGACCTGGCGCACCAGGGGCGGAACCAGGATGCGGTCCAGCTCGGCCAGTGACCACGAGTCCCCGATCCGGATCAGCCCTCCCTGATCCTGTTCTTCGAGCGCGCGGAGCAGCTCCATGGCGAAGAACGGATTGCCCTCGGCGTGATCGTCGAGATAGCTCACCAGCCGTTCGCGGTCCGCTGGCGGGAGGGAATAGTGCAGCGTCACGAGCGCATCGAGATCAGCCGCGCTCAGGCGTTTGAGATCGAGCCGGAGCCCTTCGGATTCGCGGATCAGGGTGGGGAGCTGGAGATAGAAGGGATTCTGCCGGGTGAGCTCATCGACCCGGTAGGTCACGACAATCAGCAGTGGCAGGTATCGCAGCCGCGAGGAAACATGCCGGAGCAGCTCGAGACTTGCAGGATCGGCCCAGTGCACATCCTCCAGCACGATGACCGCGGGTTGGACGTTTGCGATTGCCTGCAGGAAGGTGGTGACGTCGGCAAAGAACGCCGCCTGGCTGGTGACGCTCTCCAGGCTCCGGTTTGCCAACACCGGAGGCAAGGGAGGCATCTCCGGAGGTCGGGGTGATGGCCGGTATCCCTCGGCCAGGTCCAGCCAAAGACCGTAGGGTGGGGCGGCCATCAGGTCGTAACTGTGGCCCACAAAGGTGTGGTATCCGTGGGCGCTGGCGAGCCTGGCGAGATCGCGGGCGATGGTGGTTTTGCCTATCCCTGCTTCACCGCCGATGATGACGACATTCCCTCGACCGGATTCCATCGCCGACAACTGCTCGCTGAGCAGCACGCGCTCCGCCGTCCTCCCGACCATGGGAGGAGCGGCTCCTGTCGATTCAGGCGCTGACTGTCGTTCATTGGGCATGACGCTCATCACCGCAACAACCGCCGATCGGGCAGAACTCTCGATATGTCGTGATTCGCTCGCCCGTCCATCATACCGCACAACGGAATGACAGAATTTTGTGCGGTTTTCTCAAATCCATCGATTGGTGCTAGGAACTCGCCGGAGCATGGCGTCAGCAAAACGCGGCTGACGTCCAGGAACCCATCAAGGAGGAACAGGTCCGTCGGGGGTATGTGTCAGCCGCGCGGTTGATCAGCTCCGAAGACGCCGACCAGACGTTCACATCGCTTCGGATCCTCGGTGAGGCCGTAGTCAAGACCCCACAGCCAGTAATCCACCGCTCGGAAGATCACCCACGCACGTGCCCGGTCTCGCTCAAGCCCGGCCGCAGTGATTATGACGTTGAACCAGTGGCGGATGTCTTCGTTCCTGGCCATCTCATCTAGTCTCGACCAGAGGATCCGGGCAAGGTCGTACTCGATGTCGCCGCGTAGCAGGACGGGATCGACCGCCAGCCACGACTCTCGCTCGCCGGCCAGCACCTGCTCGAAATGCAGGTCGCCGTTGACCGCCAGGTTCGACGAGGTCTCGCGAAGCGGGATCGCCGCGCTCAGTGCATCATCGAGCACTGAGCGATTGAAGGGGCGGCCAAGTCGCTCCCACTCGGCGGGCATTGTGTCGATCTGCCCCTGCACGATGCTGGCAGTCGATGTGACGTCGGGCGGCGCGGGGACCGCAAGGCGACGCATCAGCTTTGCGATCACAGGCACTGCGTCTTCAAGTGGCAACTGCGCCAGGGATCGTTGCCCGTCGAGCCGCTCAAGGAGCGACGCGCCCATGCCGGCATCGGCCTCGAACAGGCGCACGGTGCCTCGACCGTTCCAGAAGCGCAGGGCGCGCACCTCGTCTGCTTTGCGCTTATCGGGCATCGTCATGCGCAACGCGAGGGGTACACCGTCCCGCCGCACCGGCAAAACGATCGCGTTCGAGCCGTGCATGGCCGCGCCTTCCGGGTTGAGTCGCCATCGCTCGCACACCGCTTCGGCGGTCCCGGGAAGCGCCTCCAGCCAGTCAGCGCCTTCATGCCACCATCGCGGCATTTCGAGAAATGATTGTGGAAGCTCGATGAATGTCGTTATGACAGTTCTCCCGGACTGTTAACGGCTTCCGGTAATTGATGAAGCACCTGTCGGGAAGTGTGTCACATCGCGAATCGGGCATTCGTCGTATGGGTGAGCGCGGAGATACCGCGCCGTCGCCTGACATCGCAACAATCCGGCGCCTCGTTGGACGGGGACCGGCAAGGAGAAACATCATGAACGTTCGACTCAATGACAAGACCGCTCTCCAGGGCGCGATCCAGCAGATGCTGACGATCAGTCCGTACGCGAAGGAGAGTGGACTGGACCCCAACCTCCTCGAGCTGGTCAGCATGCGCGTTTCGCGGATCAATGGCTGCGCGTTCTGCCTGGCCCTGCACGCGAAGGCGCTGCGGGAGGCCGGAGAGCGCGAGGACCGGCTTCACGTGCTCGACGCCTGGCGGGAGACCGACTGGTTCTCTTCCCGGGAGCGCGCCGCGCTTGCCTGGGCCGAGGCAGTCACCACGCTGGAGAACCGTGAGGTGCCCGACGATGTCTTCGAGCAAGCGCGCGCCGAATTCAGTGAGAAGGAGTTGGCGGACCTGACGATGTCGGTGATCGTGATCAACGGCTGGAACCGGCTCAACGTCGCCTTCCACAACCCGCCGGTGCCGTTCACGATCGAGGCGCGGGAGGAGGTTGCCGCTGACTGATGACCCTGGTCTGATTCCAGAATCGACTCAAATCGACTCTCACCCAGATACGAGGCAGCGCCGCCGTCTGTGACAGGGGAGGAAAGACAGCTGAGAGCAGATCGTTGGCCGCTGTTGGTCGATACGTCCACAGTCTCATGGAGTGGTGAGCCGGCTCTGTCCGCTCCTGACCTCGAGGATCGCGTCCTATCCATGTTTCCGGGCGCTGGCCCCCTGGGACAAGGCCCAAGACGAGTTCGCTGTCCGCTGGCCCAGGACCGGGCCGCTGATGGGCACCGCGAAGGCCGAGGTGTTCGCCTTCGCCGCTTCCCCGCGGGCGCGCTGGCGCAAGAACTGGTCGATCAACCCCATCGAGCGGAGCAGATACCTCGCGAAGTTCGAACAAAGGGGACGCACGGTGAAGTTGAGTCCTCGCCGGTCGGGGTGTCACATTCCGTGTGACACGCTCGTCTTCATGACAGTGGACCGCAACCGTGGCAGGATTCGCGCGAGACAACGGCGCGAAAGCCACGTGACATCGACCGACCAGGAGCAGCCATCACATGATTGCAGAAGCCCCCACTACGCATACCTACCAGCACGTCAAACCGTACCTGTTTTCCGTCGCCTACCGGATGACGGGAAGTGCCAGCGACGCCGAAGATTTGGTGCAGGACGCCTGGATCCGCTATCTCGACGCGGGGTCACCCGACGTGGGCTCACTGCGAGCCTGGCTGACCACCGTCGTCTCCCGGCTCTCGCTCGACTACCTGAAGTCCGCCAGGGTGAAGCGCGAGGAATACTCCGGGCCGTGGGTGCCCGAGCCGGTGCTGACCTCCGACATGATCGCCGGTCCGGAGGAGACCGTCGAGCAGCGCGAGGCCATTTCGATTGCGTTTCTGACGTTGCTCGAACGACTCTTGCCCGAGCAGCGCGTCGTCTATGTGCTGCGCGAAGGTCTTAGCCTGCCATACGACGAGATCGCCGGGCATGTGGACAAGTCGGCCACGGCGTGCCGCCAGGTTTTTCATCGTGCTCAGCTCCGCTTGACCGACGAGCGAAAGCCATCGGTCGCACCGAGCGGCGAACACCGGCGCATGGCGGAGCGATTCCTTGCGGCATTTTCGACAGGCGACGCGACGACGGTTGCCGCGTTGCTGGCTGACGATGTTGTCTGGATGAGCGACGGAGGTCCGGATCGACTGGCGGCGCGGCGACCGGTTGCCGGTATCGACCGGGTATCGCGCGGCCTGGCCGGATTCGCAATGAAGGCGCCACCGGAAATGGAGCTGGCATTCTCGTTTGTCGATATCAACGGAGCCCCGGCGCTTGTCGTGCGTGATCATGGAACGCTCGATCGGGTGTTTGCGTTCGATATCCGCGAAGGGAAGATCGCCTCCATCCGCTGCATCGTCAACCTCGACAAGCTGCGGCATCTCAGTCGATCGCTCGACGAAGAACGCCGGTAGTCCTTGACGCCGCGATGTAGAGCCTCCGGGTGGCGCTTCTGGCACACATGCAGACGCTGCCCGGCACCGCACCGCGCTCGGAATCGCCTCTCGTTCCTCGTCACGCCGAAACGATCGATCGATCCGCCGGCATCGCTCGCTTCCCGATTGAACCACCGGTTCTGCAACGCCTACGTCATCACCAGATCAACGTCACGGCCGAGCTCACCGGACAAAGCGTCTTCCAGGTCCTGGAGTCGTGCGAGCCACGGACCGAAGTCGTAGTCCGGTGGATACTCGACGAGGAAGTCGACATCGGAGCGCGCGGGATCGAACTCGTCGGTCGCCGCCGAGCCGAAGAGTTCCAGCCCAGCGACGCAATATTCCCTACAGGGTGCTCGGATTGACGCCAAGCGTTGGTTGATGAATGGGTTGATGTGTTTCTCACTCCATCCTCGCTGGCAACATTCTCGCCAGATACCTTGATCGTTTCTCACACCCAAGCTTCGCTGGAATGACGGAACGAATGATGCAGTACAGTCACCAACGCGCGGGTGCCGTGAATGCCCTGAAACTGCTAGTGTTGACCTGCATGGATCTGAAGTAACCGAATGACCCGAATCCGGGTCCACACGTGAATGGGAGGCAGCCAGTGAGCGATATTTCGTCCGCCACACCCGATCATGCCCCATGGTGGAAGTCGGGGGTGGTGTATCAGGTCTATCCCCGGTCATTCCAGGATTCGGACAGCGATGGAACGGGCGACCTGGGTGGTGTGATCCAGCGCCTCGACTACCTCGTCGACCTGGGTGTTGACGCGGTGTGGCTGTCGCCGTTTTACCCGTCCCCAATGAAGGACTTTGGGTACGACGTGAGCGACTATTGCGATGTCGATCCCGTCTTCGGCACGCTGGAAGACGCCGAGCGATTGATCCGGGAGGCGCACGACCGCGGGCTTAAGGTCATCATCGACTACGTCCCGAACCATAGCTCGGATCAGCATCCCTGGTTCCTCGAATCCAGGAGCTCGCGCGATAAT
>Ga0075527_10000003_pt1 | contig 72275 bp, 59 predicted proteins | sample NGEPer11B_FD_74784 | JGI IMG/M metagenome (GOLD analysis project Ga0075527, IMG submission 74784) | Arctic peat soil microbial communities from the Barrow Environmental Observatory site, Barrow, Alaska, USA - NGEE Permafrost305-11B | ecosystem: Environmental > Terrestrial > Soil > Wetlands >...
CGCTCAGCAGTACGGCATGACGCTGTGGGATGAAACGTTCGCCCGCGTGGCGGCGGACTATCCGGACGTCGACACCGACCAGGGCCTGGTCGGTGTCGACGTCCGGATAGTCCGCCGCCACGCGGGCGAACGTTTCATCCCACAGCGTCATGCCGTACTGCTGAGCGTTGCTCTTGGTGACACTGGTGACCTTGCGGCGGGTGCGTGTGCTGGCGAGCTCGAAGGCATAACGCATGATGCGCTCGCAACCTTCCGCGGTGAACAGCGCCGACTGGATCGCCACCTCGCGATTGCCGTCCCGGCCAGCGAGATTGCGCCCTCCCACACCGGCGTACTCACCCTCCGAGTTCTCTCGCACAACCACCCAGTCCATCGTCTCCTCCGTCGCATGGCGCAATGGGCTGGTGATGCCGGGCAGCAGCCGCACTGGTCGGATACAGGCGTACTGGTCGAACCCCTGGCAGATGGCGAGCCTCAGGCCCCACAGGCTGACGTGGTCCGGCACACCGGGCCAGCCGACCGCGCCGAAGTAGATCGCGTCAAAACCGGCCAGGCGTTCGAGTCCGTCCTCAGCCATCATTCGCCCGGTCTCAAGATAGTGCTGGCAGCCCCAGGGGAAGGATTCAAATTCGAACGCGAGATTTCCAACCGAGCGCTCGGCCAGCCGGTCGAGCACGCGCAGTCCTTCCGGCACGACTTCCGTGCCTATGCCATCCCCGGCGATGACGGCGATTCGATAGGGTCGAGGCGACATGATGGTGAGGCTCCTGGTTGGCCGCGCGATTCAGGGCATCACCGTACACCGGTTGATCGTCGCTGTCGACACCAGTGGGGCGGGCGACGACCAGCTCGCTACGGCACTTTCCGCGGGCGCCGCGATCAACGATTGTGCACGTTTCGCGCACACCGGATGGACCAGACAGGCATCCTTCGCGCTGTCCCTGCGCGGGATCCGCCCCTACCAAAATGCCATCAATCATCCGAAATCCATATGAGATCACGGCAAAGGCATCACCGGTAATAGAAAAAACCCCGGCGCGGCAAACCTGCCGCGCCGGGGGTGCTCATGTGAATGGGCAACGTGTCGAACCGACTAGCCGTTGTCGATCACAAGATGATCTTCACTGTCGAACAAGTCGTCCATGACTTCCTCAAGCTCATCCAGCAATCCGTCCGCCAACTCTTCGTCATTGACAACATTATTGTCGCCATCGACGCCATCGTCGTCGGTGCTGTTGTCAATGACGCCGCCTTGGTTGTCCACCCCGTCATCGTCGCTGTTGTCGTCAGTGGTAATGACCGAGCTGTTGTTGACATCGCCGCCGAGATTGCCAGCGTGAGAAGTGGAAACCTGTTCGGTAACGTTGTCAGGGCTGTTGGTCTGGCTACCTCCGGTTTGCGACTGGATCTGGCTGTTGTTGATGGTGCTGACCTGTTCCGCGCTGCTCGTCTGACTCGAATCGCCTTCGTCGGAATCGCCTGCCTCGGTATCACTGGACTCGCAACCGGGCGTGTCCTCACCGCCATCACTGTTGTTCAAACTCGCCTCGCACGTACTGCTGACCTCAGCGCCCGCATCACCCCCGCTGGTGTTGTGCTGGTTGATCGAGTGAGAGCTCTACTGAGTGACAACCTGGTCCTGGTCTTCATGCTGGTTTTGGTCCTGAGCGCTGCCCTGATCCAACTCGATAATGTTGGAGGTGGAGCCGAGGCCAATGTCGCCGCCGCCATCTGACGGTTCCGGCAATACTTCGAAGGCGATCCAGTCGAAGTCAACATCGCGCTCGGCGCCAAACACCGAGCGAACCTCGACATATGAATCGGCGAACAATGTCCGCGTATCCGATGCGCCGGTCAGGCAGAGATACGGATAAAGTTCGCTGTAGTTGATGTTGAAGTTGGGATCGCCGCTCGCCTGGTTCGTATCGCCGTCGGAGCGGTACTCAAAGCACACGACATAGCTGTTGGGGTTGGTGAAGGTCAACGTCACCTCGCCAACACCAACGTCGACCACGGTCACGCTGGTGGCCGCCGCCACAGCGGGCAATGTGAACGCACCGATTGCCAAACTCACCACCGCCAGGGCAGCCAGTAGCTGACGCCTCATTCTGTCTCTCCAGTCGTGCATCTCCGGACCATTACCCGAAGCACGGACGATCTCCCCAGATCATTTCAAGCCTTGCCGATGGCGAAACGCCCGTCGTCATCTGTCGCCCAGATGATAGGACGGGGTTCTATCGGATCAGGAACCATGAACACACTACCATGATCACCGTTTACGGTCAATCACGACAGCCGTCTTTTTTGGACTTCCTGACACAGGAATGCACCGCGACCCATGTCATGTCGAGGGAGGAGCAAGGAAAGGACAGATCACCCTCGCCAGGCGCTCTCACGTGTTTGGCGGAAGGAGCTCAGGGCAAGCCACATCTTAATGAAGCTGGCGCACTATCATCGGTTGCCGCCATTTGCTACTATCACTGAAATGGCGAGCTATTCCGGTCGACTTTGTGAACTGGTCCTATCATGCGCGCTCAGCCAACGCGGCAGCTTTCGCCACCACCTGAACCGCCTCCAACCAACGGCCTGAGTTCCACGCCGGACCTTCCCCAGCCGTTGACATCCTTCGTTGGCCGTGCGGCTCACCTCAAGACGATCGTTCACCTGCTCCGCCAACCTGACGTGCGGTTGGTCACCCTGGCGGGACCCGCCGGCGTCGGCAAGACTCGTCTTGCGCTCGCGGCGGCCTCCACATTGGCGCGGGACTTCAGCGACGGGGTCCACTTCGTCCCGTGCGCCACCCTCCGTGAATCGAAGCAGGTTCCAGCCGCCATCGCCGAGACTCTGAGCATTCAAACCGTTGGCCGCGACTCGATTGAATCACGCGTGATCACCTATTCACGCGACCGATCGATGCTCCTGGTGCTCGATAATCTCGAGCATGTGCTGCCCGTGCCGCTGATCACGCGCATGCTGACAGCCTGTCCTCATGTCAGGATCCTCGCCACCAGCCGCACCGTGCTGCATCTATCGGGGGAACACGAATACGTTGTGCCACCGATGGACGTGCCGGATTCGGCGCGCGACCTGCCGGTTGACGAGCTCGCCTCAATCGAAAGCGTCGTCCTGCTTACCCATCGGGCGCGACAGATCGATCCCGACTTTGCCGTCACGCCTGAGAACTCGGTGGACCTCGCCATGATTTGCGCGCGGCTCGACGGCTTGCCGCTCGCGATCGAGCTGGCTGCCGCCCGCATGAAGGTCTTTCCGCCCGCGGCTTTGCTCGACCGGTTGTCCGATCGCCTGTCCCTGCTGACAGGTGGCCCGTCGGACCAGCCGCTCCACCAGCGCACCATCCGCGCCACCATCGACTGGAGCCACGACCTCCTGTCGCCTCGCGAACAGCGCATGTTCCGGCGTCTGGCGGTGTTCTCCGGTGGCATTACGATGCAGGCCGCGGCGGCGATCTGCCGCGACGACAACGATGACGCGTTCACCGATGTCGAAGCGCTGGATGAGCTCACCCTGCTGGTCGACAAGAGCCTGGTCCAACAGGAGCCTGAATCCGGTGACGGTCCCAGCTTTTTCCTGCTGGAAACCGTGCGCCACTACGCGATGGAACGACTATGCGCTTCCGGGGAAGATCACACGGTCCGGGAACGGCATGCGACCCACTACCTGGACTTCGCCGAGCGGACCACGGAGTTGCTGAAGGGTCCGGAACAGGTGATCTGGCTTAACCGGATCGAGGCCAACCAGCCGAACATCCGCCTCGCGCTCGAGACCCTCCGGCAGACAGAGGATTTCGAACGGTACGCCCGCCTGTGCTGCGCGCTCTTCAGGTTCTGGCTGATACGCGGCATGCTGGCCGAGGGTCGGGCATGGCTCGACGCGGCGCTTGCGCCGGCGTGGCAGGCGCGGTTGCCCGATGACCTGCGGTCCATGGTCTTCACCTACTCGGGCTGGTTGGCGCTGGATCAGGGCGACGCGGACCATGCTGAGTCGTGTGGCGACCGAGGGCTTGAGATAGCGACCCGGATTTCTCATGACAGCGCCATCGCGCTCGCCTGCGGACTGCTGGCGTTTGTCGACATCCGCCAGGGATTCGTCTCGCGCGCCGTAGAGCGGCTAGATCGCTCGCTCCTGCACTACCGCGCGGCGGGTGACAACTACCACGTTGCCGGGGCGCTCAACAACCTGGCGCTCATCGCTCTGGGGGCCGGCGACCTGGAGCGCGCGGCGTCCATGTTCGAGAAGTCCCGCGATGCCTATCTGGCACTGGGCAACCCGCGGGGTGTATCACACGGAACCCACAATCGGGGGATAGCGCTCTACGGCCTGGGTCAATATGACGAGGCGTTGCGCTGCTTTCGCGAATCGTACGCGATTGACAGAAAGGCGGTGGACAAGCGTGGCTCCGCGGTGTCGCTCGACCACATCGGCAAATGCGTCCGTGCGCTCGGCGACCCAATCATGGCGTGGGAGGCGCACGCCCAGTCGCTGCCGCTCCGCAAGGAGATCGGCGATCCGCGCGGGCTGCTGTTTTGGCTGGAGGCGATGGCGCTCTGGATGGCACATGCCGCCCGCCCGGAGCTCGCCGCGCGAACGCTGGGAGCGATCGAGGTCGTGCGGATTGGTTCCAATATCCCCATTCACAAGAACGAGCTCGGCGATCACGGGGCAACGGAGAGCCTCGCCCGCGAGCGCCTTGGCGACAAGAGCTTCGAAGCCCACCTCGCCAGGGGTCGCTGGCTGTCGCTCGATGAGGCGGTCGCCGCCATGCAAGAGGCGGCGGAACAGTGTGTCCTGGAGCTGGAACACGGCGCGCCCACGACGTCGACGAGTTCGGCGAATATCTCAGGCCTGACCCCGCGTGAACATGAGGTGCTCATGCTCATTGCCCAGCGCTACGCGAACAAGGAGATCGCGGAAGCGCTCTACATCAGCCCACGCACCGTCGCGCGGCATGTCACGGCGATCTTCAACAAGCTGAGCGTGCATTCCCGCCGCGAAGCCGCCGCACGGGTGAACGGCTCATCGCCTGACTGACGGCCGGGCCGCCGAAGCCCCGTATCCGCTGTACCTCACTCCGGAGCAAACGACGCCACTCCATGCGAGCACCCTGGCCGCCTTCCGCGTCCGGCCTGAGCCACAGGATCGGCCGCGACAGTCCAGATCTGCGTGATCAATTTCGACACCCTTCAACCAAACCCCATATGGGTAACTTTGACCCATATCCAAACATCACACGCCCATCGCAATTGGGTCAATCGTGCCGATGCGCCGATCCTTCCCCAGGCGCAGGATGAAGGCTGCCGGAGAAGGCTCCGGCGTCGCGATTCGCGACACGTACCGGCATCCCCGCACGGCGGGAGGGCATGTGCCATTGATGAAACTCTCTGCCCCGCAGATGGTGGCCTCGGCCAAGGCGCATATCGAGAACCTGTCGCCCGACGCGGTCGCCGCCGAACTGCAATCCACGTCCGTAACCCTGGTCGATCTTCGCGAGCCGGAGGAGCGTCTCGAAAGTGGGCTCCTGCCGGGAGCAATTCATGCGCCGCGCGGAATGCTCGAGTTCTACGCCGATCCGAGCAGTCCGTACCACCGGGAAGAGTTCAACCCTGATAGCCGGATCATCCTGATCAGCGCGTCTGGAAGGCGTTCCGCGCTGGCTGTGGAGACGCTGCTGCGCATGGGCTTCCACAACGTGGCGCACCTCGACGGCGGGCTCAATGCATGGATCGCCCAGGGGCTTCCCATTGACGACGGGTAGGGCGGTGCAGTCCGTAGCGGCAGAGTTTGCGTCCGCCAAAATCGGCAACCACGATTCCCAATCGAAATCAACACGCACGAATGAGGTGACGTACCATGAACATTCGACCACATTCCCGACGACGCGCACCCGGGCGAGCGTCTTTCTGGCCCGCATTGCTCATCATCATGATGATGGTGTCGGGGTTGTCCGCGCTGTCAAGCCCGGCGGCGGCGCAGGACACTGGCGACCCGACGCCGGCCGGCGCGGAAGTCCCCGCGGAGCAGACTACCGAGGCGCCGGTCGAACAGCCGGCCGAAGATCCCAACGCGGTTCCAACCGAGGATCCCAACCAGCCGCCGGTCGAGGAACCGGTTGAACAGGCGACTGAGGAGCAGGTTGACAACACCCAGCAGTCGCTGGCCGTCGATGACTCCAGCTCCATTTCGGTGAGCTACCGCGTGTGTCCGGCAGGGACCGACATCGCTTCGGTCGACCCGGCAACGCTGGCCGCGCAGTGTACCGGCCAGCAAAATGGCGTCCCGTTCGATCTTCGCCCGGCTCAGGGTGGGATTTTCGTTTGGAACACCGGTGACGCCGGGCAGTCCAGCGTCCAGTTCACAGATGTTCCGACCGGCGCGGCAACCCTTTACGGTGGATCACCTCCAGCCGCGGTCTTCTGCCAGGGCAACACGTCTCAGGGCAACACCAAACCGTATGCGCGCGTCACCTCGTCCACCCAGCAGCAGTTCCAGGCGATCAACCTCGACGTGCTGGCGGGCGAGCAAATCTCGTGCGACTGGTATGTCGTGGGAACCGGGACAGGGGGGAGCGGGACGGTCATCATCCGGAAAAGCGCCTGTCCGGCGGGATACGATGCATCCGCCCACGACATGTTCGACATGGCCGCCACCTGTCACGAGTCAGTTGGCGCAGTCTACTTCAGCGTTTTCGAGGCTGGCGGCGGCTATGACGGCGGCTCCAAACTGACGAGTGGCGGAGCGTTGAACTCCGTGACCTTTGAGAATGTCCCGAACGTGCCGCTCTGGATCAGTGAAGTGGTCCCGGATGGGTATGGCGATCCCGTCGCGTTCTGTGGGGTCGAGGATTTCCTGGGGAACGATGTTGTTCCCACCCGTTACTATCCGTGGAACGATGGCAAGATCGAACTCGACGCCCCCGGCGAGGAAAACGTCGTCCAGTGCGACTGGTACAACATCCCGACCGGCAAGGTGATTGTCCGCAAGGCGGCCTGCCCTGTGGGCTACGCCGTCTCCAACCCACCGGACATGTACGACATGGCCGCCAATTGTCATGAAAATGCCGGCGTGGTGAACTTCAGCGTCTTCGAAGCCGGTGGTGGCTACGACGGCGGCGTCAAGCCCACATCCGGTGGGGTGCCGAATTCTGTCACGTTCGAGAACGTCCCGAACGTGCCCCTCTGGATCAATGAGGAGATCCCGGCCGGATATGGTGATCCGGTAGTCTTCTGCCAGGTCGAGACGGAGCTCGGCGAGGACGTCACCCCGACCACCTACTATCCATGGAACGCGGGCAAGATCGAGCTCGATGCGCCGGGGTCGGGAAACGTGGCCCACTGCGACTGGTACAACATCCCGACCGGGGGCGACAACTCCGTCACGGTCTACAAATGGCAGTGCGTCGATGGTACCGAGCACGGGCAGTCGCTTGACTACTACCAGGGTGACGGTCAGGCCATGGGTCCGTGCGAGAGCGAGCACCGCAACATCCCGATCAGCCTGATTGATGGCGCTCCCGACAGCCCGAACGACACCATCACCCAGGCCAACGGCACCCAGTTCGACGATGTCGTGCTCGACCAGAACGGGTCGTTCCAGATCACGATCGACGAGCCTGATGGCTACGGCAATCCGATGGTGTTCTGCGGAACCCTTGACCAGGATCAGCAGCAGCCGGTGACGGCGACAGGTAGCACGATCACCCTGACGCCTGCCACCCCGGCATTCACCTACCAGTGCAATTGGTACAACATTCCCCAGGGTCACGGCACGGTCACCATCTACAAGTGGGAGTGCCCGCGGGGGATGGAGATCGAGCAGACGCTGCCCGCGCATCAATCCAGCTGCACCCAGCCGATGGACGATGTCACCTTCACCCTCACCGACAGCAAGGGGCCGCGCGCGAAGGTGACCTTCGGCGGCGTGGTCGAGTGGGCGGATGTGCGAATCGAGCCCATCACCGTCGCGGAAGAGATTCCCTTCGGATACTCCACGCAGCCATACGTCTCCTGCGACTTCGAATCGCAGAACTTACTTACGCTCACGGACGACGTGATCAATGGGGTCCTCACGGCGACGCTGAACCACCCTGGCCAGAAGATCGTCTGCCACTGGTTCAACCAGTACCTTGGCCCCGGCGACCTGACAATCCACAAGTGGACGTGCCCCGAAGGGTACGATCCGGCCGCGTGGAACGCGGACCCGAAGACCGACTGCACCGAGGCGACGAACGGCGTCACCTTCGTGCTGGACCAGCCAGCGGATGCCGATCTGCAATCGAACACGGGCGACTCGATCAACGGCGCAGTCACATTCGGTGGCCTGGCCCCGGGTGACTATGTGGTGAATGAGATCGTGCCAGAAGGGATCGCCGAGGTCTTTGTGCTCGACTGCGTGGGTCTCTATACCGGATCGGTGCATCCCGTCCCGCTCTCGTCTGGACCGACCCTGCAAATACGGATCGCCGGGGGCGACAGGATCGAGTGCCACTGGTACAACGTGCCAGCGATGAATCCGGACTACGGCTGGATGACAGTCACCAAGCACACCTGCTCGACCGTGACCTACGTCTCCGACATCGACTGCGAGATCTTCGAAGACGGTCAGGCGTTCGATCTCCTGGTCTGGAATGGCGACGACTGGGTCGATGCCGCGTCGGGCACGACCGACGCCGCCGGGCAGCTCACGTGGACGAACCTCCAGCCCGGCACGTACCGCGTCGACGAGCAAAATGGCGAGCCGTGCCATGGCACGTCCAACCTGACGGACAGCGACGGCAATCTCGTGGTCCAGCAAGACACGGGCACGGAGGTCAAGGTCTACAACTGTGGCTCCACGCCACCTGTTCCGGGCGCAAAGATGCCAACCAAGTACCCGAATACCGGCGTTGAGCCATCCGGGTCGTCCAACCAGACGACCCCGGCCGCATCGCTCCTCGGCGCGCTGGGCCTGCTGGGAACAGCAACCGTCTCACGCCGCGCCTTCTTGCGACGCTCGCTCATCGCCACCGCGGTCGTCGGCAGTGGATCGATCGCCGTCGCCACCGGCCTGGCGAACCAGCCCATCCTGAGGATCGGCACACCCGCGGGCACGCCGGGACCAGATTGCCTCTATCCGGCGACACCGTCGGCGACTCCTGGAACTCCGGACGCCAATGGCACGCCAACCGCCTGCGCGCGGGGAGCGGTGCCAGTGCATATCACGATTCCGGTGATCGAGGTCGACGCCGGGATCGAAGTACTGGAGATCATCGGCGGCGCGATGCAGCAGCCAACCAACGCCGAAGAGATTGCCTGGTACAAGGAGTCGGCGCGGCTGGGCGAGCAAGGCAACATCCTGCTCGCCGGGCACCTCAACTTCTGGGGTGTGCCCGAAGGCGTGTTCTTCCTGCTCGGGCAGCTGCGGGAGGGCGACGCGGTCGAGCTCGAAGGCGATGACGGCGAGATGTATCGCTACATCGTCCAGTGGACCGAGGATTTTCCGTCGGACGAGGAGCCTCCCACCGAGGCGCTCGGCCACACCGATGAGCAGGCAATCACGCTGATCACCTGCGGCGGCGAGTGGAACATCGGTCGCGCCGAATACGACCACCGGACGCTGGTCCGCGCGGTCCGGGACACGGAGGCGCTCGCCGGCACCCCGGTCGCAACCCCCGGCTCCTGACCGCTCGTCTCATCACTGCATCGACACACGCCCGGACGAAACCTCCGGGCGTGTGTCACGAGTGGCCCCTGGTGAATTATGAAAACAGCTCTGGCATCGGAAAGCGCCAGTGCCGGTTCCCGCGGCCCCCAGGGTGCATCCCGGACGCGGGCGGCGTTGGGTCCCCGTTTCAAATCGTTGATGATCGCGACATCCGGCATGCACCGGACGTTAGAAAGGCAGAGCACAGTGATGAACACGTTGAATATCGGCAAGCGGTATCCCATCGCAAGCGCCATCATGGTCCTGATGGGATTGGCACTGCTGGTGATGCCGCTTGTGCCCACAACCGCCGCCGCACCTGTCGAGACCGACGTGCCCATTGAGGACCGGGCCCAGATGCAGCAGGCGGAGTGCGTGGCAGCGGGCGGAGCCCTCTTCAGCCATTACTTTTTTGACGCGGCCGGCCTCGCCACGGCACAGGTGATCTGTGAAGCCAGGGGGTGGGTTTGTGACAATACGCGAACCACCGAGGACTGCTACACAGTGGGCAGGTTCGCCCAGCTGACACCGGCGGTCGTGCCGGACGAGCGTCCTGACACCGTCGCGCCAAGCGAGAATCCCGAGGAGAACGTCCCGGTCGTCGACGATCGGGTGGCGCCGCCGGGCGGGGTCGCCGAGGATCCGACAGCGGGTGACGAGACCATCGCGAGACAGACGCTGGCCGACCAGGCGGTCGCCGCGTGTGAGGCCATGGGCGGCACCGCGACCGTGAATGCACAGCACCCGACGGCTACCTTCGATGTCGAATGCACGGGTGGCATGCTGGACGAAATGGTCTGCTACGGGACCATCTGTGACTACTTCAGTGACCGAGCGAGTCCGGGTGAGGATGCCCAGGCGCCACCCACCGGCGGAATTGAGTTCGTGCGGGTGGAGTCCGAGACGGAGCTGGAGGCTGCGCTCCGCGGCGTGGCCGAGGATCCGACCGGGGGCGAGACGGTGGTGATCGTCTACCAGTCCGACCTGAGCGTGGGCGAGAAGACGAAGGGGCAGAAAGCACTTTGCGAGGGCCTCGGCGGCAAGGCGACGCCCATCGAAGACAGCGGTCCTGAAGTTTCCGTCGTCAAATGCACAGGCGGCTTGCTGGGCGGCATGACGTGCTTCAACTCGGAAGACGCGACGAATTGCATGTTTCGGTCTTCCGTGACGCCGGAGGGTCCACGGGTCACTCCCGCCGCGGGGATCGAGGTCCCCGCCATGGACGCCCCGACCGCAACGGCTTCAGCGACCGGGGCGCCGCCAACCCCAACCGTCATGCAAACAGAGACACCGACGGTTGCCCCAACAGCGACCGCGAAAGCGATTTTCGAGGCGACTGTGGTCCCAACGTCGGATCCGCCGCCGCCAAAGAACGACAACTCCGTGCCACCCAGTGGCCCCGTCGAGGACCCGACCCAAAACGAACCCACGCCGACCGGAGCGCCGCTGCTGTAGGCACGATTGAGACGGCATGTGGAGCGCCAACGTTCGGGAACACGCACCGGTGGCACGTTTGCCACCGGACTACACCAGACCATAGGAAGGTGAACCGCGGTGAAGAGCAGTCGCAGCAGTACCGGCAAAAGGTATTCCGTCGCAACCATGTGTCTCGTAGTGGGGTTGGTGATGCTGTCCCTGGCCATGCAGGTCAACCCGGCAGCGGCCGTCACCCTCGACGAGGCGGTGGATGGTCAGCAGCTCCTGTGCAAGGTGATGGGAAGTCACCCCGACGTCCCCGTGACCCGCACCACAGCCGATGGACGCCACTAACACGGAGGAGGAGCGAACATGAAGGGTCGAACGGTGCTTGTGGGAATGGTCATGGCCTGCGTCATGGCAGTGGGAGTGGCGCCTGTTGCCGCCCAGCAGGACGTCTGCATACATGTCGATGGGGTAGAGGTCTATCAGAGCGGCAATGCGAGCTGTGATTCCACCGAGGGCAACCAGTCGGTGGCGATCGGCGATGGCAGCGAAGCGTACACCTATGACGGCGCCGGCAACACCGCCGTCGTGGTCGGTGAAGACGGCTACGCCCAGGCCGGACTTGGCGACAACAACCAGATTATCTCGGTCGGCGACGACAACTATGCGGAGGCCGAAGTGGGCGACGGCAACTCCGTCACACTCGTCGGTGACTCCAACGAATCGTACGCCGAGAACAGCAGCTTCAACACGTCCCTCGGCGTTTGCGACGACAACTATGTCGATACCGACGGACTCCTTGAGGACGGCGCTGACAACAGCTCATCGACCGCCATCGGCGACAACAACGACGTGCAGGTCAATGGCGGCGCCAACAGCTCGTCGGCCGCCTACGGCGACAACAACACCGTAGACCTGACCGATACCGACGACAGCCACGCGACCGTGATCGGCGATGACAATGATGTCGATGTCGACGACAGTGTCAACAGCGAGGTCGACATTTTCGGCGACCGCAACGAGGTGGATATCGACGGGGTGGACTACTGCGTGATCTTCATCCTCGGCGACGACGAGGTCGAGCTCTGCGTCTAGCCGCAAGAGCGCAGCCGGTACCGCCCCGACCGGTTCATTCGGATTTCGCATAAACAGCAGGCCGGCATGGATTCCATGCCGGCCTGCTGCCTTGTTTCACAGGTTCAATTGTCGACCCGGTCCGCGCTACGACTTGTCGCCAACCGCATCCTTGAGGGCGCTGCCAGCCGAAGCGCCAGCCCGCTTGATGCCCTTCGGCGGCCGGAAGCCGAACGATTCGGCCACCTCCGGCGTGGCGAAGTAGTACTCGGCGACCGTGTTGTCATAGAAGCGCGATTCCCGCGGATGATAGATCCGTGAGTCCGCATTGCCCTTGATTGGATATCCCTCGGGCACGTTGTTCTCGCCGTCACCCTTGACCCAGCCGTCGCCGAGTTCGCCGTCGAGCGAAGGAAACGCGTCCGCAGTCTCTTCTTCTCTGCCGGAATCGGTGCTCACGGCCCTTTCGCTGGGCGATTCGCCGGCATCGTGGCTGGCGGTTTCCGCGGGCACGCCGCTGTCAGTCGATTCGTCCGCGACGGCTTCGGCAGCGGACGTTGTGGCGCTCGCGGCCGTGCCGCCAGTGTCGCCTGATTCGACAGCGGCTTCATTCGCGGTCTTCGCGGCCTCGACGGCGCCGGAGCTGTCGTCGGATTCCTCAGGCGATTCCTTCGGCTCCCAACCATTCAGCACCGCGCCGCGACCCTCGGTGGCCATGTCGATCAGGTGATCGGTCAGCTTGCGGTCGAGCAGCTCGCTGCGCATCATGTTCTTGAAGTAATCGCTCCGGTACATGTCCCGCATGCGATTCTGTTGCTCGTCGTCCTCGCCATCGCCATCACTGGCGGGACCGAGCACGCGTTCGATCTGGGCATCGATGTCCTCATCGGTCACCTCGACCTCGTCGCGCCTGGCGATCTCCTGCAGCAGCAGGGTGTTGCGCAGCCGCCGTTCGGCGTCCGGGCGGAGATCCTGCTTGACATCGTCTTCGGTTTTGCCCTGCGCCCGCAGATACGCCTCGTACGGCGTGCCGCTCTGCGCGAGGCTCTGCTTGAGATGAGTGAGCTGGTGCTCGACTTCCTCAGCGACCATGACGGCCGGCGGGTCGACGTCCGCGCCTTCCGCAACCTTGTTGATAATGGAGTTGACCACATTCGTGCGCGTTTCGGATGTCTTGCCCTGATGCACGTCATCGCGGATTTGCTGCCTGAGATCCTCAAGCGAGGCGGCATCGGCGACGGATTTCGCGAACTCGTCGTCGATCTCCATGATGTCGCGTTCCTTCACGCTGTTGAGCGTGACGGTGTAGGTGAGCGCCTTGCCCCGGATGGAAGGATCGGCGGCTTCGTCTTCCTCATCGAAGGCGAGCTCGAAGGTTTCCGACTGCCCGACATCCATCTCCTCGATACGTTCCTTGAGCTGGGTCAGGAGGTTGGTTTCGCCGAGAATGAACTGCGCGTCCTTGACCGGCTCCTGGAAGTCCTCGTCGCCTTCCTTGACATCGTAGTCAACGTTGACCTGATCGCCCTCCTTCGGCTTGCGAGGCTCGGCCGGGTCGATCCATGGCGACTGCGACTTCTGCAGCCGCTCGAGCACCTCATTGACATCGTCCTCGGTGATGGCGGCGTCTTCGGGCTCGACTCGCACGCTCGCGTAGTCGCCCGGCTCGATGGTCGGATACACCGGCAGCGTGACCTTGAAGTTGACCGGTTCGAGCTCGAGGATTTCGACATTCGGCTCGCCGACAGGCATCAGTGATTCCTGCTCGATGGCCTGGCGATAGAGGCGTTCCATCACCTCGTCGGCGGCGTCTCGCAGAAAGACCTCCCGACCATAAAACCGCTCGATGATGTTTCGCGGCGCCTTGCCCTTGCGGAAGCCGGGAATCTGGATATCCTTCGCCGATTTGCGAAAGGCACGATCCATTGCCTGCGAAAACTCGTCATCATCCGCGGTAATGTCGAGCACCACAAGACTTGCTGGTTGTCGATCTACCGTAAGTTTCACGCTGTTCGCGTCCCTTCTACATGGCTGTTCGAGGCGGGATCAATCCATCGCCCGATGGCCCGATCACGGCTGACTCGATTCCACATCTTCCGGCATTAATTAGGAAGCGCATGTCACCGGTATCACCGCCTGACATCACATTACGTTGTCGGCGCGGCGCCACCCGCGCCAGCCCGCATCGTCGTTGCCGCGGTGACATGGTCACCACCGGGCTGGATCGGAGAGATCGTGACGGATCTGCTCGCGGGCACACAGAAACGACCGCCAATGCGGCCATCCTTCAGGAAGTCAGTATAGCATCGCACCGGACGCGGCGGCGAACCTGTGACTGAATGTCACATTTCAGGCGAGGCGAACGAGCGATGACGTCATCAATGGGTGATCCGAATATGTACGTTCACATTGTCATGTCCACATGGCAGTGGTATTGTGTATGTACACCTTGACTGGTGTGTACGTTCTCTGCGGCGAACCATGGATTCCATGATCCGCCAGAGACCCGGATCTGTTTGGGCAGGGCAATGATGAAAGTCGCATTGGCGCTATCACGCACGACGGATCCGGCATCGTACGCTGGCGCGATTGGCACGGCCCCGCTTTCTGGATGGACCGGTATCGTGCGCTGTGGCTGGCAGCCGCATGATTTCGGAGAAGGCAACCCGTAGGCATGCGCCACCCGGTTGATGAGAATGGTCCGATCAGGGCCGATATTCAGTTCAGTTGTGCGGCCACCGGTCGCCTCGGAAGGGAAGGCACGTTGACCACGCTACGTCCATGTTCCTCGCTATGGCGGCGAACACGATCCACCGTCCTGGCGGGATCGGTGGTCCTGAGCACGCTGCTCGCACCGATCGGTGTGGCGACCGCTCAGGGCCCAGATGCCGCCGGATCATCCGGTTTCACGATCCCGGTGTCAGACGCCAGCGAGCTCTCGGGGCTCACCGCACAGGTGTCCGCAGGCGGTTCCGGGCTGAACCTTCGCGCCGATCCGTCGCCGGACGCCGCGGTGGTCACCACCCTCGCGGATGGTACCGTGGTCAATCTCCGGATCGACACGGTCGACACCGTCAGTGACGCCAGCGGCACGCGCTGGTGGCCGGTCGAGGTCGACGGAAACCTGGGCTGGGTATCCGGATTTTACCTGACCGAGCCCGGCACAGGCGCCACCACGACCAGCACCGGTAACGTGCCGCTGTTCAAGGGCGAGCGGGCCGATGTTTCGAGCACGACCAGCGTTTCGGGAGACCATTCGTTTTCCTGGGACGGTGGCTCATTGACGGACGCGACCGCGCGCGTGGCCGCCAACGGCGATGGGCTCAACCTCCGGTCCGGTCCGAGCAGGGACACCGGGATCGTGACAGCGATTCCCGACGGCACGGTGGTGGACCTGCGGATCGACATGACCGACACCGTGTATGACGAAGACGGTGTCACTCGCTGGTGGCCAGTGCTCTACGACAACACGCCAGGCTGGGTCGCGGGGTCCTATCTCATTCCGGCCCAGGGTGGCGGTGATGGCGCCACAACCGCGGCCAGCACCAGCGACGCAACCACGACGGCCCCCCCGACTGACACGCAGCTCGAGTTCGACGGGGGTACACTCGTCGACGCTTCGGCGATCGTCAGTACCAGCGGCGACAACCTGTTGCTCCGTGCTGACCCCTCGACCTCGTCAGATATCCTCGATCGCATCCCGGATGGCGCGGTTGTCGACCTGCGGATCGACAGCGTCGACACCGTGTACGACGCGGATGGCGTGACGCGCTGGTGGCCAGTGACATTCGACGGGCAGGATGGCTGGGTGTCCGGCTTCTACCTTTCCGACGGAACTGATTCATCATCATCGGCCGGGAGCGATGGCACGTCTGGCTCCGCCGAAACCTCCGCGGAGAACCGCGAGGCCTTCAGCTGGGATGGCGGCGAGCTCGACGGGGCGACGGCGATCGTTTCCGCGGACGGTGACGGCGCAAATGTCCGCGGCGAGCCCGATGCCGGCAGCGATGTGATCACCACGGTCCAGGACGGCACGACGGTCAACCTGCGCATCGCCGATGTCGATTCGGTGGTTGGCCCCGATGGCGTCACCCGCTGGTGGCCTGTTGAGATCGACGGCGCCAGTGGCTGGATTTCCGGCTTCAATCTCAGCGACGGCAGCGGTGGTGACACGGCATCAGCCAGCACGAGCGACACGTCCGACACCATCGGCAACAATGCCGCAAGCGGCAGCGCGGCCTTCCCGGCTGGCTCGACCGCGAGGGTGAAAACCGCATCCGGACAGGGACTTCGCGTCCGGGCGGCGGCGGGCACCGGCAGCGAGCATCTTTTCTCGGTGGCCGAAGGGTCGGAGGTCACGATTGTCGACGGACCGGTCAGCTTCGAGAACAGTGTCAACGGCTGGTTCGAGATCAGCGCCAACGGCTCGTCGGGATTCGCCGATGGCGACCTGCTGGTGCTCATCGCGACACCGGTGCCGACCGCGGCGCCGGTCACCCCGACCTCCGTGCCGACCGAAGAGTCGACGACCGCATCCGAACAGAGCCAGCAACAAAGCTCAGAAATTCCAACGGCCACCGACCAGAGCGGCGCGGACACCGAGTCGCCACTCGATGACCGGCCGACCGAAACACCGGCGCCCGAGGAAACCGAAACCGCTGATTCGACCCAGGCGCCGTCAGGCTCCGAGTTCATTGTTCCGGTGGACGGGGCGATCCTGACCCAGGGATTTGGGTGCAGCTCGCTCGGCTTCTATCCATACAATCCGGATTGGGGCTGCGGTGTCCACGACGGGATCGACTTCGCCGCGCCGTCCTACACGCCGATCGTGGCCTCGGCTGATGGCACGGTGACGGCGGCGGGCTGGTGCGACTGCGGGCTTGGCTACTATGTCGAGATCGACCACGGCAATGGCGTGCACACGATCTACGGGCACATGGCGGCCCAGCCATATGTGAGCGTCGGGCAACAGGTGTCGCAGGGCGAGACGATCGGCCCGGTCGGCAGCACCGGCCTCTCCACCGGCTCGCACACGCACTTCATGGTGCAGGTCAACGGTGTCTCGCAGGATCCATCGAGATACCTGCCGTAGCGCGCGGATCCACACCCTGATCACCTCGCGCGACCCCCTGCCGATCCCTTCAGCGGCAGGGGGTCGCCGCCGCGTATGACCGCGCCGCACCTGTTCCACGGCGCATGGCGACATCACACATCGTCCATGTCGCGCAGCGCCTGCTCGTAGCCGGGAATGAGCGACAGGAGCTGGGTACTCTCCAGGATTTTGCGCGCCTGACCCGCGAAGCCATGATCGATCGATGCCCGCGCCGCCGCGGCGAGGCGGTCCCGATCCTCGTTGGTGACGTTCCGTCCCCGGAGCAGCAGCTCGGTGCCTTCGATGTGAACGCGGACGTTCGTGATCAGGGCAGATGACCGCGACGCATAATCGAAGGCCGTCCATACCGCCCGCTCGACCCGATCGAGCGCCGGACCGCTCCGTCCACCGGAGCTCGCGCGCTCAATCGCCGTCGCCCTGGTGAGCAAGGCGGAGGCGAGCATTGGGACATCGCGATGATGCGCGAGCAGCTCCTCCGCCGGGTCCAGATCCTCCAGCACGCTCCACACCGGGTAGTCGCGTCGCAGCTTCAGGGTCGCCAGGTCGTGTCCGATCACGCCCTGATAATGCGTGACGCGATGAGGCGATATCCGGCGAGGACCACCTGCATCCAACATCCGACCGGCGACGGTGAGGGCATCGATCGCGTCCTGGTGGATCGCGTCGCGCAGCACCACCCCGAGATACTGCTGCGTCTCCAGCCAGATATCATCCTGGCGCAGGCTGACGCGCTCCGCACCGGGGGGAGGACCATGACCGGCGGTCCACCGCCCCGGCCCGGTCACCCACCGCTCGCCGGTATCCTGGTAGGCGGCCTGACGCGCGGACGGTCGGGATTCCTCGCGCGCCAGCCAATCGTCGACCAGCCGCAGGTACCACATCGCCGACGCCCAGCGGCCGGTGTTGATCAGCGCATGCGCGAGCTGGAGCGCCCCCCGCAACAACCAGCTTCCGGCCTCCGGTTCTCGCAACAATGCGAAAACCTGCTCCGGGCGGAGGAGCAACGCGGTCCACACGGTAGCATTGAGATGCTGGATCGCCTCGCGCGGCTGTATTGAAGAGATCGAGCCAGATTCCCCGCTGGAGCTCGTCAATCAGCCAGTCATGGTCAATGGGCGTTCGGGACCCGGGATCGTGCGGAACCAGAATTAGTGGCGGCGTCCAGAGCCCCGCCTGGCGCAGCACCGAGCGCACGCCGGTCGGGCTCACCACCGGTGTGCCATACCGCGCCGCCAGATCCCGCGCAATGCGTTCCTTCCCCCAGGTGGGGTTCACCTGGCGCAGGCCGACAACCTGGTCGGCGATTTCCATGGCGACCCGGCGCGCCGGTGGGGTGGGGGTGGGGTGCGGCTCCGGCAGGCCGTGCCGCTCATAGGCCCTGATCCAGCGATAGGCCGTGGTCGGGCTCGCCACACCGGTTTCCCGCATGGCCCGGCGGACATTGCCGTGCGAAAGCCAGGCGGAGATAAACGCAAACTGCCGTCCATGTGAACTGGCCACAGCGATACGCTCCCGGCTATTGGTTTTGTTGCCCCCACCCAGCATACCTTAAAGACGTAAGATGTGTACACTTCATGAACCCACCGGTTGACCAATGTCGTCATGCGATGTGATGATGGTTCCGCACGCGAAACAGGCTCCTTGCAAATATGTGCAGTTGCTCGTATAGTGCGCATAAGGGGCAACATACGAAGATTTCAGGATGACCTTTTGCGAGGCGCGCTTTGGCGTAGCTATCGAAGGGGAAAACCGACAGGTATCTGCGTGTCTTGGCATGCGGGGACGTGTGGTTGTTATCGACGAGCATCGGCGGCGATTCAGGCGGTGGGCGCAGTCACCCACCGTGCGAAGCGCCAGATGCAGGGACACGGGACATGGTTGCCTTTTTCGAACAGCACAGTTGGGGCCGTTACTGGCTCATGACCTGCGTCATCGCCGGGATGCTGGTGTCGCCATCGCTGGTGTCGGCACAGGACGGCACGCCGGAACCCGAAACGCTGGTGAATGAGGACGTGGTACCCACCCCGACGCCGATACCTCCAACCCCGACACCCGTGCCACCAACGCCAACTCCAGTTCCGCCAGCACCGACCACTGCCATCGTGGCGAACGAAGTGGCGCCAACGGCGACGACTGAATCGACCGAACCCCGGCAATCCACCACGGATAGCGCCGGCGCCGGCAGCCCGACCGCCGCGCCAACTGACGTTGAACCAACGGCCGTGGCTTCTCCGTCACCGACACCGGTCCCGGCGCCCAACCTCAACTACTCGCTTGCCGTGCAGCCGTCTTGCAAGTTGGCGCCGGACCAGGACTCGGATGTCGCCTCCGGAGGCTCAGTCGACTACCTCTGCACCGACACGGTCCGAATAACCGGAACGAACGTAGACTCCGGCAATGTGAGCGTCACCTGGGCGATTGATACATCCATTGCTCACGGATGGATCGTGCAGCTCTTGCCACCCGCGAATGAAGACGACTCACAATCACCGGCCTGGACATCGGACTCCGCCTCCAGCGCCAGTTTCATCTTTGATCAGGCGGACCCCGTGGGCACCGGATTCAAGCCAGAAGCGCTCGAATCCAGCCCGATGATCACATTCAGGCTTCGCGTGCATCGACCCGCGTGTGAGCTCGAGCCACAACCAATTCACCTGACCCACGATGTCGCCGTGCTGGTCGCCAGCGAAGGCGCAACTGTTACCGACGAATCGAGCACCAGAAAGCCACTGCTGATCACACCCACGCTCGCTCCGATTCCGGAGCCGTCCGTCGCTTTCGACGCCCCGCTCAACTTCGGCGAAGTCGGCGTGACCGCGACCGGTCCGGAAACGACGGTCAAGCGGGGCACCCTGGACATGACCGTTTCCAACCTGAATCACACCTGCGGCGTGTGGAATCTCGTGCTGTCGGCGACTCCGCTGACTGATGAGAGCGGCGCCGCGCTCGAAGGGAGCCACCTGGTGGTGGTTTCGATCAATGACGAACCCTTGCCCGATGACGGCTGCGTCCTGACCACCGGTTGCGCCCTCCGCGCGCTGTCCGGCGGTCAGGACGCCCCGTCATCACTGTCGATTACGTTGAATGTCGAGCTTCGCATGCCGGAGCAACCCGAACTTGGATCGTTCAACACGTCAATTTCCGCGGCGCTGCACCCCGCAAGCGCTGATTGACTGAAACGTTTGTCCATGGGGATGGAGGCGAAAGGAGGGATGCGAGAAGAGCGAATGAGCATCAGGAAGCGAAATGGTGACCCCACGCGAACGCGGGGTCACCGGGTCTGACACGGCGACGAGTTCTGAAACAACGCGCGTCGCCGCACAGGAACCCAGTATCTCACGGCATGTTCGCAACAGGATGATTCCTGGAGCGGGAATACCGGGGAACGGACGGGTTCACATCAAGGAGAACACACGCGATGAAATTCAAGCGAACACTCTTCAGCGCCTTCGCCGCGCTGGCGCTGACCGCATCGGTGATGACGCCGGTCGCGATGGCTCAGCCTTCAGAAGATTCCACCAACAATGGGACGACGGCCGAAGTCACGGTCGCTGACAACGGAACCTTCGACGTCTACTTCAACAGCACCACGCTGGACTTGACTGACGTCACGCTGAGCGCCTTGACTCCAAACGGCACTGCCACAGGAACGTTCCGAATTTCGTACATAGACACCTTGTCGTCCCGTCCCAACTTTAACGTCAACGTGAATGCGCAAAACTTCACGGACGGTGGTGTGAACTCGATTGCGGCCTCGGGATTCGAGGTAACTCACACCTACAACGTTCAACAGTTCCAATGGGACGGGGGAAACCAGAGCGGTGGGACAATTCCTCACTGCGGCTGCGATATCGGTGACATTGGGTATTTCAAGGACGGGACCACTGTCGATCAGAACAGCGATCCCGGGGGCCCAGATGGTCATGACTGGACTCCAGGAGCCACGAATCTAGGATCAAATTTGCCGGTGCAGTTCGGATACGCCGGTGTCGGCACGCATTGGTCATTTGGTGACGTCGATGTGGCACTTGACGTGCCTATCAGCACAGTTCCGGGAACGTACACCTCGGAAATGACGCTGTCGGTGGTGGCAGGGACTCAGCCATAATCCTCTTCAAGGCCGAGCGGGAATCCTATCCCGCTCGGCCTTGAAAGTGATCGATGCTGACTAGCGTCGGAGTGACAACCTTGAGACGATCACGACTATCGAAGTCCCCAATAATTCACTTGTTACTCGTTCTATTGCTGTTCGCAACGATAGCAAAAACAGCCTCCGCGCAGCCTGCGACTCCGCCAGCAACCCCAGTTGCTCCTGGAAGTGATCGCATTTCCAAGGCTTTCGAGTTTTATCCGGCTGATTCGGGATTCGGGACATTTTTCGCACCGCGTATCGAAGCTGGGTCATCAGTGGAGTTGACAGTCCTCATTGCCAATACAGGAGACGAGACACAGGACTTACGCACGTATGCGATCAACGCATTCACGGCAGCCGGAGGCGGGTTTGCAGCTGCTGAGCATGGTGCATCACCGAATGACGTCACAAGCTGACTCGATTATTCCGAGGAAGTATTTACCATCGAACCGGGGAAGGGAATCCAACGATCTTTCACGGTGACTGTGCCCGACGGCCTGGCACCTGGCCAATATATCACTGCTGTCGCCGGTGAACATGCAGAAGCCAGCCCGGTCGAGGGCTCGGGAACATTTACACAAAAGCTGCGGTACGTGATCCCGGTATTCATCACTGTGCCTGGCGCAACGACAGCTGACTTCGAAGTTGGTGAGATTTTGGTAAGCACGGACTCAGGCGCGGCAGTCATTGCCATCAACCTGCAAAACACCGGCGATGTCCGGGTGCGGCCGGAAGGCACGATCAGCCTTGTCGACCTCGAGGGCAATCTTGTCGTCTCGATCCCAGTCAACATGGAATCGATTTACGCCCACGACGAGACAGTCCTCACCGTCGGGACGACCGAGGCATTGCCGCCTGGTGATTACACGGTGAAGGTCGATCTCTCCGACGAGGAAACGAAAGTGACCGCGAGCGGCGAGAGCGATCAGACCCGGATCGACCTTGCCGCCACCCCGGTGCCTGTGACCATCTCGATCAGCGCTGCATCCGTCGAACCCGGACCAGATGCCGGCAACGTCCAGTTCGCAGTCGTTGAGGCAACGATCTCGAACTCCGGCGAGCCGATGACCAACGCCCAGCTCTCGCTGCTTGCCTTCAAGGACGGCGAGGAGATCGAGCGTTTCCCGATCAGCCAGTCGCTCTCGCTTCAGCAGGGCGATACCCCGATCACCACCCGCTACATCCCGCTGGAAGGATGGTCGCCGGGGGAGTGGACCTTCGAGCTGCTGCTGGAAACCGTCGAGGACAATGGCGCCGCCGTGGTGGTGGCGTCCCAACCCATCGAAGGCAGCATCGTCATTCCGTAGCCAACATCGCGACCGCACCCCCGCGGGAAAGGTCACCCAATGAAGCGCATCCACTTCCCCCGCATCGGATTGATTGCCATGGTCCTGACCGGCATGCTCGGTCTCGTCGCGACTCCCGTTTCAGCGGACACGACAACTACGATCAAGGGAAGCGTCACCGTCACGGACGCGGGGAGCCTGGATGTCCATTGGGCAGGGGAGCCGGTTGCATTCCTCTCTGATGGGGACGCGCCGTCGGTCTCCGCGGTCGACTCGGCCACGGCGACGGCAACATTCTCGTTGGTGATAGAGGACACCCGCGCCGATGAGAATCGAGTTGGCTACACGATCCAGCTTTCGGCCACCCCGTTCACGGTCGAGGGCGCCAACCAGGTCATCGCGCCGTCCCGGCTGAGCATTGCCAGCGTCGACGGCCTGCCCGGCGGCATCGATACGTCCGCCGTCATCGATGCTCCCCTGGATGGCGGTGTCACCCTGGTCTCCGTGCCAAGCGGCAGCGACGCGATCTCCACCACCGCAATCGTGACAGTCGAGATGTTCATCCCCGCTGGCACCTTTCCCGGCACCTTCAAGGGCGGCATCAACCTCGATGTGATACCCATCACGTAGCAGTCATCAACACTCAGGCGGGTGAGCGGTCGGGGTCACGCCTTGCCAGACCCGCCACCACGGCGCAAGATGTCCCCAGCACGACATCTCGCGGCATGACCGGAGCGAGTTCGGCATGCAACCGAAAGGACCGCTGCCACATGGTTCAAGGCGTCACGACCTCCCCCGTTTCCGATGATCTCCAATGGGTGCTCTCCGACGAGGCGCTCGAATTCGTCGCCGATCTCCACCGGACATTCGATGAGCGGCGCATCGCGTTGCTGATCGGGCGCCAGTCGGTGGCCGGCAACATGCGCGATGGCAAATACGAGCTCGGCTTCCTCGATGAAACCGCCGATGTCCGCGCCGGCGACTGGTCCGTCGCCCCCGCGCCCGCCGACCTCAACGACCGCCGCGCCGAGATCACCGGGCCCTGCGACCGCAAGATGGTGATCAACGCGCTCAACAGCGGCGCGAAAGTCTTCATGGCCGACCTCGAGGATGCGTCATCTCCCATCTGGCACAATGTCATCGACGGCCAGCGCAACCTCTACGACGCCGTGCGCCGAACGGTCACCTTCGAGAACCCCGACGGCAAGACGTACCAGCTCAACGATGAAACCGCGACGCTGCTGGTGCGGCCGCGCGGGCTGCACCTGTCCGAAGCGCACATCACGATCGATGGCCGCCCCGCCAGCGGCAGCCTCGTCGATTTTGGTCTCTATTTCTTTCACAATGCGAAGGAGCTGATCGAGCGCGGCTCGGGACCCTATTTCTACCTGCCGAAGATGGAGGATCACCTCGAAGCGCGCCTCTGGAACGCTGTTTTCACTCACGCGCAAAAGGCGCTCGGCATCCCGCACGGCACGATTCGCGCAACTTGCCTGATCGAGACGCTGCCCGCCGCCTTCCAGATGGAGGAGTTCCTCTACGAGCTGCGGGACCATGCCGCCGGGCTCAACGCCGGCCGCTGGGACTACATCTTCAGCGCGATCAAGACCTTCCACAATCGCCCGGACAAAATCCTGCCGGACCGGATTCAGATCACCATGACCGTGCCGTTCATGCGCGCCTACACCGAGCTGCTGGTGCGCACCTGCCACACCCGCGGCGCTCACGCGATCGGCGGGATGGCGGCGTTCATCCCGACCCGCCGCGATCCGGAAGCGAATGAGCGGGCGATGGCCGCGGTGCGTGACGACAAGCAGCGCGAGGCGAACGACGGCTTCGACGGCACCTGGGTCGCCCATCCCGGTCTGGTCCCGATCGCGATCGAGGAGATGACGGCTGTCTTTGGCGATGCGCCGAACCAAAAGGAACGGCTGCGCGAGGAGGTGTCGGTCGAGGCGAGCCAGCTCACCGATTTCACCATTCCCGGCGGCACGATCACCGAAGCCGGCGTGCGTACCAACATCAACGTCGCGATCCAGTACATCGCGGCATGGTTGACCGGCACCGGCGCGGCGGCGATCAACAACCTGATGGAAGACGCCGCAACGGCCGAGATTTCCAGGGCGCAGCTGTGGCAGTGGATTCATCACGAACAGTCGACGGACGACGGCACGGCGATCACCCGTGAGCTCTACCAATCGATTCGCGATGAGGAGCTGGCCGGCATGAAGGGTGATTACCCATTCGCCGAAGCGGCGGCGATTCTCGACCTGCTTGTGCTGAACGACGAGTTCCTGACCTTCCTGACCCTGCCGGCCTACCAAAGGCTGAATTCCAAAGAGTAATGCCGGCGCTCCAGATGGAGTAGACACGTAGACCTGCCCTGAGATGGCAGGATCGTTCAGGCCACCGGGTATCGATGACCAACACACAACCAAATCCTTGTCATCCTGAGCGAAGGCCGATAGGCCGGAGTCGAAGGATCTCGATCTCAATGGGAGCCGGGTGGCGATGATAAACAAACTGCTTCTTGCCTCGTCAATGTGGTCGATAGGGCACCAGGCTAGAAACTCCTTATGCCACGCGACCACACCTACTACGTGTACATTCTGGCGAGTTGGACACGCGTGCTCTATACCGGCGTCACCTCGGACATCGAAGGGCGGCTCTATGAACACCGCACCGCGAACGAGAAGTCATTCACTGGGCGGTATCGTGTCCATCGTTTGGTGTACATCGCGACCTATGGGTGGATCGACGATGCCATTGCCCGCGAGAAGCAGCTCAAGGGCTGGCGGCGGAGCCGCAGGATCGCCCTCATCGTGGCGCAGAATCCGAATTGGAATGATCTTTCAACAGGATGGTGACGATCAAGGACAACTGCAACGATGACGAGTTCCGGGCGACATGGCAGCAGCCTGGATCGAGATCCTTCGACACGCGGGCATGCGCCCGCAGCTCAGGATGACAACCGGATTTTAACTTGCTCGCCGGGAATCAGCCGGCACGCTGACAATGCTGGTATGTGCTTGCCTGCCGCCACGCCCTGAACCGTTGCGATCCAACATGAAAGACACCGCAATGCCCACAACGCCACCATCCATCGACCACCTCGCAACCCAGCTCATGGAGCGTGCCGACCATCTGGCCACCTTCACCGAGGAACCCGGCGGTATCACGCGGCGCTACGGCACCGAGCCTCTCGGACGAGTGATGACCGCAGTCGAAGGCTGGATGCGGGAAGCGGGGATGACCACCCGGCGCGACGCGATCGGGAATCTCTACGGCCTCCTGCCCGGCAAGGCGGACGATGCGCCACGCCTCCTCATCGGCGGGCATCTCGATTCGGTGCGGGACGCCGGTCGCTACGATGGCATCCTCGGCGTGCTCAGCGCGATTGCGACCGTTGACCTGCTCCGGTCATCTGTCTCCGATCTTCCCTTCGCGCTGGAGGTGGTGGCCTTTGCGGACGAGGAGGGTGTGCGCTTTCATTCGCTCTATCTCGGCTCGTCGTCCGCCACCGGCACGCTGGCGCCCGAGATTCTCGACGTTACCGATGCCGACGGTATACCCGTCCGGCAGGCGATCACCGGCTTCGGCTTCGATCCCGACGCCGCGCTGCATGGGCCGCTCACCGGGCACGACTACATCGGCTTCATCGAAGCGCATATCGAGCAGGGGCCGAATCTCGAAGCCGCCAACCTTCCGGTCGGGATCGTCTCCGGCATTGTCGCCACCCGGCGCGCGTCGCTCAATGTCTACGGGGTTGCCGGGCATGCCGGCACGGTCGCGATGGAGCACCGGCATGATGCGCTCACGGCCACGTCCGAGATCATCCTCGCGATCGAGTCCATCGCCCGCGGGATCGACAACGCGCGAGCCACCGTGGGCGAGCTGACGGTAAAGCCGGGCGCCAGCAACGTGATCGCCGGCGAAGCCCGCATCAGCCTCGATGTGCGTCATCCCGATGGCGCCGTGGTTGATGAGATGTACGACCGCATCCGGCACGACTCCGGCGCGATCGCGGCTCAGCGTCAGATGGAAATCGCCTGGCACACCGGCCAGAAGGTCGAGGCGACGGTCTGCGATGCCGGGCTCAATGCCGTTCTGTCCAGTGCGATCACCGGAGCCGGTCACAGCCCAACCTCGCTGTTCAGCGGCGCTGGGCATGACGCGGCCGCGCTCTCCCGGATCATGCCGGCCACCATGCTGTTCGTGCGGTGCAAGGACGGAATCAGCCACAACCCGGCCGAGAGCATCACAACGGATGACGCCGCCACGACGATCGACGTATTGGCTCGCTTCGTCACCACCATGGCGGCGAATCACGGCGCCTCCCGGTAGCCCCGCACGCTACCACAATTGAATTGTCATCCTGGGCGAAGGCCGTAGGCCGGAGTCGATGGGCCGCATCCGCTCGATCCCCGCGGGATCGCCTGTCGAGGATCTCGATCTGAATCGCGCACAATTGTCGTTGCTTGGGAGCACCCGAGACAGAGATCCTTCGACTCGCGGGTATGCGCCCGCGGCTCAGTACCCTGTCACAGGCAACTTGTCACGTATCGAAAACGACCGTCACCACTGAGCGCAGCGAACGGGTCCCCGCGCTCATCGGCAGCACCGCTGCCGCCTGCGTGGACCTTGTTCTTTATTTTGCGCTGCGCGCAACGGCTTCGCCGGGGGATTCTTCGCTGCGCTCAGAAGGACGGTTGGTGGCTGGGTGTACGCCACTATGTCTGCGACAGGGTACTCAGCGTGACGGATTGGTTTGTTGGACGCCAGGGTCCGGGCGGACAACTCCCGCAGAGGTTCGCCCCCAACGACCGATCATGAAGCCTTCAGCCGGGGGGTCGTATGAGCCGTTGCCCTGATGGGCCGAGCCGAAAATCGACTGCCCAGAGCTGCTGAGCCGCAGGCGAGGGGGAGGGATATCCCCACCCAAGGTTTCCCGGTCCTCCTGCTGTTGCTCCGCCAGCAATTCTCCGATGATTGGATCACGGTCGCATGAGGTGACCGCCGAGAGGAGACCAGCATGGCGTCGGTTGCATTCCAGGACACGAACCATCGAACGCGGGGACCACGCCTTCTTGACCTTGATCCGGGCGCCGGGCCACCGCGCTGGGTGCAGGTGATCGGGAGCGTGCTCCTGATCCTCGCCTTTGTGATGCTGGCCTGTTTCTGGTTGAAACCGCTGACACATCCAGGCGAATCCATGCTGTCCCACTTCTCGCCCAACTCCCTCACCATGCCGGCGATCCGGCCGCTGGCTCCGAATCAGCGAATCGATAAGGAGTCCGGTCAGGTTGGCCCGACGACATCGAATCCCATGCAATCGCGAATGGTCGCCAGCAGCGACTCCCTGGCATTCATCATTGTTGGGGACAATTGATCGATGATACGGATACCATGGACATGCAGACACGCTCGATCACGTTGCTGATCGAGCGCATCCTGAAACAGGACTCAATCGAATGACAGACCCTTCCACACAATCCACCACACCACCCACTCCGGCGAGAAACCCCGGCGCTGATGGACGTGACAGAACCTGGGACGACGAGCGCATGCAGCGCGTCGCCAAATCCATCGCGGACCATCCCGAATCCGTCTGGCGATTCATTCGGGAGCTGCCTGGCATCCGCTCCTGGAAGATTCTCAACGACATGGCCTTCCTCGTGCTGAGCGGCCTGCTCGGCATCATGTGGTTCGTGGTGGCGGTTGTCGGCTTCTCCGTCGGGGTTCCCCTGCTGATCATCTTCGTGGGGGTGCCCATCCTCGCCGCGACCATCGGGCTCCTGGTTTGGGGCGCCCAGATGGAACGCGCGCGCATCCGCGTGTTCCTCCGCATCAACATCCCGTCACCATATGCCGATCTTCCACGTGAAGGCGGTCGCATCCGGCACGGTTGGCGCATGCTCAAGACCCCAGCCGTCTGGCGCGACATCGCCTACATGCTGCTGCTGTTTCCCGTCGGCATCCTCGAGCTCAGCATCGCGCTGATCCCGCTCCAGTTCCTCATCACACCGCTCATCACCCTCTTTGGCGGCGAAAACAACATCCTCTTTTGGCACATCGATAACTTCGCCGAATCCGTCTCCGCGCTTGTCGTTGGACTGCTGCTGCTGATTCCGCTCAGCATCCTGATCAACCTGATGGCGATGCTACACGGCGAATTCGCCAGGCGGCTGCTCTCGCCTTCCAATGAAGAGGTCCTCTCCGAACGTGTCGAAGAGCTGACCGAAAGTCGCTCCGCCGTGATGAAGGCGATGTACCTCGAGCGCCGCCGCATCGAGCGCGATCTTCACGATGGGGCGCAACAGCGGCTGGTCGCGCTGGCAATGGATCTCGGTCGGGCTCGCGAGCGCATCGATTCCGGCGACGACGCGGGGGCCCGCGACCTGGTCCTGCAATCGCACGAGGAAAGCAAGGTCGTGTTGAAGGAGCTGCGTGATCTCGTCCGGGGCATTCATCCGGCGGTGCTCTCTGACCGGGGGCTCGATGCCGCAATCTCGGCGATCGCCGGCCGATCCGCCATTCCCGTCGGTGTCGACATTGACCTGCCCACGCGCCAACCGGATGAAGTCGAAGGCACCGCCTACTTCATCGTGGTGGAAGCGATGACCAATATCGCCAAGCACAGTCATGCTTCGAGCGCGAACGTGGCGATCAGCCGCCATGGCGATTGGCTGGAAATCGAAATCAGCGATAATGGGCTCGGTGGGGCTGATCCCCATCGCGGGTCGGGACTTGTCGGCCTGCGCGACCGCATCCAGGCGCTGGATGGCCGTCTCCGTATCGAAAGCCCGAACGGAGGTGGAACCAGGCTCGTTGTGGAGATTCCATGCGCGTAGTCATCGCTGGTATCGAGATGGGACATCTCCGGAAACGATCCAATGACCGGTCCCATCAAGGTTGTTGACTCGCTGTTATATTCTTTCGTAATCTGTATAATAAAATAGTTGGTGGTTGGGAGTGCCGGAGGAATACCGTGCGAAGGCCTCATATGACGCTGGAGGCGTTCCTCCGACAACCAGTTCCGAAAGAGGCGACGAAGCAAGATGTCGAAAGGGCGCTGGACCTGCTCGGGTTCGCGCTTCGAAGCCATCATGGAAGCCACTATCGATGGCGCCATCCGGACGGTACGCAATTCGACTACAAGTTGATCAGTGGCCGGAAAGTTTCGATTGAAACGGTCAAGGATATGGCAGCAGAGATTCGACGGCAAGGGCGTGGGGAATAGATGGTCTCTACTCTTCAGCCATCGAAGGAGATCGAAATGACTGGTTCCATTAACATGATTCCAGCATCGGAGGCGCGGAAGCAACGCTATGCGTTTGTCGTGTTGCCGAGCCCAATTGAGGAAGGGGGATTCAATATTGTCTTTCCGGACTTGCCCGGTATTTCCAGCTGGTCCCCTACACTCGAAGAGATTCCAGACAACGTGCGTGAAGTACTCGACATGGAGTTCGATGGGTCAGAGGAAGACGGATGGATGGTGCCAGCGCCATCTGCCTATCCTGAGGATGATATGATCCGTTGGCGGCAACCTCAGCCCCCCGCCGAACCAAACCTCACGTTACTGTACACGGCTCAGGCTGCTGGTGAGGAGCTTAGCATCACGGCGCAAGCTGTCAATCTGGTTGCCCGCAAGCATGATCTCGGGCGTATCATCGGTGGTCAGCGCCTGTTTACGGAAACTGAAGTCGAAATGATGAAGGCGCGACCTCGACCGGGCAAGCGCCGCAAGCAGCTCGTCTGATCAACCCGACGCACCCAGTATCCCCAACATTCCTGTTTGGTCACGATGACCGAGTAGACTTGTTGACTCCTGGATACTCAGTCGCGCTCGGTCTTCGGACGGGGTGAGGATAGAAGCATGCGCGTCGTTATTGCTGAAGATGCTGTCCTGCTCCGGGAAGGCCTGGTTCGCCTGTTGACGGAGCAGGGGATGGATGTCGTGAAGGCGGTCGGCGGGCCAGACGAGCTCGTCGAAGCCACCACCACGCTCAAGCCGGATATCTCGATTGTCGATGTCCGCATGCCTCCCACATTTCGCGAAGAGGGGCTGAAGGCGGCGATCGATGTGCGCCGCAAGCTGCCGGGCGCGCCGATCCTAGTCTTTTCACAATATGTCGAAGAACGCTATGCCGCCGACTTGATGGCGACGGGCACCAACGGTATCGGATACCTCCTCAAGGACCGCGTTGCCGATATCCGTGACTTCATTGCCGCGATCCGGCAGGTGGCGGCCGGGGGCACGGTGCTCGATCCAGAGGTGGTGACGCAACTGGTTACGCGCCGGCGGCGGGATGAGCGCATCGCCAGCCTCACCCAGCGGGAGCGGGATGTGCTTTCGCTGATGGCCGAAGGTCGAACCAACAGCGCCATCGCGGACGGGTTGTTTGTGTCGGAAGGTACGGTTGAAAAGCACATTCGCGGGATTTTCGGCAAGCTCGGGCTCGACAATCCCGTCAACGATCATCGCCGGGTGCTGGCGGTGTTGACCTACCTCAATCCAGCCGGCGAATCAACCCAGGCGCCCCGCGTGTGACGGCGATTTCAGGGTAAAAACCGGACGTCAGACGACGAGCGACACAGAAGAGCGGACCGGCACATTGCCGACCCGCTCTTCGCATCTCCCTTGCGGAGATCGCCGATTGGGGTAACGACCTCAGTCCTCTTCGGTGGCATCGACTGTCGGTTCCACGGTCTGCTCGACCGTGGGCTCAACCGTCGTCTCGACAGTCGGCTCCACCGTGGGTTCGACTGTTGGCTCAACGGTCGGCTCGACCGTCGGTTCCACCGTTGGCTCTACTGTCGATCCAACGGTTGGCTCAACTGTTGGCGTCCCGTCATCACCGGGAGCCGGTGTCGCATTGCCGCCAGGCGAAACATTGCCTGTCGTGCCGCCAGCCGGAACGGTTGCGTCATCATCCCCCACCTGGAACACGTAGATCCGCACCGGCGTCAGGCTGGCGTTGGCGTCCTGACCCTGCTGGCCGCCGCCGAACACCGCCACGCCGTAGTAGTCGGTCGAATCAGCATCGTTATCATCGTCCAGTTCGTCGTCGGGACCGGTCAGCGCGACGGCAATAACGCCATCCACAAGGAACCCGCCGAGCTCGCCGCAAACGACGTAGTCATCGCTGTTGTCCAGGTCACTATTGACCACCAGTGACACCACCTGCCCCTGCTGGAACAGTGCTTCGATGCCAGCCTCAACATTGGTGCCACCGCTCCACACCGGCTTCACATCCTGATAGCCCATGATCTGGACACCATCCGCGACACCAGCGGCGGGTGCCGACGTCCGTGGAAGGGCGCCGAGTCGATAGAGCGGTTCGGCGCCGAGATCATCGCATGTGCCCGGATAAATCGCGGCGGCGAGGGTAGGTGATACCTCATCCGTGACGACGGCATCCGAACTGGCGTCATCGTCGCCAGTATCCTGCGCGAATGTGTTGACGCCGACAGCGGCGACAAGGCCCATCGAGGCAACCATTGCGACAATCGCCAGGAGTAGCTGTCTTGTGGTTTCATCGTTCACATGTCCTTTCGTGAGAGAGTTTCGCTCCACACTGGAGCGGCCGGCACGCGAACCGCCGGATGATTCACTGTCACGATGCGCGACGCCGAAACCACCGGGGTTCTGCCACACCCACCTGCATGGCACGTGCCACCCTCCCATGTCGAAACCCTGCTCGGCGTCATGCGCCGCGCTCCAGCGACCGGCCACTTGTGAACGTGCCGGCCCTCATCTCTGGCGGGGCAGGAGACCGATCGCCCAATGGCGGTGCTCCGGCTCCCTGCCTGCCGCGAAGCAGCCGCAGGCCGTTCAACACGACGATGATTGTGCTGCCTTCGTGACCCACCACCCCCAGGGGCAGGGGGATGCCGACGGTGAGCGTGGATGCGATCAGCACGACGATCACCGAGAGGGCGAAGCCGATGTTCCAGCGAATCGTCGACCGCGTGCGCCGGCTCAGGTCGATGGCGTAATGCAGCCGGTGGAGATCGTCCCGCATCAGCACGACGTCAGCGGTTTCGAGCGCGACATCGGTGCCGCGTCCACCCATCGCGACCCCAAGATCGGCGAGGGCAAGGGCCGGTGCATCGTTCACGCCGTCACCAACCATGACCACAGGACCGTTGCGTCGCAATGATTCGATCATCGCCAGCTTTTGGTCCGGCAACAGGTTCGCGCGGACATCATCGATGCCTGTTTCCCGCGCCACCGCGCGAGCCACCTGCTCGTTGTCACCGGTCAGCATCACCAAATGCTCGATGCCGAGCTCGCGTAGCCTGGCGATCACATCGGCGGCTTCCGGCCGCACGGTGTCGGCCACCGCGATCACGCCAGCGGCACGACCACCGATCGCGACCAGCATCGCCGTCTTGCCATCGTCGCCCAGCGAGGCGATGGCGCTCCGCAGCTCCCCTGGAATCGTCACGCCGTGTTGCTCGAACAGCGAATCGGTGCCGACCAGCATGCGATCACCGGCGATTTCGGCCATCACCCCCTGCCCAGGCAGCGCGACGAAGCCGGAAACGGCGGCCAGCCGCAAGCCCCGACGCCGCGCCTCGTTCACGATCGCCCGCGCCAGCGGGTGCTCCGATAGCGACTCGATCGATGCGACCGAGCGCAAGAGATCGGCTTCACCCACGCCGGGTGAGGTGACGATGTCGGTCAGGCGCGGCTCACCGCGGGTCAGGGTGCCGGTTTTGTCGAACGCGACTGTTGTGACCGCGCCGAGATCCTCGAGGTAGTTCCCGCCCTTGATCAGGATGCCGTTGCGCGCCGCGTTGGCGAGACCAGACAAGGTCGCGGCCGGAGTTGAGATCACCAGCGCGCAGGGAGACGCCACCACCAGCAGCGTCATCGATCGGTAAAAGGCCTCGCCGCGATCGACGCCGAAGATCACCGAGCCGAGCCCGAGCAGCGCGGATACCACAATCACCCCGATGGCATATGGTCCTTCGAAAGCGTCGGTGAAGCGCTGCGTGCGGCTCTTCTGGTCGCGGGCGGTTTCCACCATCCGCACGATTTTTGCGAGGGTGCTTTCGGAGGGAAGTCGCGTGATTTCGGCGGTGAGCGCGCCGGTGCCATTGAGCGTGCCGGAGAAAAGCGTATCCCCGGCACCCCGTTCCACCGGAATCGATTCGCCAGTGATTGCTGATTGATCGACGGCGGACCTTCCATTAACAACACGCGCGTCAGCCGGCACGTGTTCGCCGGGACGGATCAGCACCCGGTCACCTACCTGCAGCCGCGCGACAGGAACAACCTCGATCGCGCCCTCTGGGCCGATCCGGTTTACCTCGTCCGGACTCAGCTCCATCAGGGCCTGCACGGCATTGCGCGTGCGGTCCAGCGCATGGTGTTCGAGCGCATTGGAGGAGGAAAACAACGCCAGCAGCACCGCTCCTTCCACCCATGCGCCCAGCGACGCCGCACCCAGCGCGGCCAGCACCATCAGCAGGTCGACATTGACATGCCGATCGAACAGGTCGGCAATCGCCGCTCTGGTCGCATCGGTGCCGCCAGCGAGGTAGGCAAGCAGATAGAGACCGACCACCAATGATTGGGACGCCGGAGTCAACATCTCCAGGGCAAAGGCGACGATCGTGAAAGTCCACGCCAGCACGGCGGCAACGATCAGCCGCTGCTCATTGAGGCGCATCAGCTGGTCCACGAATCCGTGCCGGTTCGGGGAGGGCAGCGCCCCTGGCTCCCTGCCCCTGATACTGATATCCGCCACAACGATATCCTTCCTCAACCCCAGCCCGGACTCCGGCCCGTGCCCAGCGGCTCTCCGTACATGAGAATCATTCTCATGTTTGATGGCACTATCATAGCAGGAAGAAATCCTACATGCGAATGATTCTCATTTAGACTGACTGGTTGATACCTGGCATGGGCGCCCGTCCGCGCTCGGTGAATCGCGCGCTTGCGCAAGAGGCCTGGCCTCGATAGACTTCCGTCAGGAATCGAGCGTATTTGCCGGACAATCACGGAAAAGGTGTCGAAAATGCCCATGCCCAAAACCGCGCTCATCCGAGCGTTGGCAATCGTTGGCCTGTTTCTGAGCGTAAGTGGGGTGCAGGCCGCAATGGCGGCGCCAGGCGCCATGATGAGCGAGCGGCGGGCCGCGTTTCAGGGTGAGTCCGGTCCCCCCCTGTATCCCCCTGAACGAGGTTGAGGATGGGTTGGACAACGACTGCGATGGCGAGATCGACAATGGGATCAGCGCGGATAGCGCCACCGGGGTTCCTGTCGCGATTCCATGCGTCATCCTATCGGACCTGGCCGACTTCGACCCTAACGAAGATGACGTGCTGACCCGTGCGGAGCTCGGGGCGCTGGCCGAGCAATTCCCGGACAACACATCGTTGCGGGACCTCGTGGGCTCTCTTGACGAGAGGGGCATCGCCGGTATCCAGTATCAGCGTTGCATACCTGCTGATCCGGGAACACCGTGTATCGACCAGCCCGGAATGGCCCTGCTTGACCCCAACAAGGACGACGTGCTGACGATCGAGGAACTGCAGGAGATCGCGGCGCAGTTCCCGGATAACCCATCCCTGCAGGACGTGGTAGCGCAGGCGGAGGAGGCGGGGCTCGATGGTCTTCAGTACCAAGGTTGCGAATCCGTCCTGGCCACTCCCGAAACTGATTCAGTGACAGTCCCCACGGGACCGTGCCAGGATGCCGTCGAATCCGCACAGGCGGGTGAGGGGCCGTACGCCGAGCACGAGCTGATCCTGGTCACCTTCGGAGAAAAGGGTGGCCCGGGAGCTGAGGTGATCATCGGCTCGACGGGTGCGGACATCATCGACGCGGTTTCGGGCAACGATATCGTTTGCGGTCTCGGCGGCAACGACGTCATTGCCGGTGGCCCTGATGGCGCGCGGCTGTACGGCAATGACGGTGATGACACGCTGCTGGGCGGCGCTGGCGATGACGTGCTGGACGGCGGCGGCGGCGCAAACACCTGCGATGGCGCGTCCGGCTCCAACGAGGTCACAAACTGCGAAGGCTGATCGTTTACGATTCAGCATCAGCCCGCGCGTTACGTGTCATCCGACCGCCGCCGCGCATCCGAAAAATGAGATGCTCGGCGATCTCGTCCAGCAAGCGGAGAAGCAAGGGATCGACGGTATCCGGTATCGGGACTGCGGCTATAGCGGTTCTTAGAGCAGTTGGGCCGTAGGGGCGGACCTCCGAAGGAGTCGTCCGCCCGGTGGTCGCGAAGCGGCCACAATGGTCAGCCCGACTCATCTGAGAAGCGCTGTAACCGCCGATTGCGGGCGCTGAAAGGCGCGATCCATACCAACGATGCGCGTGCATGCGCGGCTGGCAGACTACCTGAAAGTGCTAGTTTTCTGCTGGCGCTTGGCGACTCATGCCCCTATGCTGGAGGAAAGGGTTCCAAACCGTGTCACGTATGGTATCGCGCGGTCCAAAAACCGTATGCGCGGAGGCGGCGAACATGCAAAGCGACAGGCATCCCCGGCACCTTTTGGTTCAGATCATCACGGTCGCTGTGCTGGCACTGGCCATGACAGGGATGGTCACGCTGGCGGCGGCACGGGGGCCGGACAACCGGGCGGCGCGACTTCAGTCGACGGTCGACAATAGTATCTGCGTTGCGTTGTTCGACGCGGAGATCATCAACGCGAGCGGCGCCGTGATCGACCAACCGAACCTCCTGGGCGCGCTCTCGGACCTCGGCTTGAGTTTCCCTGATGTCGCCGCCATTGCCTTGAGTGTCACCGAAGGGGGCTGCGTGGGCTTCGTGGACACTGGCACCGCGACCGACACGACGACAGTCACGGACACCGCTCCTCCCGTCCCCACAATCGAGCTGGGCATCTGCCTGGAGTTGTTTGACAAAGATGTTCTCAACGCAGACGGCAGCTCGAAGATCACCAGTACCGTCACGCTCACGCCGATCCTCGAAAACTTCGGAATCGACCCCGACCTCGCCGGCGAGGTCGCCGGTGGTGGCTGCCGGGGGTTCATGGACGTCGACACCGGCACGGATACGGATACCTCTCCACCCATCACCCAGGATGTCTGCAGCATCCTGCACGAAGCGGCCATTGTCGGTCTCGACGGATTTGCGATCGGCGGCGATGACAGCCAGGAAGACTTTAACGATCTGGTCGCCAGGATTGGCGCGCTTAACCTGGAGTACGACACCGAGGAGCTCGCGCGCTTCGTCTTCAACAGCGGATGCGTGGGCTTTGTGTACACGCCCAGCCCACCACCCGTCACCGTGGATGTCTGCCAGCCGATGTACGTCGCGGGTGTCCTCGGCCCTGATGGACGCGTGATTGAAGCCTTCGAGAACTTCGACGATCTCGTCGCGCTGCTTGATGGGTTCCCGCTGGATTACGACACACGGACGCTCGCGCTTTTCCTGCTCGGCGGCAATTGTGCGGGCGAGGTCGACACCAGCACCGACACGGCCACCGATACCGCAACTGACACAACCACGGACACCGCGACGGACACTACCCCGCCCGTTGATATCGACATCTGCAGCACCCTGCTCGGACGCGGGGTCATCAACGGCAATGGCGACGTGATCGTCACCGAAGCGCAGCTGGATCAGGCGCTTTTCATCCTCGATGCGGAAACCAATTTGGGAGTTAACCTCGACCAGCTCGCGGCGGACCTGCTCGCGGGAGGCTGTGCCGGCCAAATTGACACGGCGACGGACACGGTCACGGACACGGCCACTGACACCGCGACGGACACGGCCACCGACATCGCAACAGACACGGCGACCGATACGGCAACGGATACCGCGACCGACACGGCCACCGATACCGCGACCGATACCGCAACCGACACGGCGACTGATACCGCGACCGATACCGCAACCGACACCGCGACGGACACAACACCGCAAACCATCTGCGACATCGCCATCTCGAGCGCGGAATCCGGTGAAGGCGACTTCGGTAACTACCAGCTGGTCTTCGCCCAACCAGGCGTGCCCACCGAAACCGGCAGCTCTAGCCAGGTCATCGTTGGCACTGACGGCGACGACGTGATCGAGAGCGGATCAGCCGCGGACGTCATCTGCGGATTCGGCGGCGACGACATCCTCGATGGTGAATCGGGAGCCGACATCATCGTTGGTGGCGCGGGCGCCGATGAGCTCTATGGTGGCAGCGCCGGCGATACGCTGTACCGCGATAGTGATGATACTGTCGTCGATGGTGAGGGCGGCATCGACGAAGTCATCGACAGCTAACGGCTGACACGTCATGCAATGTGCCGATGTCGCGAGATGCCGGCACAACAAGAGGGCGGGCCCAACCGGGCCCGCCCTCTTGCTTTCTCATGACATCGCATGATGGTTGCAGTTCGCCGATCGTGCGGTTCTTGATCTTTACGATTGCTGAATCCGGTGTAGCCGGCCATGCGATTTTGCCAGGCGCAACATCGTCCGGATGTCCTGCCGCACGCTCAACGGCACGGCGGGATCGGCCAGGATCGTGGCGATCTCGACCAGGTCGGGGTCATCCCATGTGTCGGACCGGTAGCCGGCCGCCGCCAGCAACCGGTCGCGATCCGTCAGTGGCAGGACCATCGCCTCGGCCAGCTGCACCACTGTCTCCCGCTCGGGGTCTCTCGATCCCTGTTCCAGCCGGGTGATCGTGCTCGGATCGAACTTCGCCCGCTTCGCGAGGTCGGCCTTGCTCCAGCCCCGCACATCGCGCAGCGAGCGCAGCAGCGCCGGGAAAGTTGTGGCCGACGGATGCTCAATCACGGGCGAGATTTGCTCGACGGTATCCTGTGCGGCAGCGCCCTGGGGCGGGGTGCCGGTTTGTCGTAGAACCTGGTCTTCCAAGTCGATCTCTCCTGCCTCGGGCGATGCGCCAGCTTCCTGTCATGCATGAATCATACCGGAAATCGGGCGATCTTCGGAGGAATCAAGGTTCAACGATACATGCTACAGGTTGGCTCATCGTTGTACCCGCATCTCAAAGTCGTCACCCGGCGAGCCCTGCTTCGGCATCCGGGGCGCGGGAAAGGATCAGGCCGTTGCACGGTGTCCGGATCACGTCAGCCTGCCCGGTTTGCTATCGTTGGCATGCGGGCAACCGTCGTCAGGCGAGCGAGCTTCCAAATCAACGCGGGAGAATGACCAAACATGGCGAAATACTGGGAAGGCAAGCTGATCCGGCTGCGTGGCGTCGAGCTCAAGGACATGGAATCGCACTACCTCGTCGACCATGAAGATGACGTCTCGCGGTTTCAATGGGTCATGAACCCGCCGGTTTCACGAGCCGCCACCCAGGCATGGGTTGAGGGCGCCGCGAAGGAGCGTCCGAAAGGCGACGAGTTCACCGCCCAGATGGAAACGCTGATCGACGGCACGCTGGTCGGCAGTATCGCCACCCATCATTGTGACCAGCGCTCGGGCGTGTTCAACTACGGGCTCCATGTGGAGGAGCAGCATCGTGGCAAGGGCTACGCGAAGGACGCGATCTGCCTGATCGCGCGGTATTTCTTCCAGGAGCTGCGCTACCAGAAGTGCAATGTCGAGGTGATGGCGATCAACGAGCCGTCGCAACGGCTGCACGAGCGGCTCGGATTCCAGCAGGAGGGTCGTCGCCGTCGCGTGGTCTACACCTCCGGCGAATTCAGCGACATGATCGAATACGGCATCACGCTGGAAGAATTCCGGGAGCGGCATCCCGATTACTGGCGCGAAGAGCCATCCGAACATTGATACGGACTTCGGGTGAACACCGTCGATCCCGTAGGGGCGGACCCCCGCGTGAATCGCCGTGAGGCGATGAATCAAGGGGTTGTCCGCCCGGCCGCCCGCAGGGCGGCAATGGATCGGAACGCAGAGCATTCACCCGAATTCCGTATGCGTAGTCCGTCCAGTCTATCGTGTCCCACAAAATAACCCGTCATGCTTCGCTCAGGGTCAGAAGGACGGTTGGTGGTGGCTGGGTGTAAGCCAATATGCCTGGACGCGCTCAGGAGCGCGCCCTTGTGCCGTCCCTATCTATCGGCGACGATACCCGCGATTGACACATGTGTCGCTAACCCAGAAGGGACAACACCTCCATGCCTGTAAAGCTCGGTATTTCCTCCTATTCATTTCATCGCTTTGGCGGTGGACCCGAAGGCGACAACGCGCCGACCATTGAGCAGATGATCGACCGATGCGCCGGGTACGATGTCAGCGGGATCGAGGTGCTGTTCGAGCATCTCACGCGAAACAACGCCACGTCGCCGGATCGGTTGCACCAGTTGCGGCAATACGCCGCCGTGCGCGGTATCACGCCGATCACGGTCGCCGCCACGCACAATCCGGTGCAGACCGACCCGGAACAGCGCACGGTTGAACTGCAGAAACTCCTCGATACAATCGACCTGGCGCAGGCGTTCGGTGCGCCGTTCGTGCGTGCCCATGGCGGTCGCTGGCACACCACGTCGAGCTTCGCCGAAATGCTCGAACACGGTGGTGAAGAGCCGCCCGCCGAGGGCCACACCGATGATGAGGCGTACCAATGGGCTATCGCCGCGTTGAAAGAGGGCGCTGCCTACGCGGGCGAGCGCGGTGTGACGCTGGTGCTGGAGAATCATTGGGGGCTCACCGGCACGGCGGCGGGCTGCGTGCGTATCCATGATGGCGTTGACTCGCCGTGGCTGAAGTACGTGCTGGACCTGGGCAACTTCTTCCACCGTCCCGACCAGTATGCGGAGATGGCGACATTCTTCGACGATCTCGCCGTCGTCCATGCCAAGGTCTACCTCGGCGGTGGCATGCTGGTCACGCCGGAGATCGACTACCGGCGCGTGTGGGGCATGCTGAAGGAGATCGGCTACACCGGCTTCCTCTCGATGGAATTCGAGGGCAAGGCGGACCCGAAGGACGGCATCCCCGCCGGTCTTGAAGAGCTCCGCACGGCGTTCGAACTGTAACGCCACACCCAGTCCGCCACACAAAACCATCTTGGGACAAACCCGCTGAAGCTCGGGCCGACTGAAGCCTCGTCCCGCAAATGGTCGATGTCACGCACAACACGATCCGCACGATGTAGCGCAGGAACGCACCGATCCGCCAGACTCCCAACCGCGCCGACGAACCCGGTTCGATGATGAGGGGCCCTCAAGTGATGACCGCGAATCGTACGGCACGCCGGCGAGGCGACGCCGCCCATCGCGGGAGGTGTGAATGGGACAACAGATACAATTCGCCGAATCGTCGTTGAATGTCGACGGTTCGTGTCCACCGTCAGGTTATGTACCGTCGTTGGTTCCGAAATCCATTAGGGATGACGTCGCGTCGCCCTACGACCAAATTTCTGATGCGCGCCTTCGCGCTGTCGCCTTTGAGTTGAGCCAGCTTGTCGCTGGCGATCACGTTGTCGTTGGGGATATTCCAGTGGCAATCGCAGAACTCATCGCCAACTGGGTCACGACGACGACGTTCGTCACGTTTGACGTGAGAACCCATTATCAAAGACGACATCGTGAGACGCGGAAACTCGACGTGGAGCTGGAAATCCTGCGCACCGTGCTTGATCCTGACAAGGCGATGCTGGACAAGAAATATCCCAATAGCGTCAACATGTTCCGATCGATTGACGAAGGGTTCGATTTGATGGTCTCCATCTCCATTTCAACAAATGTCGACCGCCAGAACAGGGTCAAGAGCGCTCGAACGCATCCCAAATCGAGAATGAATGAACTCTTGGCAGACCAAAATCGCAATGAACGGGAATGGAAGAAGTGACCGGAAGGCGGGTCGGCGACCCCCGCGAAAGCCGAAAGGCGTGAGTGCCTCTCGCTTGTAGTCCGCCGAGATGTTTCTACACAACCGGCCACTCCCCTAATTATACGTCCGAATGGAAAATCGAGATCGCGCGTCAAACCCTGACCCGCGAGCGAAACGCGGGCTTTCCCGTCACGCCGAGGTCGATCGAAAACAGCGAACCGGCCAGGTTGCCGTTTTCACCACGTCGATCATTTCCTCCAGCAGAGGTGAGAAACGCTGTCCGGTAGTCGTCCCCACCGAACGTCACGCTCGTCACCTTCTTCACCGGCATCGCCACTTTCCCGGCCAACTTCCCCTCAGCGGTGTATCGGAACAACCCATGCCCGCCATATCTGGCCGACCAGATCGTATCGCTGACGTCCACACCCAGTCCGTCCGGGACGCCGTTCTCTTTCGGTGTCCGCACGATCGGCGTGCGATTGGTGAGCTCGCCGGAGGCTTCATCATAGTCGAGCCGGTAGATCGCCCGGAACCCGGTATCGGTGAAGAACATCGTGGAGCGATCCGCGGTGAATCCCATCCCGTTCGCCTGGCCGATATCGTCGAACACCTGGGTGAGCGTCACATCCGTGTCGAGGCGATACAGGGATGCATGGTGATTGTCGCTCGGCATCGTGCCACAGAACACTCGCCCCACCGGGTCGGCGATCACATCGTTGAAGCGTGTATCGTGCTCCCTCGCCATGCCGTCAATGACGGTCGTTACCTCACCATCTCGCCAGCGCAGAATCTCTCCGGCCTCGCAGAAGAGCAGGAGCGATCCATCCTCCTGGATCGTGTACCCGCCGATCGGATCGGTGTGCTGAAACACCACTTCGTTGTGTTTGCTGGCGGGATCGTAACGAAACAGCCGTCCCGTCGGAATATCGAGCCAGTACAGCGCTTGCTCGCCGTCGTGCCAGAGCGGCCCCTCTCCCGTCTCACAGGGCTCGTTGACCAGCGGGATCGGCTTGCCCACGTCGAGCAGGGGCGCATCGTCGGAACGTGGTGTGGACATGAGGCTATCTCGCCCATCGCATGATCAGCGGATTGCGACGTCGCGCGTGGTCCAGCAACCCATCGCGAATCGTGGCGGGCAGAGGCCCAAACGGCGCCCGTGTTGTCTCGCTGCCGATGATGCCGCCTTCCGCCATCAGCACCTTGGTCGCCCTTAGCCCGCATTGCCGGTTTTCGTAATGAATCATCGGCAACCATGCTTCCCACAGGTCACGCGCCTTCTCCCGCTCACCGGCGAACCAGTGCCGCATGACCTGACCATGAATCTCGGGGATCATCGCGCTGGGCATCGTGCCGGTGGCGCCTGCCTCCAGATCCGGGATGAGCGTGATCCCTTCCTCGCCGTCGAACGGGCCGGGACAGGCATCGCCCGCCAGCGCGACCACCTGCTCGAGCTTGGTCGCGGCCCGCGGCGACTCGACCTTGAGATACTGGACATTTGGAATCTCGATCGCCAGCTCGGCCAGCAGGCTGGCGGGCAACGATGTGCCGCTCATCGGCGCGTCCTGGATCATCACCGGGATGTCCACCGCCTCCGCCACGCCACCGAAAAAGCGGCGCAATCCTTCTGTTTCGACGCGCAGCGTCGCACCGTGGTACGGAGCCATCAGCATCACCATCGCCGCGCCAGCATCCTGGGCAGCGCGACTTCGTTCGGCCGCGACCCTGATGCTGTAATGACTGGTGGTGACGATCACCGGCACACGTCCCGCGACATGATCCAGGCAGGTCATCTGCAAGCTGTCCCGTTCAGCGTCGGTCAGCGCAAACTGCTCGGCGTAATTGGCGAGAATGCAAATCCCGTCGACACCGGCATCGATCATGAAGTCAAGCACCCGGCGCTGACCGACTTCATCGACTGATTCGTCGGGGCGAAATGGGGTGGGGGCGATCGGGAACACGCCCCGATACGGCGAACCTGGCGTCATCATGTCCTCCGGCAATCGAAAATCAGGATTCTTCGCCGTCGCGGCCACCCCTGTCCGGTGGGTGCGAGAGATGGGCGATCGTCAGCAGGAACGCGCCATCCTCCAGGCCGGTCACCTCAACCCGCACGCCTGGCACGACAGAGATCAGGTCGCCGGTGCCGAGCTCCTTTGTCTCGCCGCTGACTTCAACTGATATCCGTCCGCTCAGCACCTGTGCCGTGATTGGCCCCGGCGATGTGTGCTCGGTGAGCTGCCCTTCGGCGAGCATGGTCACCAGCACCACACGGATCGTCTCGGTCTTGATCAACGTCTCGGCACGATGCCGTGCTTCGGTGTCCGGATCGGGAGGTAGCTTCGCAATCTCGTTGTCGAGATTGAATATCCCGAAAATCCTGCCGCCTTGTGATTTCATGTCAATCTCCTCCTTGCATGTCGCGGATCTGCGTCTAGCCTACGCGAGATTCGCCACGCTTGCATCACGACCTGGCACCAGCCGCGGGGTTGTGACTCTCGCAATGTTGACCGAACCTGTCGCAATTTCGACACCGCCCGATCCGCGCCATCGCCAATCGCGGGAATAGCACAGATACTTCAACACATTGCACAAAAACTCATTTGTGATTTGTGTCACATGCATCTGCACAACCCCTGAATTAGGGATCACACTGGAACCAGGTCAACGGGGACCGGTGGAAACGAGCGACGGTGTGCACCTTGCACAAGATGAACCGGTGTCGTACAGCCGGTCACACCGATCCCGCCGTGTGGTGAGGAGGGGAGGGAGTCGATGAACTCCGGAGATACTGCCTGGATCCTGATGGCCTCGGCGCTGGTCATGTTGATGACACCGGCGCTTGGATTCTTCTACGGCGGTTTGGTCAACCGCAAGAATGTGCTTTCGACCATCATGCACAGTTTCTTCACGCTGGCGTTGATCAGTGTGATGTGGGTGTTGTGGGGGTACAGTCTCGCCTTCGGTCCCGACAAGGGCGGTTTGATCGGCGGGCTCGATTTCGTCGGGCTCCGCGGGATCAAGCCTGGCGACATCCTCGAAGGCACTGGCATCCCGGTGATGGCATTCGTCGCCTTCCAGATGATGTTCGCCGTGATCACCCCGGCCCTGATCACGGGCGCATTCGCCGAACGCAAGCGATTCAAGGCATTTGTGATCTTCAGCCTTGCCTGGTCGACGCTGGTCTACGCACCGGTGGCGCACTGGGTCTGGGGTGGTGGGTGGCTATTCGAGTTCGGCGCGCTCGACTTCGCCGGTGGCACCGTCATTCACATCACCTCTGGCGTCGCCGCGGTCGTTGCCGCTCGCATGCTCGGACCTCGCTACGGCTTTGGCACCACACACGCCGATCCACATGACCTCACGATGACGGTGCTCGGCGCCGGGCTGCTCTGGTTCGGCTGGTTCGGGTTCAACGCCGGGAGCGCGTTGGCAGCCAATGGGCTCGCCGCTCACGCGTTTGTGGTCACCAATGTCGCCGCCGCGATGGGAGCAATGACCTGGATGACGGTCTCCTGGATTCGTCACGGTCGTCCCAGCGTGCTGGGCGCGGCAGCGGGCGCTGTAGCCGGTCTGGTCGGCATCACCCCGGCGGCAGGGTTCGTGAGCGCCTCATCGGCAATCATCATCGGCTTCGGCGCGGGGTTGTTCTGCTTCTTCGCCGTCGACCTGCTCAAGCAGGTGTCTCACACCGACGACGCGCTCGATGTCTTCGCCGTCCATGGTGTCGGCGGGATTTGGGGAGCGCTCGCCACCGGGCTTTTCGCCGAGGAAGCAATCGGCGGCAAGAACGGGCTCTTCTTTGGCAATCCGGAACAGCTCTGGATCCAGTTTGTCGCGGTCGTGGCTGTGGCGGGTTTCGCCGCTGTGATGACGATGCTCATCCTGAAAGCAATCAGCCTGGTCACCGCGCTCCGCGTGCCCGAGGAGGAAGAAGTGCTCGGACTCGACACCAGCCAGCACGGCGAGCTTGCCTACCAGCCATAACCTGCCCGGTTTCGCAACGGATGGGGCACACGATCGCGCCATCCACATGAAAGGATCAACCAACATGCTGCTGATCATCGCGTTCCTCTGCTTCGCCCTTCTTGTGATCGGCTGGATCGTCGCTCCAACTTCGGCGCCAGCGCCAACACCCGAACCCGCGCCATCCGGCGCAATGCCGAAGGCGGGCACGTCACCAGCCTGACGATTGCACACCACCTTTCCAACCTCCTTCACTGAAGCCGGCCCTGTCTGGGCTAGCTTTGGTGTCATGTCACCAGGAGGTTTTCGACTGGATCTTTCCCGCACTGCGAAGCATCAACAGTCAAAGGCATGTTCATTCTGTCACGATTCTGAAACCGGCACGCCTGTGTGACGATCATCGACTTTAAGCGCGATCGCGCCTATCAGGATCACGATCCCGATCATGGTGAACATCATCGACAGTGATCGCTCCGCCAGCCAGCCCAGGATCACGCCGCCCACACCGATATAGACGGTCACCACAGCATTGATCAGGGAGAGTCCGGTGGCACGCGCGTTGTCGGGCAGGTGCGCATTGTATAACCCGGAAAACAGCGGGATGCTGACGTGCATCACGCCCCACTGCACGATGAACAGCGCTACCGCCAGCCACGGATGCTGGTTCCAGGCCATCGCCAGATAGAGCAGACCCGGCGTGCCGGTGGCCAGCAACAGGCTCCAGCGTGTTCCGACCAGTTTTGGCAACCTCCAGGCGTAGAACTGGCCAAGTACGACGACAACCGAGGCGAGGCTCAGCCCCAGCCCGAACCAGATGCCCGGCACCCCGGTTTCCAGGAAATATTGCTGATAGAACACCAGCAGGTGCGCGCCAAACGAACACGTCACGATCGCCAGCAGGATGATGCGGAGAAGGTCACGGTTGGTGCGAATCGCGCGCCACGCGGTGGAGAGCAATCGCAGGCTGTTGGGCCGCCGCCGATCATGGGCTGGCGTTGTCTCCCGCAGCGAGAAGCTGAGCAACGCCGCCGTCGTCACCGCCAACGCACCCATCACGATCGTGACCGTCATGCGGGAGAGCGTGAGGTCAGCGACGATCACCCCGCCAGTGCTGTAGGCTACCACGCTGCCGAGCTGAGTGGCGGCGCCCACCTTCCCTTTTACGCGCTGCATCGCCGAGGTGCGTTCGCCGGGAGGCAGGGACTCGTAGAGGATCGCGTCGACGCTGCCGGAAGCAAAGGCAAACCCGGTGCCGGTGATGAACTGGATCAGCAGAAAGACCGAATAGTCCCGCGCAAAGAGGAAGAGGAATTCGCCGCCGGCCAGCACGATCAGGGCGACGCGGTAGCTCCAGACGTGACCGAAGCGATCCGCCAGCACGCCGGTCGGAATCTCCATAACCATCGAGGAGACCATCAGCATGGTTTGCAGTCCAGCGATCTCGGCGATGGTCAGGTTTCGCTGCAGCAAGTACGGTGTCATCACCGGCACGAAGAAATAAAGCTGACCAAAAAAGGAGATCAGCGCGACGAGCCGCGCGGTGGGCATTGTGCTGATCGATTGCCACGACAGGGAGCGAGAGAACATGAGAGCCTCGTTTCAGGCGCAAGGCTCCACGCGGGCAATCTGGGCTTGGGGATTCTGGCGAAACCACCGGAGACAGCAAAAAGCGCCGTGAGAAACCCCACGACGACAGACCAAAAGCATGCGACGGTCACAACCGGATCGGGATGACGCACGCGTCAGCCGATCGCACCCGGGTCAGGGTGGAGCAATCAGGATATGGTGCTCGTTGCGTCCGTTGCCACGCTGGTTTCAACCTCAAGGAATGCGGAACGCACATCGGTTCCGCCGAATGACTGGGCTGAGTGTAGCATCCCCTCGTCTCGCTATTACTCGGAAACGTCCTCAACCGGGCTTCAATGGTTGTGCCCCACAGCTTCAGTTGCCGGTACGTCTTGCATCCAGCGGTGAGGTGGACGCACAGCGATGACATGGACAGGCAATCGTTCCTCGACCTGGAGCTCTGCTTCCCGGTCGATGTAGAGATCCGCTATTTCGTCTGCGTCCTCAACGTCCACGGTGGCGGTAATATAGACCCCGAGCGGATCATGTCCAATGCCTACGTCAAACCGCGCATCTGGGCAGCCCCGTCGAATGATCCCTTCGAGCTCCGCGACGGCGGCCTGAATATCGGGGTGATTTAACAACTCCGTATCGTGCTTCCGTATCAATTCCTGCACGGTACTTGTCACGACGAACCTCCTTGCCGGTTCACCACTTGTACGAATTCACGACTGCGACGGAGAGCGCGATCTGCTTGCTTTCGTGTCACAAGACGTGGCATGTAATCCGCCGTCTGCCGCAAGTCGTAGAGATCAGGGAGCGTTGAGCCAAATCTGCTTGGATAAAGCTTGCGGCGGTTTATGAGGAGGCCGGCGAACGCTGCCTGCACATAATCGTGCCCCCATTGACCGGACGAATCTCGCGGTCCGACGCCGCCTGCCAGCAACGCCGCTACAGCCGCCTGGAAACAGGCATAATAGCACCGATTGGCACAGCTATTATAGCGCCGGTTCGCATACTCGCTCTCGGCCGATTTCAGGCTTTCCTCGGCCTTACGGAGAAAGGCATCGGTCGTCTGCTGGTCCATCATGTGATCCACCATACGCGGTTTTTACAAGAAATGGGCCTTCTTCCTGAGCACGGGTGTCGTACACTGCCTCAATCGGATTCGACGCGTTACAGGGGTTACACACCACATGCCGGCAGACCAGACCCAGCATCTTCACGCTACCTCCGTCGACGCCATCCAGGCAACGACCTCACGCATCGTCGACGCGATTGAACACGTCATTGTCGGCAAGCGCGAGGTGATCGAGCTCACCCTCATCGGTGTCCTGTGCGAAGGACACGTCCTGCTGGAGGATGTCCCCGGCACGGGAAAGACCATGCTGGCCCGGGCACTGGCAAGCGCGCTGGGTGGCTCATTCAACCGCATTCAATTCACTCCGGACCTGCTGCCCACCGACATCACCGGGGCGCTTGTCTTCAGCCCCAAAACCAGTGAATTCAGCTATCGGCCGGGACCGATCATCAGCAATGTGTTGCTGGCCGACGAGATCAACCGCGCCGGTCCCCGCACCCAGAGCGCCTTGCTGGAGGCAATGTCGGAGCGGCAGGTGTCCGTGGATCGCGAGCTGGTGAAGCTGCCCCGACCGTTTTTCGTGATCGCCACCCAAAATCCGGTCGAGCTGGAGGGTACCTTCCCCCTGCCGGAAGCACAGCTCGACCGGTTCCTGATTCGCACCACGATCGGCTATCCCAGCGCTGACGATGAACGCAGGATGCTGCGGCGGTTTCGCAACAGCACACCCCTCGATGATGTCGAAGTGGTGACCGATCCTGACACCTTGCAGCGGCTCATTGCCCACGTGCAAGACGTGCATATCAGCGTCGCGGTGGAGGACTACCTGCTCCATATTATCCATGGAACGCGTGGCGCACCCAATATCGAGGTCGGCGCCAGCCCACGCGCCGCGCTGGCGCTTGCCCGGGCGGCTCAGGCACGCGCCGCCATGAGCGGTCGCGGATTCGTCACACCGGACGATGTGCGGGAATTGGCGATCCCGGTGCTCGGTCACCGCATCATCCCGACCGCTCAGGCGGACCTGCTTGGCAAGAGTGCCCAGGAGATCGTGCGGGAGGTGATCGATCATACCCATGTTCCGACTGAGCCCGTCGACGCCCGGTAGGGCAGGGTAACGAGACATGATGGCAAACCGCGCCGAACCATCTCCACAGCCGGCTTCCGTGTGGCAACGCCTGGGCATCTGGTGGAACACCCCCGACGTCGGGATCGAGATTTCTCGATGGATGACCATCGCCGGATTGTTGGTCCTGGTCGGGGTGCTCTTCCGTCAACCGGCGCTGGTCCTGATCGGTATCGGCGTGGCGCTGGTAGCCCTCGCGCTGCGCCTCTGGTGGGACTTCTCGCTGGTGGCCACCTCCTACACTCGCCGGTTTTCGACCACGCGCGCGTTCCACGGCGACGAGGTGACGGTGACACTGGAGACCGTCAATCTCAAGCCGCTGCCTGTCACCCGGCTCGAAGTGGCCGAGCTCGTCACCGAAAACGTCGCCATTCCAAATCGCACCCTGGATCGCACCGAAGTCGCGAACCGGCGCTTGTTCCGTACCCTGTTCAGCCTGGGATTTTACGAACGGGTCGATTATCGCTATGCGTTTCGGACACATCGCCGGGGATGGTATCGATTCGGTCCCGCAACGCTGACCGCAACTGATCCGTTCGGGCTGGTGCGTCGCAAGCGCAGGTTCGAAGAGGTCAATGGCATCCTTACCTATCCTCGTGTGGTGCCGGTGACCCAGGTGATCGTGCCCGCGCGGCAACCGTATGGCGATTTCAAGCCAGCACAGCAACTAGTTGAGGATCCGATGCGCATCGCCGGTGTGCGGGAATACGTGCCAGGGGACAGTCCGCGACGCATCCACTGGCGCGCCACTGCCCGCACCGGCGAGTTGCAGACACGCGTGTCGGAGCCGTCCGCAACGCCGGTTGCCGCGATTTTTCTCGACACCATCACCTTTTCCCACCTTTGGGAAGGTCAGCATTCGGATTTGCTCGAACTGGCCGTCGTGGTTGCCTCGTCGCTTAGCGCGCAGCTGCTGGAAGGACGCCACCAGGTCGGGATGTACGCAAACGCGCCGATACCCGAGCTGTCCCGATCCGTCAGGATTCCGCCCGGACGCAGGCCGGGACAGCTGACGCACATTCTTGAACGACTGGCCATGATCGCTCCGGCGTTCGGCGACCGGATCGAGCGGATGATGACCGAAGAGATTCCGAAGTTGCCGTGGGGCGCGACGCTGGTCGTGATCACCTGCCGGGTGACACCGACCATGCAACGCATGTTGTTGCGGCTGGCGCGGTCGACTGGCAACCAGCGAGTGGTGCTGGTCACGATTGGCGAAGAGCCCGAGCTGGTGCCAGACCTGCGGCGGCGCGTGCCGGTCTATCACCTTGGAACGAAGGAGCGATGGGATGAGATCGAACGCATCACCCTCGAATCCATCGCCTAGCCTGGCTCGCCGCCGGGGACGTGGATGGGCAAAGAACTGGCCGGAAGACATTCTGCTGCCAACCTTGATCGCGGTCACGCAGGCGCTGGCGATTACGCCGCTGCTCTACCTGTTTTTCGGCGAGGATTTCGGATTGTCCGGTGGGCGTCCGGTGATGTGGCCCGGCGGCCTCGCGCTGCTGGGGCTTGCGTCGTTCTGGCTGTGTCGATTCGTGATACGGCTGACGCACGACGCGAAGATCTTCCAGGCGACGCTCGCGATCGGCTGGCTGATCGGCGCAGCGATCTGGATCGGTCTGGAGCCGGTTTACGGGCTTCGCGGATTGCTGGCGGAACCGGGCTCGCTGGTGGGATCGCGCGGCTACCTGGTCGCACCACTGCTGCTGTCGCTTGGGATCTGGTGGCAGGGCATCCGCTACGCCACGATCGACTTCCTGTTCACCGCCGAGGAGATTCGCGGCTCCACGCTGCGATCATGGCTCATCCTGATCGGGTCGCTGGTTTTCGCCGCGCTGCTGGACAATGATACCGGTCACGAAGCGCTTTCCGTCTCCCAGCTTGTGATTCCGCTCGCCATGGTCTCCTCGGTCGCCGTGGTCTCGGCGGCGGAAGTCCACACTTCGCGCAGGGAGATTATTCATGGCGGGGGACGTCCGCCCACCTGGGCACGCTGGAGCCGGTTGGTCAGCGGAGTTGGCATCGCCGTCCTTGCCTTTGCGGTAATCGTGCTGGTACTGCTGACCCCTGGCGCATTTGCCGCGATGCTCGATGGACTGATGCTTGTCGTGAAAGCTGTGGGCCAGCTGGCCGCATGGGTGCTCTACGGCCTTCTCTACCTGATCTACTATGTGGTATTCGCTATCTCCGAGCTGTTCCGGGCGCTCTTCGACCTCGACATGGGCAGGATGGAACAACCGGACGCGCCCCAGATGGCTGGAGGCGCGCCACCCCAACTGCCGGAGCCGCGGGAGGATGGTCCATGGAAGTACGCATCGCTGCTGCGTTGGGGATTGCTGGGAGTCGTGGTGCTTGTGGTTATCCTGGTGCTGTTCCGCATGACACAAAAACGGTCTGATGGCTCGGGTGACGCGGCGGGCGACGAGGAGCGCAGCAGCGTCTTCAGCGCGGACCTGGCGAAAGCACAGCTGCGGGACCTGCTGCGACGGCGGAATCGCGGCTCACGCATGCCGACGTTGAACCTGGATGATACGCCGGCGGGTGTGCGCGAGAGCTGGCGCTACCTGCAGGTGCTGGCGATCCGGCAGGAGGTCGGCCGCCGGGATTTCGAAACCCCGCAAGACTTCTCGGCACGGTTGCGGGCGGTCTGGCCGGGAACCGCGCCATCGCTGAATGACCTGGCGAAGCGATACGAGTGCAGCCGCTACGGTGATCTTGACACCGAGCGAGACCGCACTGAAGCGCAGGAGGCCTGGCGGGACATCTATCGTCGCCGAAAGGATGTTGAGATGGAAAAGGGGGAGGATTGATCAAGGACCGATCTTTGGCGCATCTTCCAGGATTGTGTCCACGACAGATACCAATGACGGTACAAAGAGCGTGACCATGTCCCATACCAGGCGGTGATTGATACTGTCATATCCATGGATCAATCGATTTCTTGTGCCGACAATGTCGCGGATGTCGGGAATGCGTTCGACAATCGATGGATCATGAATCTCTGCTTGATGAAGCGCTTCCCCAATGATCTCAATCAATCGTTGAACCACAAGCTGGAGCACCCGGTCAGAATCCAGATCCTCCCGAGTGCGATCAGCACAGAACTCCATGAGCTCATGTCCCGCAACGCTCACGTCATGCAACCGCTTCGCTGTCTCCGGTTTGATAGACATTGATTCGCTGTTCCTCTACAGATTGTCGGAAATATGGGTTCCGTATTTGCTCTTCGGTGATGATGTCGACCCGTCGATCGAATAGCGCTTCCAGTGCATCGGCGAAACGGAAGAACCGCCTGGAGACGCCCGGCTCGTAGCCGCCCAGGTCAACGATGACATCGACATCGCTCGTGTCAGGATCGAAGGCGCCGGTGGCAGCCGAGCCGAAGACTTCGAGCTTCCTGATGCCGTACTGGCGGCAAAGAGCGGCGATGGCGTTCAAGTTGTCAGAAATCAGCGCGATCATACGTTCACTGCTCTTTCAACGGCGGCGCCTGCCTGAGGATTTCATCGAGCGTCGCTCGAAGTGGTGGGATTTCTTCCGATGCCACACGCCAAATGACCGTATAGTTAACCGAATCATAGCCGTGCGTGATTCGATTTCGCATATTCACAAATCGACGCAGATTTGGGATGGCAGACGTCGCTTCAGCTTCTGCCTTGTATGCCTGATTCAGCGCCTCACCGACTATCTCCAGTAGCTTGTGCAAGATCGCGGTCGTTCAAGATCGATTCGCTGGTCTTTCCAGCCGTATAAGACTCGATCTCTACACACGCGCTTCTGGCGTCAAGCAGCCGCTTGGCTGTTGCTCGCATCATAGACGTTCACCCGTTGCTCCTCAACCGCTTCACGAAAGTATGGGTTCCTGATCTGCACATCCGTCAGGAGGTCGACACGTCGACCAAGAACCTCTTCCAGCGCGTCGGCAAAGTCAAAGAATCTCCACGCTTCACCGTTGGCATAGTCACCCAGATCGACAATAAAATCGATGTCGCTGGTGTCGGGGTCGAAATCGCCGGTGGCCGCAGAGCCGAAAACATCCAATTTCTTAATGCGGAACTCGCGGCACAGCTCGGCAACGGCATTCTTGTGTTCTGCAAGAAGAGGAATCATGGTTCACTTTTCCTTCAGCGGAGGAGCTTGTCGTAGCAGCTCCTCGATTGCATCCCGAAGTAGAGGCGCGTCTTCCTTGGCAACATGCCAGACCACGGCGTAGCTCACGGAATCGTAGCCATGGGTGAGGCGATTTCGCATGTCGATTGCCAGTCGCAGGTCTGGGATGGCGGACACCAGTTCCGCATCCGATTTCTGCGCCTGGGCAAGCGCCTCACCCACAATCTCAAGGAGCTTGTGAAGGCTCAGCTGAAGCCCTCGATCGTTCCACATGTCGTCGATCGACTTACCCGCCGTGAAATGCTCGATCTCCAGGCAGGCGTTTTTGCATCAAGCAACCGCTTGGCTGTCTCCCGCTTCATAGACACGAGTTCGTTGCTCCTCAATTGCCTCGCGAAGGTAGGGATTCTTGATTGAGTCTTCCGTCAGCAAATTCACGGAAACCCCGAGAAGGTCTTCGAGCGCCCAAACAAATCCAAAAAATCGCCGCGACACTCCGGGCTCGTAACCACCAAGATCGACAACGAAATCGAGATCGCTGGTGTCGGGGTCGAATTCGCCGATGGCCGCCGAGCCGAAGACATCAAGCTTCCTGATGCCGTACTGGCGGCACAGCGCCGCAATAGCGTCCTTGTTGTCAGAAATCAGCGCGATCATCCCTGCACTGCCTCCGCGATGCTCGCAACATGTCCACCACATGCATGTATTGTATTCCACGGATATCGATCGTGTGCGTGGGACACATGCTGACCACTCCGTATCGCGAGCGTGATCACCCGCGATCAGGCATCCCGTGCTTCTGCCTTTCCCACGCCACCGTACCCTGGGATTCGCTTCACCAGCAACGTGTCGATCCGGTGACCGTCCATGCCAACGACCTCCACCCGATATCCTTCGACGCTGACGGATTCGCCCGCTTTGGGAATGTGTCCGAGCTGGTCCATCACGAAGCCGCCCATCGTCTCGAAATGGCCATCTTCCTCGCCTGGCAGCTCGTCGATATCCAGCAGTTCCCTCGCTTCGTGCGCGGGGAAATTGCCATCCAGCAACCAGGATCCATCATCTCGCCTCGTGCTGCCCTTGATACCGGTGTTGCTGTCCTCATCGAGCTCGCCAATCACATCGGAGAGCACATCATCAAGCGTGATCAGTCCGGCGATGCCGCCGTATTCATCCACGACCAGGCTGTCGCGCGTGCCTCCCTGGCGCATCTGCTCGATCACATCCAGCACCGGGGCGATCTCTGGCACGAAGTGCGCCGGCGCCATCGCGGATCGCAGGTCGAACGGCTCGTCCCGGAGCGACTGGTTCCAAAGCCCACGCATCGACACCATGCCGATCACATGGTCGGTCGAGCCGTCGCACACCGGATAGTTGCTGTGCCCTGTCTCCAGGATCAGCTCGCGATTGTGCTCGGGCGCGTCGGTGACATCCAGAAAGACGACGCGGTGCCGGGGAGTCATCAGCTCTCCGGCGGTACGATCGCCAATGTCGAAAATGCCCGCCACCATCTCGGTTTCCGCATGTTCGAACACACCCACTTCGCGACCTTCGCGCAACAGGTGATGCACCTCATCCGCACTCACCGAGTCCCGTTCGGCGCCATGCTGACCGATCAGTCGCAGGATGATATCGCTCGATTTTGCCAGCACGGTGACGACCGGCGCGGTGAACGATGACAGCGTTCGCAATGGTCGCGACATCAGGATGGAGACTTGCTCCGCCTGTTGCAGCGCGATCCGCTTCGGCACCAGCTCGCCGATCACCAGCGCCAGGTAGGTGATCGCCATCACGACCACAATCACCGCGATGTGATCCCCGGTGCTGGCGCTGATCCCCGGGATCAGCGCCAGCACGTCGCCCACCGGGTCAGCCAGTGTCGCTCCACCGAAAGCGCCGGTCAGCACGCCGATCAGCGTGATGCCGATCTGCACGGTCGACAGGAACCGATCCGGCTCAGCGGCCAGCTCCAGCGCGACCCTGGCGCCCGCGCTTCCATCTTCAGCTTTCTGCTCGAGCCGCGATGTCTTCGCGGAGACGACAGCCAGCTCGGACATCGCCAGCACGCCGTTCAACACGATCAGGATGAAAACGAGCAGGAATTCGATTCCGGTCACCAAGGTTTCTCACCGCCCCCACAGAGCCGCATTCTGCGATAAAGTGCATGGCATATGTCGCCAAGTATCGCAAAATCCGCACCGTGACCAGAAAGGGGTGTGACCATGTCGCTCGAAACCGTGTTTGCCATGGAAAGTTCGTCCATCAAGTTCGGACCGGGAGCCACCAGGGAGATCGGGGATGACGTACGTGTCCGGGGATGCAAGCGGGTGTTGGTGCTGACTGACTCGAGCCTCACCGACGGTCCGATCGTCGAGACGGCGCGTGCGGCGCTTGACGACGCCGGCATCGACTACGATGTTTTCGACGATGTCTTTGTCGAGCCCACCGACGCCTCGTTCAAGCGCGCGATCGATGTCGCGACAGCGGGCGACTATGACGGATTCGTCGCTGTCGGTGGTGGCTCGGTGATGGACACCGCCAAGGCCGCCAATCTCTACAGCACGCACCCCGCCGATTTCCTGGAGTATGTCACGAAGCCGATCGGGCAGGGGAGACCAGTACCCGGCCCGCTCAAGCCGCTGATCGCCGTGCCAACGACATCCGGCACCGGCAGCGAGACAACCGGAAATGCCGTGCTCGATTTCCCGGCGATCGGCACCAAGACCGCCATCGCCCATCGCTACCTGCGACCCGCGCTCGGCGTGATCGATCCCGACAACGTGCGCGACCTGCCCCCGATGGTGACCGCCTGCTCGGGTCTCGATGTGCTCTGCCATGCGCTGGAATCCCTAACCGCGATCCCGTTCGACAAGCGCGAGAAGCCGAAAAAGCCGCATTTGCGCACCCCGTACCAGGGGTCGAATCCGGTGGCGGACATCTGGTCGAAGGAAGCGATCCGGATCGGCGCCGCCCACCTGGTCGATGCGGTCAACGACCCAGACAACGGCCATGCCCGCGGGCAGATGCTGCTGGCGGCGACGCTTGCCGGGATCGGGTTCGGCAATGCCGGTGTTCACCTGCCACACGCCCTGTGTTATCCGATCTCGCGGTTGTCGAAGGACTACTTCCCGCCAGATTATCCCCGCGACCACAGCCTTGTGCCGCACGGCATGAGCGTGGTGCTGACCGCGCCGGAGATTTTCCGGTGGACCGCGGACGCCGCGCCGCGGGCGCATCGCGAGGCGGCCATCCTGCTCGGCGCCTCGCCTGATGAGGTCGATGAGCAGAATGCCGGTGACGCCATTGCCGAGCGCTTCACGTCGATGATGAAGCAGATCGGCATGCCGAACGGGCTCAAAGGGGTCGGCATCACCGATGCCGACCTCGATGCGCTCGTCGCCGGGACCTTGCCGCAACAGCGATTGCTCGTTGTCTCGCCGAAGATGCCCACCGAAGCTGACATTCGCCAGCTCTTCTCCGACAGCATGACGCTCTGGTAGCAAGCGTCGGCTGGCGTCGGGAATGGCTGCCGCACCGAAAGTCCCATCATTGCGCGCGGGTGGTTCACCCGAAACGTGAATCACGCCTTGTGCCAGCGTTCCCGCAGGAAATGCGCGGCCATCTTGGGTTGCCGGTCGCGTGTGAAGACCCCCTTGTGGTTCATGCCACCGGCGCGCATCGGGCTTTGGCCAGTCTTGAAATCGGCGAAGTTCCAGACGTGCAGCCCCGCCATGAACGGCCGTTCCGCGGCAACATCGAGAAAACGCCGCAGGACCTCCACCTGGTATTCCTCCGACCACATCTCGGGCGGCGCGGTGTGGAGACCCGCAAGCGTATCAGCGCCGAACTCGGTGATGATGATCGGCTTGCCGAACTCCTGGTTCAGCTCGTCCAGCTCCCGAGCCAGCAACTCCGCCGCCTGATCGAGCTGCCCCGCATTGGTGTACCAGCCGTAATACCGGTTGATGCAGACCACGTCGAATACTGTGTGCCAGTCCTTCGCGCCGCCCTGAAAACCCGCGTAGGTGACCGGTCGCGTGCCATCCAGGCGGTACGCTTCGTCATACAGCTGCTGAAAAAAGCGCGTGCCGGAGTCGACCGCGCCTTCGGGAGCGTCACCCATCCCCGGAAACGGCGACGGTCCACCGAACGGCTCGTTCGCGACACTTCACATGATCGTGCTCGGGTGATTCTTGTCTCGCGCGACCAGCTCGCGAAGATGGGGCAGGCATTGATCGAACCGCCGCGAATTCAGCTCGCCTGCATCATTGAAATTGAGGCCGACCGCCGGGGTTTCGTTGATCACGAGCACACCCAGCCGGTCCGCCAGCCGCATCGCTTCTTCCGCATACGGATAATGCGATGTCCGGTACGAATTGGCGCCGGCCCACCGCATCAGCTCGTGATCCCGGATCCACATCGGCAGGTTGAGCGCGCGCCCGGTGAGCGGAAAATCCTCGTGCTTGCCGAAGCCGGTGAGCGTGATTGGTTGACCGTTCAGCAGAAGCTGATCGCCGCGTACCTCAACCGTCCGAATGCCGATTTCGAGCGAATAGCGGTCGGTGACGTACTCCTCATCGACGAGCGAAACAGCAAGCGAGTAAAGGTAAGGATCATCCGGACCCCAGAATCGCGCCTTGGGCACGCGCACACGCGCCTCGGCCAAACCATCCCGGAACTCAAGCCTGGTCTCCTTGTCGCCCAGCCGGATAGCACCCGCACCGCCGTATGAGCCGGTCGCATTCACCGTGACGTCGACAATGCCATCGCCGCCATCGATCGAGGTCACCACCGTGATATCGTCGATATGCGCGGCAGGAGGGACGGAAAACAGTACAACCGGGCGGTGCAATCCCGCATAGGGAAAGAAGTCGTAGGTGGTCGCGGGAAAGCCACGCATGATCGAGGCGATTCCACTCCCGCCGGGGACAGGTCCCGGTGGCACGCGCTCAGGGAGTTGTTCGTTCTCCACGGAGATGGCGATGATGTTCGGCTGCTCCCACTGCACCTCGCCGGTGATGTCGGTGACAAATGGCAGATGCCCGCCGAAATGCTCGGCCACGACATTACCGTTCACCCAGACCTTTGCGTGGTAGTTCGCCGAGCCCACTCGCAGGAACAGGCGCTGACCGCGCCAGCCCGAAGGTATCCACGTTTCTGCCTGATACCAGGCGAGCCCCAGGTAGTTCCGGGCGTCGTCGAACAGATCGTTCCAGCTGCACGGCACCGGAATCTGACGCGGATCGGGCAGGGCATCGAACCAGCCATTTGCCTCTCCTTCCTCCTCCGGATCGAGCTGGAACCGCCACAAGCCGGAGAGGTCGTGGACGTTGCGAACCTGGTTCTGCTGGGGGTACAGCAGGCCACCGATGCGTGCCATCTGGTCTGCGTCACTCCGCTTGCCTCGTTCTTCTCGGAGAGTCATTGACATCTTTCCTTTGCGCGCCGTTGCAACTCGAGGCGCGTGCGGTGATTGGATGATGCTCATGGTAGTACAGGAGAGGGCAGCGTGCCGCCACGAACGCACATGGCGCCGCGGCCATCCAGACAGCGCTTGTGCGGCCACGCTGGTGGCAATGTCGTCGGAATCCGCCCGCGGCACCTTGATTACGTCACGGCGATCAGCAATGAGCCGTCAGGAGTAGTAGCGAGGATCGTCCCTTGCCTGCTTCCACCACTCGAACACTTCGTCGATCACATTGCGAAGCGTCGGAAAGGCATCTCGACCGATGTGCTCCACACCGGCAGGGCTTCCAGTTTTGTCGAAAAGGTGCTTGTGGAATGCGTCTGGATGATTGGGGTCGTGATTGGCATTATCGTACCGGAGAATATTGACTACTCGCGGGGTACTGACCTGGGCATGATAACTGAGCCTCTTGGGACTGAGCCGGTTCGATGTATCTCGAACAAGCTGTGGGTCAATGAATATTTCGATGCCGCCTTGGCATCTGAGAAATCCCTTGAATTGAAGCCGGGTAGGTGTCAACAAAATGGGCTATCGGACATTGTGCTCAATGACAAAGTACCCTTCAACCTGATCGAGGCAACGCTCGTGGATCGAAAGATATCGATCCATATACTGCCAATCATGATTGATGCCGGGCATAGCCTATGGAAGCTCTTTGAGCATCTCGTCCAGCATATCCAGGTCAAAAGACCACGAAACCATCTCGTGCGTCTCGTCGATCTCGCCCGAGATTACCTTGCGGCGCATCTCGGCGGAGCTCATGTGATGCTCGCGCTCAAACCGGGCAATGCGCTGCTGGCATTCGATGATCGATTCCCGCGTCTTGTCGTCGGTCCACATCTCCCATTCTGACATGATGTCGTTGTATACACGCTGCATCCGGGGAGAAAGAGAAGTTTTCTGAGTTGTGGCCATTGCGGTGAACGCTCCTTTACCGCGGCATCTGTCAATCTCCGACCATTATACCGGTGTCTTGCGAACAACTGTCATTGCTGGAGCTTCACCGTCCTATCGCGAGGGCCGACTTTCCCGATGCAGAATCCATCTGCTCACCAGGGCCATGCAGGTAGCACCGCACCCAGTGATGCTGGCTCAACCGCGTGATGCCCGGCATGGCATCCCGGCACTCCGGCATTACGTGCGGGCAGCGTGGCGCGAACGGGCAACCCGGCGGTGGATCGATCAGCGACGGAATCTCCCCTCGCGCCGGCGCCTCATCGGTGCGCAACCCGGCGTGCGGGTTCGGCACCGCCGACAGCAACAGCTGCGTGTAGGGGTGCGCCGGTTGATCAATCAGCTCCAGGCTTTCGGCGCCTTCCACCATGCGACCGGCGTACATCACATTCGTCTCATCGGCGATATAGCGCGCGCTGGCGATGTCGTGCGTGATATAGAGGAAGGAGATACCGTTGTCTTCCTTCAGCCGCTCCATCAGGTTCAGCACGCCGATCCGGATCGAGACATCGAGCATGGAGACCGGCTCGTCGGCCAGCATCACCTTCGGGTCGACCGCCAGCGCCCGCGCGAAGGCCACGCGCTGGCGCTGCCCGCCGGAGAGCTGGTAGGGGTAGCGGTCGGCAGTTTCCGCGGCGGGGGAAAGCCCAACACTTTCTAACAGCGCCTCGACCCGATCCCGCAGCGCGCCGCGCCCTTTCACCTTCTTGTGGATTTTGAGCGGGCGCTCGATGCAGTGCCGGATCGTGTGCGCGGGATTCAGGGACCCGAACGGATCCTGGAACACCATCTGCACATCTTCACGGTAGCTCAGTGACGCCGATTTCCGCTCTTCCTTCAGGATGTCGCGATCGTTGTACAGGATTTTGCCCGATGTCGGCGGGATCAGCCGCGCCAGCACCCGCGCCGTGGTGCTCTTGCCGCTGCCGGACTCTCCCACCAGCGCGATCACCTTCGCGCGAGGCATCGAAAAGGAGACATCCTGAAGGGCATGGACTTCGCGACTGTCAAACGCACCGCCAACCGGGAAGCGCTTGGTCAGGTGTTGCACATCCATCACGATATCAGTCGACCGATTGGCAATGGCGCTGTTCGGGGCGCCGGTCTGGAGATTCGGGCTCACGAGATTGCCTCCTCGGCCGCCGCTGACCGGGATTCAGGGTAGAGATGGCACGCCGCCCGGTGATCGGGCTTCACCCCGGCAAAGATCGGATCGATGTCGCACGGTGCAAATCGATGCGGGCAGCGCTCCTTGAACCGGCAGCCCTTCGGAGGCGTCACCATGTCCGGTGGCGCGCCGGCGATGCCGACCAGCTTGACGCGCTCACCAGACAATGACGGAAACGAGCTCATCAACCCTTGCGTATACGGATGCAGCGGATCGTCGAACAGCTCTCGGGCGTTCGCCAGCTCGATAATCTGCCCGGCATACATGATGGCGATTCGATCGGAAATCTCGACCAGCAGCGAGAGATCGTGGGTGATGAACAGGATCGAGAAGCCAAGCTCTTCCTTTAACAAAGAGATCGTGTGCATGATCTCCTTTTGCACAACCACATCGAGGGCGGTGGTGGGCTCGTCCATGATCATCAGTGGCGGATTCAGCGCCAGGGCGATGGCGATCACCGCCCGCTGTCGCATGCCGCCGGAGAGCTGATGCGGATAGGCATCGATGCGGGCCGCCTCGATGCCCACGACCTTGAGCAGCTCCTGCGCCCGTTCGGTCGCCTTGCGGCTCGGCATTGGCTGGTGCGCCTGAATGCCATCGATGATCTGGTCGCCAATCGTCATCACCGGGTTGAGCGAGTTCATGGCGCTCTGGAAGACCATCGAGACATCACGCCAGCGAAAATCACCCAGCTGCTGATCCGACATGTCGAGGATATCCTGGCCTTCGAACAGCACCTTGCCACCGGTGATGACGGCGGGCGGCTGCAGGATGCGCAGGATCGCCTGGGCAATGGTCGATTTGCCCGAGCCGGATTCTCCCGCCAAACCCAGCACTTCACCTGGCCGGATATCGAATGAGACACCATCCACCGCCCTCACCGGACCGCGAGGGCTCAGGTACTGCACCTTCAGATCCTCGATCCGGATCAAGGGCGAGCGCTCGCTGGAGGATGCCGGCTGCGTGTTTGCTGTTTGAGTGGTGACGGCCATGTCAGTCTCCGGTCGATTCGCGCAACACCGGCGTCGCGCGGGATGAGCCAAGATGTCGTTTCGATTTTCGCAGGAGGGCATTGGTGTCTCGCTGGGAACGCAATCGCGGGTTCGTGACCTCGTCGATCGCGTAGTTGATCAGGGTCAGGGAAAAGGCGACCACGGCGATGCACGTTCCCGCCGGCACAAAGGTCCACCAGGCGCCGGTCAGCAATCCGGCATTGTTCTGCGCCCAGTAAAGATTGGTGCCCCAGCTCACCTGGGTCGGGTTGCCAAGCCCGAGGAACTCGAGTCCGGCCTGCGCGGCGATGGCGTAGGTGACGGCGCCGAACATACCCGCCACCACGATCGACATCATGTTCGGCAGTATCTCGGCGAAAATAATGCGGAACCGGCCCTCGCCGCTGACCACCGCCGACGAAACGTAATCCTTTTCCCGCAGTGAGAGCGTCTGCGAGCGCAGCACGCGAGCGCCATACGCCCAGCCGGTCACCGTCAGCACGGCCACGATGGTCCAGAACCCGGGCGGCAGGAACGCCGCCAGGATCACCAGCAAGGGCAGGCTCGGGATGATCAGGAAGACATTCGTCAGCAGCGATAACACGTCGTCGATGCGGCCCCGAAAGTAGCCGGCGCTCATCCCGGCGAGCGCCCCAATCACGGTGACGGCGACACCAACGATCAGTCCGGTACCGAGCGATATGCGGGTACCGTAGACAGTCTGCGAAAAGACATCTTCGCCTGAGCCGGTGGTGCCGAACCAGAACTCGGAAGATGGCAGTTGATGCGGTCGCGCCACGAACGCATCCGGGTCGTATTGCGCCAGCCACGGCGCAAAAATGCCCACCAGGATGAACGAGACGAGGATGGTCGCGCCGATCGCCGCCTTGCGATTGGCCAGGATCATTCGCAATACGCCTGTCCCCAATAGCTGGCGTTTCGGAGTGGGTTGTCGCTGGGTCTCCTGTTCGTGCCCGGCTTCCTCGCCCCGCTCGATTGTCGAAATGTTGCTGCTCATCTGGGATCCCATTCCTCGTCAACCCGGTCGATCCAGGGTTCGCCGCTACGACTCCACCTCGTTGCGAACTGTACATGCCGCCGAATCGCGCCCATTATCTCTCCCCCTACGTGCCACGCACGCGCGGGTCGAGCCGGACATACAGCAAATCCATGATCAGGTTGGCGCCGAGCACCGAAAAGGTGAGCATCAGGAAGATGCCCTGCATCAGTGGATAATCAAGATTTCGCACCGCACCGAGCAGCTGATAGCCAAGCCCGGGGTAGCTGAACACCACCTCGGTGAGCAGCGCGCCGCCAAGGATGAAACCAAGCTGCATGCCGAAGGCAGTCAGGTTCGGAAGCAGGGCGTTGCGAGCGGCATAGTTGAACATCACCCGGCTCTGGGGCAATCCCTTGGCTTCGGCCATCATTACGTAATCTTCGGAGAGGGTCGAGATCATGGTGTTGCGCATGCCCAGCACCCAGCCACCGATGGCGATCAGCACGAGCGACGCCGCTGGCAGGACCAGGTGGAGCAGCACGCTGGCGATAAAATCCAGCGACCAGGTTGGCGAGAAATCGGAGCCATAGGCGTGACGAAGCGGGAACCAGCCCCACTGGAATCCCAGGAAATAGAGCGCCAGCGTTGCCAGCCAGAAATAGGGAAACGAGCCAACCAGGATCATCAGTGGGGGCATGATCGAATCAAAAAGCCCGCCTCGTCGCCAGGCGCCGAAAATGCCCAGGATGTTTCCAATCACAAAGGCGATGATCGTCGCGGTGAGCCCGAGGATCAGGGTCCAGGTGAAGCTGGTCAAAATGATCTCGGTCACCGGGGTGGGGAAGGCAGAGATGGCGATGCCGAACTCACCGTGGAAGATGTTGACGATGTAGTCGATGTACTGCTGCCACAGCGGATCGTCGGACAGGCCATACGCCTTGCGCATCGCATCGATCGTCTCCGGCCGCACGCGACCTTGCAGCCGCGCCATGACGGCGTCGCCGGGGTTCCCCGGCATAAGACGTGGCAGAAAAAAGTTCAGGGTAATGGAAACCCAGGCAGCCAGGGCGTAAAACCCGAGGCGACGCAAAATGAAGTTCATGACGACTGCCTTTCGAGGGATGGCGGTGGCATCTGCCACCGCCATATGCCTCGTGATTCGCCGCTGCCAGTGTGGGCGACGGCAATTCAACCGGGTCGCATCACCAACCACCGTCATGCCGAGCTTGTCGATGGGCCGCGTCCGCTCGGAGTGACTACCTGGTCTTTGGCAAAGTCACTCTACTCCGCGACCGGGGTGATCGTCGTCATCAGGATCAGGCGCTCGGCGGAGTAGGTCGACAGCAGGCCGTACGGATTCTCTTCGTTCGGGAATCCTTCGAAGCGCATGGTGTTGTACTCACCCCACTGTGGTCCCGGGAAGAGCGGTACGGCGGGCGCGTGCTCGGCGAAGAGCTTTTCAAGCTCGATCGCGATGGCCTTTTGCTCTTCGGGATCGGACGTCGCCGCGAAGTCAACCAGCAGCTTGTCCGCTTCTTCGAGCTTGAACCGATGCCAATTCTCCGCCGACGATGTGCCGATCTCGTTCCAGGTGGTGGACGACATTACACCACGATAGAAGTTGAAGACGGTCGGCCCCTGGGAGCTCCAGCCGATCGACATCGTGAAGTCGCCATTCTGGACATTGCTCTGCCAGGTTGCCTGTTCGTACGGCTGGAGGTTGGCCTTGATACCCACCTCTTCGAGGTTCTGCGCCATGATCTCGCACGATTGTACCCAGTCGGACCAGCCCGAGACGACGTTGAGATCGAATTCGAGCGATGTGCCGTCCGCCATCTTCCGCACGTCGCCGTCCCTGGTCAGGCCGGCGGCGTCGAGCATCTCGTTGGCCTTGTCGACGTCGTAGGTGGTCCAGCCAGCGTTGGCGGCTTCCTCGCTCTTCACGGTGGCCAAGGCGTCGCTGAGACCGGTGGTGTCGGCGGGATGCGTGTAGTCGTACATCGCGATCTGGACGATCTGGTCCCGGTTGAGCGCCATGCTGATCGCCTTGCGGACATCGACATTATCGAACGGCGGCACGGTGGTGTTCAGGTAGAGCATGACCGTCGCGCCGGTGGATGGGAACCAGTAGTGGAAGTGCTCGGGATCCTCGGCGACGTAGGTTTCCTCGATGTCGGGAATGAAATTGCCAGCCCAGTCGGTCTCGCCGTTGATGGTGGCCAGGTTGATGGCATCGTTGTTCGGGAAGGCGGGGATCCGGAAGCCCTGGAAGTAGGGCTTGCCCTCCTGCCAGTAGTTCGGGTTCCGGTGCAGCTCCCAGACCTGCGTCTCGAAGCGGGCGACATCGGTGAACGGGCCGGTGCCCACCGGGTTCTCATTGGTGTAGGTCACGAGATCCTCCACCTTCGAGAACAGGTGTTGCGGCACGATCATCTGCCCACCGACATCGTAGATCCCGATGGTGTATGGCTCGGTAAAGGTGAAGACCGCCGTTTTGTCGTCAGTCGCCTCGATCGATTCGAGGAACGGCGCCACCACGCGACCTCCGTTGCCGGGGATTGCCTCATTTTCCAGGAAGAGATTGAAGGTGAAGGCGACGTCGTTGGCGGTGAACGGAGTGCCATCAGACCATGTGACGTTGTCGCGGGTGGTGAAGGTGAGAACGGTGTTGTCCTCATTGAAGCTCCACTCGGTCGCCAGCCACGGGACGATCTCGGCATTGATGGTGGTATAGATGAAGAGCGGCTCGTAAATGCCATGCTGGGTGGGCCAGCGGTGGCTGGACGATTGCGGCAGCAGTGGGTTGAAATTGCGCACCCAGGTCGTCGTTTGCTCGTCGGACGCTGTCAGCAGCTGGTCCGAGACTTCAGCCGCGGGCGATGCTTCCTGCGCCGCCAGCGACGCCGGGACATAGCCCATGGTCAGCAGCATGGCCAGCCCCGACGCCGACAGGCCCAGCGCGGACGCCCGTTTCATCACCTCGCGGCGATCGATGCGCCCCTCGCGAAACTCCCGCGCAAGTTGATCGTAACGATTGGTGGACATTGGTGTTGCCTCCTGTGCAATTCGCTGGTTGCCAATCCGGTATCGCATGACATGCTCGGTCGTACCGCTTTCGAGCCGGTCACGTCACAGTCGCGGGAGCGGGATCACCTCGCTTTCGTTTCGTCTCATCAGGTGGGGACGCCGGGGTTTCGACCGCCACGCACCCACACGATGAGCGAAGGATCAGGTCGGTAGGAAACCATTGGTGAACATGGGAAGCGCCGGGATTGGCGATTCGGTTGTTGAGCAGCTCCACGGCGCGTCGACCGAGCTCCCGCGCCGGTTGTCGAATGCTGCTGATGCCAAGCTGCGACACCCTGTCAGGCTGGATGTCATCGAATCCCATCACTCCGAGCCGGTTGGGAACATCCACCCCGAGATGGCGGGCCGCCTGGATCACGCCGATCGCCATTACATCGCTGCTGGCGAAGATGGCGTCAGGCGGTGACGGGCTTTCGAGCAGCTCGAGCGCAAGGTTGTAGGCTTCACGCTGGTTGTAGGACGCATACCGAACCGAGCCTTCGAGACCGGCTTCGGCGACGGCGTCGAGAAATCCATCCACGCGGTCCATCGAGGCAATGATCGACGGAAGCCCGGCGATCATTGCCGGTCGGGTGCGACCGTGATCCAGCAGATGCCGGGTAGCCTTGGCGGCGGCGGCACGATTGTCGATATCGACCCAGGTGGCCTCGAGCGATGGCGTGCGACCGATCACGACATAGGGGAAATCATGCTCCGACAGCATGCGCATTTCGGCGCTGTCGACCAGGCTTGTGGCGATCACCACGCCATCGAGATGGTGCGCGTACAGCGTCCGCTGGATCAGGCGATTGGCGGCGGCGGGGTCGGACGATGATTCCATCAGCAGCATCAGGCTGAGGTCGTGCTCCTGGCAGCCGTCCATGCAGCCCTGGATCAGGATCGGGTACCAGGGATCAGAAAAGACACGGGCGGCAATCTCCGGGATCAGCATGCCGATCACCTGGCTGCGGCGAGAGGCAAGGGTACGGGCGGCGGCGTTGGGATGGTAGTTGTGCCGGGCGATCACCTGCTGGACCCGGGCGCGCACGGTATCGCTGACACGTGGATCGTTGTTGATCACGCGGGACACCGTGGAGCGGGACACTCCAGCCAGTTTGGCGATGTCTTCCAGGTTCATGGACCATTCCCTGAGCGATAGTGCCAGCCGCGGTTCGCGGAAACGCCCGTCATGGTATGACGAAGGGCCAACTCGGCAAACGCGCCGCCAGTGAAGATCGGATGGGTGGGAGCGCTCCCACAGGAATGGAATGATGGTAGTCGTCGCACTGCGGGATGTCAAGGGCACCCCCATGTGGAGCGATCGCGTGGGAGAAATGGGGCCGAGTCGCACGGGAAGCCCGGGCGCGTGGCCCGAGCGTACAGGCATCCGCTGTCGTTCATTGAGGGGGAGGGCATCACCGTCGAGGATACGGCAAGACGTCGACCCGTATGAGAGCGCCATACCGGTGGGGGAACTGGGTCATGAGGGGATGCCGTCGCCGCCTTACGGACACGAACCGACCAGACACACCCCGGCGGAGCGCCACGGCGTCGTTGGATTGTGATTCGCGCCGGCGTTCGCCCCAGGGTTCGTGTCGCTTCACGCCGCCGGCAATGAATCATTCATCGCCGGCATGCCAGCACGCTCGCGATCGAGCGCAGCTGCAACGACGGCCAACCTTGCGCCATCGATGTGCCCGGTCAGCCACACAAAATCGCTCCAGTACAAGTCGGCCAGATCGCGCGCGCGTTCTTCCAGCGTCCCAGCGGCAGGGTCGATAGCGAACGGCGCATGCGCTGGCCCCAGCGCCCGGTCGATCATGTCGAGCGTCGGACAGGACAGCGCCGGTACCAGTCCCGCGGGTGTCAGGACCGGTGGCGCCGCCGTCATGGCGCCATCAACCTCACCAACGACGTGACCCGGCGCCGAAGCTCGCGTCACGTCGTCCCGCTGGCTTGCGGTTATTCCATGCTCGGAACGAGGCTGGGCTTCGCGATATTCTGCGGACCACGAATGCAGGTGAATTTCGGGATGGCTCAGAGATCGATAGACGATAACGACATACCCGAGTGTGACAAGCGAGACGAGGAAAACGAACGCTTCCATTGGTACACTCCCGTCGTGATAATGCCGGAGTGCGATACCGGCTTCCATGGATACGCGACTGGCTTCCGCTCATTGGTCCGACATAATGCTGTAAATCGGAGCATAAGGCACGGGTCGACGCCGCAACACACACAGTTTCAACACACTTGCATCCACAATTCGCGAGCATGGCCCGATCAGGTGATCGTGACGTGTGAACCTCTCCCGGCACTGGCTGTGGCTCGAGTCAGGCGCGGGTGGGCTCCGATGGTCCAGACGAACCGGCAACCGCGCTCGTACAGGGAGTTGCATGCCTCGATCCGATGCCGTATCATTTCGCCCAGCTAATGATTAGGCATGCTAATGATCCCGCGGAGGCGCCATGGCAGAACCAAGCGGTCCTCAGGGAGATGACATTTTGCAGCTGCTGATGATGCTTCAGCGGCTCAACCACTCCCTCCGGCGCGACCACATCAAGCTACAGGCTAGCGACCCGGCGATCGCCGATGGCTCGCCACTCCCGAACCAGGGCGGGCAATATCGCCTGCTGGTGACGCTGCTGCGGCACGGGGAGCTGACCACCCAGGGACTCGCCGACGCCATGGAGGTGTCACCACCAACGGTATCGGCGATGACGCGGCGGCTCAGGGAGCAGGGCTTTGTGGCGCAGCGGCGCGATTCCGGTGACCAGCGCGTCGTCTGGCTCAGCGCCACCGAAGCGGGCCGCCAGGCTCTTCATGCCAAGCGCCGCTTTTGGCGGGAAGCCTTCGAGCAGCGCTTCAACCAGCTTTCGGCTGACGACCAGGAGCTCATCCGCCAGGCGATTCCAGCCTTCGAGCGGCTGCTCACCACCGAAATCACGACTTGCCCCGGAAAGGACGCCTGACCGATGCGCTCGTTCCGACGCCTGCTGGCATTTCTCAAGCCTTACTGGAAATGGGCGATTCTCGCGCCGCTGTTCATGGCGCTCGAAGTCGCGATGGACCTGATCCAGCCGCGTCTTGTGCAGCGCGTGATCGATGTCGGCATTGCCGAAAACGACAGCGACGTCATCGTCGAAACCGGACTGCTGATGGTCGGCATCGCGTTCATCGGGCTGCTCGGTGGGGCGATATGCACCGTGTTCGCGCTGCTCGCCGCCCAGCATTTAAGCGCCGACCTGCGTGGTGAATTGTTCCGCAAGGTGCAGAAGCTCTCCTTCGGCAACCTCGACCGGCTCGAAACCGGCTCGCTGATCACCCGGCTCACGACTGACGTCACCCAAATCCAGGATGTCGTCTCGATGATGCTGCGCATCATGGTGCGGGCGCCGCTGCTGATGGTCGGCAGCCTCGGCATGGCGTTCATCACCAGCCCCCAGCTCTCGCTGCTGTTCGTGGTGCTGATGCCGCTGATCGTGATCGCGCTGGTGATCATTTTCCGCAAGACCTATCCGCTGTACAGCAAGGTCCAGGCGATGCTGGATCAGGTCAACACGGTGATGCAGGAGAATCTCGCCGGGGTGCGGGTGGTGCGCGCCTTCGCCCGCGCAGAGCACGAGATCGCCCGCTTCAGCGGGGTCAACACCGAGCTGATGGAGCGCAACACGACCGCTGTCCGCACCAGTGCGATCACCATGCCTATCATGATCCTGGTGGTGAACATCGGCATCGTTGGGGCGATCTGGCTGGGCGGCATCCAGGTCGATCGCGGTGATCTGCAGGTGGGCGAGCTGGTCGCCTTCATCAACTACCTGCTGCAGGGGATGATCGCGCTGGCGATGGTCAGCTTCCTGATCGTGCGGCTGGCGCGGGCGGAGGCGTCGGCCAGTCGCATCGGCGAGGTGCTGGACAGCCAACCCGACATCACCAGTGCGCCGGATTCCGAGACCGGCATCACGCTCAAGGGCGAAGTCGAGTTTCGCGATGTCTCGTTCACCTACCACGGCGAGGCGGCGCTGCCGGTGCTGCACGACATCAGCTTCCGGGTGAAACGGGGCGAAATCGTCGCCATCCTGGGCGCAACCGGTTCGGGCAAGTCATCGCTGGTGCAGCTGATCCCGCGCTTTTACGATGTCACGATGGGTCAGGTGCTGCTGGACGGCGTCGACGTGCGCGAGATCGACGAGCGCACGCTGCACCGCCAGATCGGAGTGGCGTTGCAGGAGTCGATCCTGTTCACCGGCACGATCCGCGACAACATCCGCTACGGCAAACCCCACACCAGTGACGACGAGGTGGAACGCGTCGCAAAAATGGCGCAGGCGCACGACTTCATCACCGGCTTCGAGCTGGGATACGCCACGCTGGTGGGGCAGCGCGGCGTCAACCTCTCCGGCGGGCAGAAACAGCGCATCGCGATCGCGCGGGCACTGCTGGTACAACCGGCCATCCTGATCCTCGACGACAGCACCTCCGCGGTCGACGTCGCCACCGAATCCCGCATCCAGAAGGCGTTCGCCAGCTTCCCGCACACGCGCTTCATCGTGGCGCAGCGGATCAGCTCGGTGGTCGGGGCGGACCAGATTCTCGTGCTGGAGGACGGGCGGCTGATCGCGCAGGGCAGCCACGACGACCTGATGGAATCGAGCGAAAGCTACCAGGAAATTTACAGCACCCAGATGGAGCGGGGAGTGGTTCCGCATGGTTGACCGATCAAAATCGTCCAAAAACGGCCAGCAGGAACGACCGAGCGCGCACAGGGGTGGACCGGGCGCGCACCTGATGGGCGAAAAGGTGCGCGCGAAGGACACGCGAGGGGCGTTGCGGAGGTTGTGGGGATACCTCGGTCGTCAAAGGCTCGCGCTGATTCTCTCCAGCCTGCTGGTGATCGGCAGCACGTCCTTGCAGCTGCTGGGACCGTGGCTGATCGGCAAGGCAATCGACGATTACATCGTGCCGGGGAACATGTCCGGGCTGGCGCGGCTGAGCGGATTGCTCTTCCTGACCTACCTCGGCTCCTCCGGGCTGATGTGGCTGCAGGCATACATCCTGGCGGGGGCGGCGCAGCGCACGATCCGCGCGATCCGGGGCGACCTGTTCGACAAGGTGCAGACCCTGCCGCTGAGATTCTTCGACAAGCGTTCTCACAGCGACCTGATGAGCCGCCTCACCAACGATGTCGAAAACATCAGCATGATCCTCACCGAAAGCACGACCCAGATCGTGGCCGGGGTGCTCACCGCTGTTGGAGTGGTGGTGCTGATGCTGATCCTCAACCCGACGCTGGCGCTGGTCAGCATCGCCGTGACGCTGGTGCTCACGTTCGGCATCAACCGCACCATCGCAGCCCGCACCCGGCCCGGATTCCGCGAGCAGCAGGCGGCGCTGGGCGCGCTCAACGGCATCATCGAAGAGACGATCAGCGGGCAGCGCGTGGTGAAGGCGTACCATCGCGAAGAGATGGTGATCGGCCAGTTCGACGAGGCGAACGATGCCTACCGGCAGCACGCCACCCGGACCCAGACGCTGGCGGGCTTCGTCGGGCCGCTGATGAACTTCGTCAACAACAGCAGTCTCGCGATTGTGGCTGGTTTCGGGGGCTGGATGGTGCTGCAGGGCACCGCGTCTATCGGGATGATCGCCGCCTTCATCAACTACACGCGCAGCTTCGGGCGGCCGCTGAACGAGATCGCCAATCTCTACAATCAAATTCAACAGGCGCTGGCCGGGGCGGAGCGGGTGTTCGAGGTGATCGATGAGGAGCCTGAGCGCGACGCCGACCACGCCCAGCCGCTGGAGCGCATCGCGGGGCATGTCGAGTTCGACGATGTCAGCTTCAGCTACGAGGCGGGGACGCCGGTGCTGAAGCATGTCGACCTGGAGGCGTATCCCGGCCAGACGATCGCGCTGGTGGGTCCGACCGGAGCTGGCAAGACGACGATCGTCAACCTGCTCACCAACTTCTATGACATTGACAGCGGTGAAATCCGGATCGACGGTCGCGAAATCCAGTCGATCAAAAAGGTCGATCTGCGTTGCCAGCTGGGGATGGTGTTGCAGGACACGTACCTGTTTTCCGGCACGATCGCTGACAACATCCGTTACGGGCGGCTTGATGCGACCGACGACGCGATCCGCGATGCCGCCACGCTGGCCAACGCGGACGGCTTCATCATGCAGCTGCCGGACGGTTACGACACACCGTTGCAGGAGCGCGGCGGCAACCTGAGCCAGGGGCAGCGGCAACTGCTGGCGATCGCGCGGGCGATCCTGAGCGACCCGGCGATCCTGATCC
>Ga0075527_10000004_pt1 | contig 67519 bp, 63 predicted proteins | sample NGEPer11B_FD_74784 | JGI IMG/M metagenome (GOLD analysis project Ga0075527, IMG submission 74784) | Arctic peat soil microbial communities from the Barrow Environmental Observatory site, Barrow, Alaska, USA - NGEE Permafrost305-11B | ecosystem: Environmental > Terrestrial > Soil > Wetlands >...
TACCAGCTTCCGGGAAGTACCGGTTGATCAGCCGGTCGATGTTTGGGCGACCGCGCCAGTAGTCATCATAGGCGACCAACTCGACGAACTGTCCTACTTCATAGTTGTCCCACATGAAGGGGCCGGTACCCACCGGATTGGTCTGCCACCAGTCGGAGGTGGCAAGCTCAGCGGCGGTCATGTCGGAGAGCAGGTGCGACGGCAACATCACAAGGAAGGTCAGCGCGTCGAGAATGGCGGCATTCGGCTCTTCCAGCACGAGCACCGCGGTGAGATCGTCGGGAGTCTCGACACTGGCCACACCGCTGAAATACGCACCGATCCAGCTCGCGCTATCGGGGTTCTTGACGGTCTCGACCGAGAACTTCACATCGGCGGAGGTGAATGGCTCACCATCGTGCCAGGTCACACCGTCCTGCAGATGCAAGGTGTAGCGCAGCCCGTCCTCCGAGATATCCCAGCTTTCCGCGAGCTCGCCCTGGAGCTCGGTCAGCTCGACATTATAGAGAACGAGCTTGGAGTAGTACTTCTCGAGCCAGGTGAAACCGGCGGTTGCCTGCAGCGGATTGAAACACTCCGGGCAACCGCCCGGTCCGACATCGAAACCTCCCGTGAGGACCTTTTCATCGTCCTGACGACCGGCCACAGTGGCGGGCAGTCCGGCGGCAAGCAGGACAAAAACGGCAAAGAACACGCGCAGCACCGCGGATTTCTGTCGGAACTGACGGACATATCTGCTCATCGTGACTTCCTTCCAGCTCAATCGATTGTCCTTGACGTTCGGGTTTTGTGTAGGATATGAGCTTGTAGGATATGTGTCAAGCCCATGATCGCGTTGAGGCGATATCTTCCGGAACGACGAGCGGAACTGCATGGGCATCGTCCGCTCCGAACGCGGTCATGTCAATGCCTGGAAGCACTGATGCCATCTTGACCGTTATCCTACAAGCATCTATCCTACATAGGAAAGAGACGTGCCGCATGTATGGACCCCACATCGCTCAAGGTTCTGGCTACTGGAGGATCTGTGGAACCGCTCCAATCCATTTCCCGGCCAAAGCTCCTTCACCAATATGCGCAACGAGCCATCCAGGACTATGTCCTCAACAACAAACTGAGCGCGGGCGATCCCCTGCCCGGAGAAATGGAGCTCGCTCGCCAGCTTGGCATCAGCCGTAACTCGGTTCGGGAAGCGGTTCGGGCGCTTGAATCGATCGGGATTCTGGAAGTGCGGCGGGGCCGTGGCGTGTTCGTGCGCGCCTTCTCATTCGAACCGCTGCTGGACGGCCTCTTCTACGGCCTGCTGTTCGAGCTCCGCGAAGTCGAAGAGCTGCTCGACATCCGATGCGTGCTGGAAACGGGCATGATCGGTCGCGCGATCGAAACCATGAGCCGGGAGACACTGGATCAAATCCAACTGGTTGTCGAACGCATGCGCGAGCTCGCTTCGACGGGGCAATCGTTCCCGGAGGAGGATCGACAGTTTCACACGCTGCTTTTTCAGAGCGTCGAAAGTGAAACGCTCCTCCGGCTGCTGGATGTATTCTGGCTCGCCTTTCGCAACGCGGCGAAGCATATCGGGGACGATGCCGATCCTGATCGCACCTATCGCGATCACGCCGCGATCCTGGAAGCCATTTCCGTGCGGGACACATCGCGCGCGCGACTTGCGCTCGAGCGCCACTACACTGGCCTCAAGGAACGGTTGGCGGCGGCCCGGCATCAACACACCGACCATGGGTGACGTTGACACGATGCTCGGTACGATGCCGGAAGATGGCCCGCGGGATTCCAATCAATTCAGGTTCAGGTCTCCTCGTCCTCGCGCAAGGCCTCTTCGCGCAGGCGCTGTGCGTCAAAGCCTTTCCGGAGGTCGTTGCCGATATTGAGGATGTGGGCGCTCATCGCGTCGCCCGCGCCCCTCGAATCCTGCGCGACGATGGCCTTGATGATGGAACGATGTTCCACATTCGAATCGCGATGGAACTGGTCGGCATAGGGACGGATGGTGAGATTGCTGATCTTCCAGAACGCCTTGATGAATTCGTCATAGACATGGCTTTTGAGTGGCTCGTAGAGGGCACGGTGGAACTGCAAGTCGAGTTCCCCGAATGCGCCGCCACCTACCTCCAGCATCTCCATCTCGTCACACAACCGATTCAGGTGCTTGAGCTGCGATTCAGAGTGCCTGCCGATCACCTGCCGCACCTTGGTGGTTTCGATCACCTCCCGGATTTCGATGATGTCGAGCAAATCCCGCGGCGGCCCAAGATCGTGCTGGGCAGCAATAAGAATCTGGAACGCCATGCCATCAGCGAACGGGTCGAGGGACAGCGAGCCGACGTACGTGCCGGAGCCGTGCCGGGTCTCGATCACCCCGATCGTTTGCAGAACCTTCATCGCCTCTCGCAGGGAAGGACGGCTGATCCCCATCTGGCGGGCCAGCTCCCCCTCGCCGGGCAGGGCGTCGCCTGGCCTGAAGCGATGGTCGATAATATATCGCTTGACGATATTCTGGATTTCTTCCTGCAGCCCGCGTCGCCGGATCGCGTAAGACGACATGGTGTTCCCCCTGATGACCTCTGGATCGTGCATGATTCGCCGCATGGTTAAGCAGATGTCAGGTTACCCGATATCCGCAGCATAGCATCCTTGTGACCATAATGGTACGTTGTGCATGTGACGCTCAATCGTATACTTGCCTTATCCGGGACCAGATCGCCGCAATGAAGTGGTGCATCAGGTTCGACCGCGCCGGGGTATTGTGGTGCGGGCGGCTTGTGCCACGCATGAACGCCTGTCGTGGGTTGCCTCCGACCCTGATCGGAGACCGGTATAACGTACGCTTCTGTTGTCTAGAGAAATGGAGAATGCACCATGTCCAGGTTTCGTTCAGTCGGTCCGGAGCGGACCGATGTCCAACGTCTCGCGCGAGCCATCCGCGGTGGCCGGCTCACCCGTCGCGAAGCGATGCTTCGTGGTGGCGCGCTGGGACTCTCACTTCCATCATTGATGGCGCTGCACGGCCTCGGTGGGATTGCCGGAGTGTCGGCGGCGGCCCGGCAGGAGGCAACGCCGGAGCCAGTGGCCGGTGGCACCCTCAAGCTTGGCGTGCAGGCAGACCCCGCCGAGCTCGATCCGCACAAGACATCGCTGACAGCGGCCTGGCATGTCATCGAGCACGTCTACGAAACCCTCGTCACCACCGACGAAACGCTGGCGCCGGTGCCGGGTCTGGCTGAGAAGTGGGACATCTCCGATAACGGTATCACCTACACCTTCACATTGCGCCAGGGTGTGCTCTTCCACAACGGGCGCGAGTTCGTGGCCGACGATGTGAAGTACAGCTATGAGCGCATCATCGACCCGGAAACGGCGTCCCCGTCCGTGTCCGACCTGAATTCCGTTGATACGATCGAGGTCGTTGATCCGTACACGGTGGCGATCCACCTCAAGACGGCGGACTCCTCGTTCCTCGCCAAGTTGATGGGCTCATCCCTGTCCATCGTGCCGAAGGAAGTGGTCGAGGAAAATGGCGACCTGATGCAGATCATGGTCGGCACCGGACCATTCAGCTTCATCGAATACGTGCCGAACACGCAGGTCACGCTCGAACGCAACGCTGATTACTGGGACGGTGACCTTCCCTACCTCGATGGTCTCGAAATCCTGGTCATTCCTGACAACACCGCCCGAACCACCGCGGTGGTGACTGGCACCGTCGACCTGATCGAATACGCGCCAGTCAAGGACCTGCCGATCTTCGAGGAAGACGAAACGCTCAAGGTCGAAGGCAACCAGAACACCAACATCCGGTACATGGGGATCAACGTCAGCCGGGAGCCGTTCGACAAGCTCGAGGTTCGCCAGGCAATGGCGAAGGCGATCGATCGCGGTCCGGTCATCGATTCCGCCGTGTTCGGCTACGGCACCGCGACCAACGTGATCTTCCCCGAAAGCTACTGGGCTGGTATTCCATCCGAGATACCACCGGTGGACGTCGAAGGCGCCAAGGCGCTGCTCGAAACAGCCGGCCTGGCTGACGGGTTCGAGATGAAGCTCCAGTCGTGGGCCCAGTATCCCTTCCTCTCCAATGCGGCGATCGTGATCCAGGAACAGCTCCGCCTGATCGGCATCGAGGCCGAGGTCGACCTGCAGGAGAACGCCGTGCTGCTGGAGAACTACTTCGGCGGCAACTACGACGCCTCCGTCACGGGAACCAGCGCCTATGTCGACCCGAACGATGTGATCCTGTCGAACTTCGGCACCGGCGAGTCGTCGAATGGCGGCGGGTACAGCAATCCTGAAGTGGACCAACTCATCGCCGACGGGATCGCGACGACCGATCAGGCCGCGCGGGCCGAGATTTACGGTGAGCTTCAGCGCATCCTGCTGGAGGATCTGCCGTGGATCAACCTCTTCATCGCCGAGCAGTATGAGGCGATGAAGTCCTACGTCGAGGGGTACGTGCACATCCCGACCGGCGCGAACCGCTCAATCCGGTCCGTCTGGCTGAATCAGTAGCGCCGCTTTTGATACCGGTTCAGGATTCATGTCAATGGGACAGGGATGTTTTACCGATCCCATTCAGTTGTCGCATGCCTGAATCGTGGAGTCCATGACGCCACGAGCGTATGCGGCTACCGATGCTGACCAAGAAGCGTAGTCAAGGGGAGAGGCGAGTGTGAGCGAACGTGGTTACCGGACGTTTTATCGCATTGTGCGGAACAACCCGCCGACACGTGAGGATATGCTTTCGTATCAAACGCTAGGTATTTCACCCGACACAAACGATCCGGAGACGCTGCGACTTGTAGCCGGAATCTCTGTCAACAACACGCTCCAGCAAGCACGCAGGCTCGTTGCCGGACCACCGTGGCGAGGAAAAGGCTTCATCACTGAGCTACGGATACCGGATGATGCACCTGTCACTATCGAGCGAACGGGTACACGACGTGGGCATCATACGCTGTGGGGAAACCCGGATGGTATCCTCGCATACATAAACCGCGTGTTGCCGATTCGTGACAAGGGAGAAGAACCACGATGAAAAGCTATGCGTTGTGGGAGATACAAACCATTAACATGATTCGGGACTTCGACAACGAACGCGACGCGCTCGCCTTGGTGTTGCGCTTTATTGAGCTCAATGGTCCGGAAGTTGTCAATACGCTTGCCCTCAATGTCGAAGATGAGGATGGGAATATCTCACCCATTGCGCATGGGCAGGAACTCGCGGAGCGGGCTCGGCGCGAGTTTTCTCGCGAGCGCCTGACGAGCTGACCGCCCTCGCGAAGCGTTCAACCGCTCGATCCGGTCAGTCTGGCTCAACCAGTAGCGCCGCCTTTGATACCGGTTCAGGATTCATGTCAATGGGGCAGGGATGTTTTACCGGTCCCATTCGGCTGTCGAATGCCTGAATCGTGGAGCCTGTGACGTCATGACTGTATGCGGCTACCGATTGGTTTGACCAAGAGGAGTAGCCAGGTGGAGAGGCGAGTGTAAGCGAACGTGGGTATCGTACGCTTTACCGCATCGTGCGGAACAATCCGCCAACACGAGACGATATGCTTTCGTACCTGGAACTTGGCATCGCTCCCGATACCGACGATCCGGAGATACGTCGCCTTTCGGCCGGCATTTCGCTCTACAACACACCTCAGCAAGCACGCAACCAGATGCGCCGGCTTCCGCCAGCGCGACGCGGCTTCATCGCGGAGCTTCGCATACCGCCCGATGCGCCTGTGACCATCGAGCGAACCGGCTCACAGCGCGGGCACCACACGCTTTGGGGGAGCGCGGATGGTATACTCGGTTATGTTGCGCGGTTGATCCCGCCCGATGATAGAGGGACAGGAAACGCACGATGAAGAGCTACGCGCTCTGGGAGCTCCGAACCAACAACCTGATACGTGACTTCGACAACGAGCGTGACGCGCTCGCCGCGGCCCTGCGCTTCATTGAACTCAACGGGCAAGACAGTATCGACAATCTCTCCCTTACCGTCGAGGATGAACAAGGCGAGGGTGACTTGATCGCCTATGGCCCAGAGCTTGCCGAACGGGCACGGCGCGAGTTTTCTCGCGAGCGCCTAACGAGCTGACCTCCGGCGCGAACCGCTCGATCAGGACATCATCACGCAATCCGTCGTGTTGTCGAAATCGCGCTCCTGCCGGAAGATGGTGCGCGGGCCGGATGCATCGCGTTTCGGCATCCCCAGGCTTGTCTCGTTCCCGGAGTGCCAACGACAGGAGACCTGTTCATGAATAGCCCGCGATCAGACCGTCGACCATCCCGGCTCGACCGGCGCACCCTGCTGGCAGGCACGGGTGCGGCTGGCCTGGCGGCCACGCTGCTGCCAGGCTCCGCCTTGGCGTCGCGCCAGCAAGGCGCGACGCCGTCCGCCGCCACACCCGTGCCCGGAGGCACGCTCGGCCTGGGCGTGCAGGGCGATCCGACTGAACTCGATCCGGCGAAGACAAACCTCGCGGCGGCGATCGTGGTGATCGACCTCGTCTACGAAGGACTGGTGCATGACGGTCCAGACCTGGTGCCACAACCATCGCTGGCCGAGCGCTGGGACATTTCCGAAGACGGGCTGACCTACACCTTCCACCTGCGGTCAGGAGTCATGTTCCATCATGGCCGGGAGCTGACGTCGGACGATGTCGTCTTTACCTTCGAGCGGGTGATGAATCCGGAGACAGCGTCGCCGTGGCTGCCCTACACCGATGGCATCGTTTCGATCGATGCGCCAGATGCCGCGACGGTGGTCTTTACGCTGGATGCGCCCGACGCGGCATTTTTGGCGGGACTGGCCCGCAAAGGGCTGGTGATCGTCCCGCGGGACATCCTCGAAGAAGAAGGCGGATTGAACCAGCGCATGGTGGGCACTGGACCGTTCACGTTCGGCGAGTACGTGCCGAACACCAACCTGGCGCTGGGGCGGAATGAGAACTACTGGGATGAGGGCAAGCCCTACCTGGATGGACTCAACATCCAGATCGTGCCGGACGACACCGCGCGAACGACGGCGCTAGTGTCGGACACCGTCCAGCTGATCGAACAGGTGCCGCACAAGGATATCGCCATCATCGAGGAGACCGATGGGGTCGACCTGATCGGTGGTCTTGCCACGAACCTGAGATGGCTTGTCTTCAACCTCCGGCGTGAGCCGTTTGACCGGCTGGAGGTGCGGCAGGCGATCGCGCGCGGCATCCTCCGGCAACCGATCATCGATGCGGCGGTGTTTGGGTATGGCGATCCGCTTCTGGGCATGTACCCGGAAACCTTCTGGTTCGGCTATGAAGGCGATATCCCCGAACCGGATCCGGAAGGCGCCGCTTCGGCGCTGGCCGAGCTGGGACTGCCGGATGACTTCCGGCCAGGACTGCTGACCTGGGCTCAGTACGGATTCCTGACGAACACCTCGGTGGTCGTGCAGGAGCAGCTCAAGCAGGTCGGGATCGAAAGTGAAATCGAAGCCGAAGAGAACGCGACCTACATCGGCCGGTTTTACGAGTATGACTTCGATATCGCTGTCATGGGAGCGGCCGGCTACGTCGATCCGAATGATTTCCTGCAGCAGAACTTTGCCTCGGACGAGGTGAACAACACCTCCGGATATGCGAATCCGGAGATCGACAGGCTACTCGCCGAAGGGCTGGCGACAACGGATCGGGATGAGCGCGCCGCGATCTACCAGGAGATTCAGCAAATCCTGATCGACGACGCGCCATGGATCAATCTCTACACGTCCGAGACATATGAAGGCGCGAGCGACCGGGTGCGCGGGTTCACGCATTACCTGTCCGGCAGCTTCTACGGCCTGCGCGAAACCTGGCTGGAAGGATGACGGCAGTGAGATCAAGAAGCGCAACCAAGAGACAGGCCGTCATGCTCATTGGATGGACGGGAAGACAAGACCCGTCATTCTGAGCGCAGGCCGAAGGCCGGAGTCGAAGAAACCCCGCGCGAAGCGCAAACGCGCCGGTGACATGTTCCAATGGCACAGCCATCGACATGGATGCGGCACCTCCGGTGCCGAGCGCTTCGCGCGGGGTTCCTTCGCACCACTCAGGATGACTGGTTTCCTGTGACAGAATTCCTGGCATGACGCGTCTTGTCTTGATTGTCGTATAGTGCTGACGGTTCCTCGATTCGTCGTTCTGGAGAACTCAGAGCCGCATGCTGAAATTCATCATCAATCGAGTCCTGCTGATGATCCCGATCCTGATCGGGGTCTCGCTGGTGACCTTCATGATCGTGCGCTCGATCCCCGGCGATCCCGTGCGCGTGCTGATCGGCTTCGACCAGCGAGCCACACCGGAGCAGATCGAGAACATCCGGGAGGCGTATGGCCTGAACCAGCCGCTGCCGGTGCAATATCTCAAGTGGATGGGCCATATCCTGCAGGGCGACCTCGGCGCGTCATTGCGTACCGATCGCCCGCTCACGACTGAGTTGGCATTGCGCCTGCCGGTGACCGCCGAGCTCACGATCCTGGCGGCGATCATCGGGGCGGTGCCGGCGCTGATCCTTGGCGTGGCGGCGGCCATGAAGCGCAACACCAGGTTCGACTGGATGACGACGGCGTTCACGATGATCGGTATCTCGGTGCCGAACTTCTTGCTGGCGACGTTGCTCGTACTGGTGTTTTCATTCGAGCTGCGGTGGCTTCCGCCTGTCGGGTATGCCCCGTTCACGGAAGATCCGATCCAAAACCTGAAAACCATGATCCTGCCGGCGATCAGCCTGGCGATGCCCTTCATGGCGATCCTGATGCGCTTCACGCGCTCTGCCGTGCTGGAAGTGGTCGGGCAGGAATACGTGCGCGTGGCGCGCGCCAAGGGATTGCCACAGCGCCGGGTGCTGCTGCGGCACATCCTGCCAAACGCTGGTATCCCGATCCTTACGATTGCCGGTATCCAGGTGGCCGCGCTGCTCGGCGGGACGGTGATTGTGGAGCAGATTTTCGGATTACCGGGGGTAGGACGATACATCTATGACGCGATCGCCAATCGGGATTACCCGGTGGTGCAGAGCGTGGTGCTGGTGATGGCGACGATCTTCGTGATCGTGAGCCTGGTGGTGGACGTGCTGTATGCGTTTCTCGATCCCAGGTTGCGGACACGATGATGGGGTTTGCTCATGCACAACGACTCGATTTCCTGAGGGCCGCACGTCATGTCCGATAGCGAAACGAAAACACTGGCGCGCGAATCGCTTTCTTCGCGCGAACTCGCGAGGTCAAACCAGAATGGTGGAGATCGCGGTCTGTGGCGCGGGGTGCTGCGCCAGAAGCTGGCGGTGATCGGGTTGGTGATCGTCGGGTTCTTCGCGATCGTGGCGCTCGTCGGGCCGATCCTGGCGCCGAACGGACCGACCGAGCAGTTTTCCGAGTTTCGGCTACAGGGCCCCAGCGACGAGTACTGGTTCGGCAACGATGAATTCGGCAGGGATATCTTCAGCCGGCTGCTGTATGGCGCTCGCATCTCGTTTCAGGTCGGGGTGATCGCGGTCGGCATCTCGGCGGTGATCGGTATCGTGATCGGACTGGTCGCGGGCTATTTCGGCGGTTGGATCGACAACATTTCGTCGCTGCTGATGGATGTGCTGTATGCATTCCCGACGATCCTGCTGGCGATCGCGATCATGGCCATGCTGGGGAACTCGCTGGCAAATGTGATGATCGCGATCGGCATCGTCAACGCGCCGACCTTCATGCGCGTCGTTCGTGGCGCCGTGTTGACGGTGCGCCGCACGACCTACGTGGAGGCGGCGATATCCGTTGGCGGCTCGATCCCGCGGGTGATGTGGCGGCATGTGTTGCCGAATGTGACAGCGCCCCTGATCGTGCACGCATCCCTCAACTTCGCCTATGCGGTGCTGGCGGAAGCATCGCTGGCGTTCCTCGGTCTCGGCAACAAGCCACCGTCTCCCTCGTGGGGTTCGATGGTGTCGAGCTCCTACGGATTCCTGCAGCTGGCGCCGTGGGCGGCGATCTTTCCCGGTGTGGCGATCGCCCTGACGGTGCTCGGATTCAACCTTTTGGGTGACGGGTTGCGAGATGCGCTCGATCCACGCCTGCGCAACGAGAACGGCTAGCGACCCGCAAAGGCGGCTTGAATGGGAAATCCCGTACGGGCCGATCTCGTTGTACAGCCCGGGGACATGGATCGGCCCTTTGCGCCGGCAGCGTCGCTGCTGGCGCACTTCACCGGCGTGACGATGAGTCCGCCAACCATTGCTGGCGCCACTTTCGGCTCACGGGTTCACCCCGGTTCGATCACACAATGTGAATCGCACCCGGATGTTGGGCAGAGTCCAGAATCCATGGGAAAATGGTCCTGAAGCAAACTCCGGGTTTATGCATTGCATCACTTACCGGTAACGACTTCAACCATTGTACTTGTCGGATTGTATTCGGTTCCATTTCGCGTTTGTCATAGAGTGGCATGTTTTTGCAACAAGTTAGGTAGGATTAAGGTCAACGGCATTTTAACCATGATAGAGTTAGGTCATCAACAACCTCCATCATCTTCGGTAGTCTTAAGCCGCTTCTATCAAGCTTGACAATGACATCTTCGTAATAGGCCCTTCCAGTCAACACAATGTCTTCGGATATATGGTCATATGAAATCCCCGTTGCCACAGCGAATGGCCAGGATGGTGGAGCGTTCAGCGTAGCGAACGAAGTCGAGGAATTGATCCGCAAGAGTACTGAGTTCCATCTCATGTCAAGGATGTCAACGAACAAGTCTGCCAGGTCATCAATCCAGCCGAGATATCGTCCTAACGCCCTTGAAGCCGATTCGAATTCATCAAGTACGAACCAGTTAGGCATGGCATAATTACAAGTTGAGGCGAGAGCGGTAACCCACACTGCGTTCTCGGATTTTCGCAGGAGCGTTGACTCCACCATATTCAAATCAGTGGGCTGGGAAATCTTCTGAAATCTTTGACTTCTCAATTCTGCCTCGAAAGCCTGTTCTATAGCATGAATGATAGTCGAGCGCAATTGAGGATCGTGGGTCCAACTAGGGGTGCGTTTCATTCGATTGACAGCTTCTAACAGTAGGTGCATTACGACTTGGTTGAGAGGGTGCTCAATCTCATCAAAGTCTGGCAAATAGGCAACCTCCTCCCAAAGTGGGCTCTTCAAGCTCAGCAAGCATTGAAGCTGCTCCCTCGTCGCTTCGAACACCTCCGGTACTTCATCGATCAAGCCGTCAATCAACGTAATGAACAGGTCAATTAGCGTTGCTAGCTCACTCGAGAAATCGTCTACATTGCCACTAAGACAATGTGTAAAAGCGTCACTCAGAGCAGCGCCAAGCGCCGCAGATTGAGGAAGCTTCTTGACAAAACCAAGCCTTCGGTCCCTCCGCGCCAACTCAAAGCATTCCTGGAGCAATGCTGATGACACTCCTGCAGCGTCAAGCACGACCCACATGTTGTGCTGACCACGCACGAGGTAATCACCAATGCGAATGGAATGGTTACCGCTCGGCTCCGGTTGTACGAACCTAATACTGTCGACTTGTTGTTGAATAAGTCGATCATGAATGACTTCCACCATGTCAGACATGTCAGACGCACCGGTCAGGCCAAGTGGACTCCTTAGAGTCACTTACCATGACACTCCCTCCGAGGTAGGAATGTCGGCATCTTCAAGACAAATGGTGACCCATCCTTCGTCAATGTCTCCTGCTGTGAATATGTGGGTTTTCGGTTCATGGGCATACGCTCCAGCTTTAATCTGATAGCCTGGATAGGCGTAGCCGGATGAAAAGAACCCGTTGGTGGTCGTCGTCCAGAAGTTCCCGACATTATCCGTCAGCGTCGATGAGAGGCCATGGCCGGTGGAGCAGTCCTGTACTCGGCCCTCTATGTACGCCATTGTTAAGCTCCTTCTTCGTTCGGTTGGCGGGTTTGGCTGGGAGAATCCGACATGGCTCTAGAGGCGCTTGGGTGTGTCGATGTGCCGCGATACCTGGCTCCACTCAAGGTTGGCCCGATTCGTCCGGTCGGAGTGGCGGACCTGAGGCTGACTCGACGCATGAGGAGGCGCGCGCGCTCTGGATCGTCAAGGGCGCTGCCCACCGTTCCTGGAATTAGCGCAGCTACATGGGCCGCGAGGCTCACGAGTTGTTGTAGCGATATTACAGGAAACACCACGGCTGGGACCATGGCTTCGAACGCCCGGAGATCGAATCGAGCTCCTCGAAAGCGAATCAATCCATCATTGCCCACCCCCTCTACTAACTCCTCATATGAGTTGATTGGCACCAAATCGGCAACCTGCTCGACTAGTTCCAGCGCATCTCTTGCTTGATCGACCTCTGCTACAACTAGGCGCAGGAGTTCTAGGTCGTCCGTTGTTTGATTGGTTGAATGTTGCATTTCAGACTCCAATTGCAATTTTGCGGTTGAATGGCGTTGACATGCTGAAAGTCGTTTATTCGATATGTGCGACGATCGTGTACCCTCCTATTGCAAAGCCCTCTTCCCACTGTACGAAATCAAAGGTCATGACTTCGCCGGATCTCGCATCTTCTGGGACCATCACCTCTATGTCGAGGCGACCCTGCTCGAACGGCTCAACGTCAAGTCTAGCGACAGCAACTTGGGTGGAAGGGTCAAACGAATATCGTCCTCGCGAAAACAGATGCGAGCTGGAGACGAACTCACTATAGAGGCGGTCGGGTTCATCCGGGATTACAATCGCGGAATAGTCCGCCCTCTTTGCCGTTACTCTCCCTGCTCCGCGATGGTCAGCAGGAGTGGTAATGCTGACGGCATCTTCCTCCGCTTGTTTGCTCGCAGCAAGAGTAGCAACGCGTTGGGCGTCGCGACGGTGCGCGGTGTGCGCATGTATGCGCTCGTCAGACGGCTTTGCGACGTTACCAGAATACGACTGAAAATCGATGATTCTACGTAGAACGTCGCGATCCCCTCGAGTGCGCCAAGTGAGGTCGTTTACCTCCATGTGCTGTGTCGCGACGGTGACGACGGCCGTGGTTCGAATCGGAAATACATTGGCGACGTCGAGGGTTAGCCCGTGCCGCATTCCAGGAGCAGCCTTTATCACTTTGACGTTTCGTTGGCCGACGTGCCTATCGAGTTTGGGCTGGAACGGATGCATGATAGGGTCCGAAACGTAGTTGGAGCAGTTAACCATGAGACATTCATGGCCATCATTAACTACCACTGGATTCCAGGGAGTGGAACAGCGCACATCGAGTGCGGATTGCGAGTGAACCTCGACCCATTCCGACCCTATAAAATTCATGGTTGCTGGACCTAGCCCCAGAGCAGGGTTAGCCCAATAGAAGTCCACCTTCATCGGTGCTGCGCTGGCCATGCCAAGGTTAAACACCTTGGCATGAACGAAGTTGCTAATCCCAGCTACCGGTTGTCCCAAGGGATCACTGGACTCAACCCAAACGTCCGGCGATTTCCAGAACCGGGTATCTGGTGGTATGGGACGAAGCCCTAGATCACCCTCGGCGAAACGTATGAGAAGCCAGGCGGTCCAGTGACGGTTCGGCTGCTCTTCAAAGGCGTGTCGTTCCCAGAATCGTCGGTAAACCCTTTCGATTCTCAGCCGCGATTCCTCGACCCGATGCTGTTCGCGATACCATCCGTCAACACCAGCTTCATCCTGAATCGTCTCAGGCTCTTCTTCATGATCCGGGCCGTGATTGTTCGGTGCTAAAACTTGGCCCATTATGACACCCCTTTTGCTGAGTCAGATCTCAGGCTCAATCTCAACTGGATCGGTTCCCACGCTGTTCTTGAATTGCCACGTGAAGAACGCAAGGCCGCGGTCGCCATCAAGGTTCCAATTGGGGAACGAGGGAAGATGCGCAATCAGGTCCACTGCATTGGCTGCGGCATTTCCAAATAGGATCGGCAAGTCGGCCTCGTCACCGATGCGATAGGGCCAGTTCTGGCCTGCCGTTTTGACATCACCATTTGCGAGTGGGTTGGCAAGGTCGTCGGCAATAAAGAATGATGGATAGGCTGATGCGAGATATCCAACCGTGGGATCCATCTCGACAGAAGCCGGGCGTTGAGTCCACGTTGCTAAACCTCCATCCCAGCAAGCTGATGGAAATCGATCAGTATATTGAGACTTGACGGTTGCCTTTCCAGAGTCATAACGATATTCAGTTCCCAAGAGTGACAGAACAGTTTCGTCGTTCGCTAATTCCCATGCATACGGAGGAGCTATCGCCCCCAAGACCATAATCTCGTGCAGCGCTTTCAATCCGTTATAAAGGTAGAGTCGATACCAGTGTAAATCGCAACGAAGCTCTGCCCATTTCGGTTCGGGCCAACCTTCCGCGATCAAGGAAGCGCCGCCGGCAATTGCCGCGGCACCCAGTGGCCATGCGGGCGTGAGTAAAGTCAGCGCACCCAAGATGGCCAGAATGGCACCGCTAACAACGGCTCCAGTATCCCCGTCCAGCTCAACCTCGGGAGTGGGAGGCATGCTGCCGCTGCCGCTATCACCAGGAACGGTTGGGTCAGCCCAAGAAGGTGCGTCGCCACATCCAGCGGGCGGCGCCATGGAAGGGCTAGGATTGCAGCCGAGTACTTCACCGCTTGTCTGGAACCAGAGCGTCATCCAAGTCATGATGTAGGCACCGTTGAGTGATTCAGGAGTGACGGGGTAGTCGGGAGTTGGGCTGCCATATACATCCGTGAAGGCGCTGTACCAGAACTCGCCGAAATCTGAAGGAAGGATGGATGGTAATGGTTCAGCGTTCCACAAGCTCCGCATGACATCTTGCGGCTCGATGGGAACAATAGCGATGCGCTCGTGTAGCGAGGCATCACAAAGACTTGGCCAGTCCGAATATGGCGGCGTAGGAGTGTCACCCATCATTGTAGCGCCGCTCGCGTAAGCACCGTGAGCCCACGTATCGATGAAGTTGGATATCCAGCGGTGTCGCCACCACTGTGTCCGGTAGGGGCCTCCAACAATCGAATTAATAAAAGGATTGCCGACTACATTGGCGGAGTAGCTTGTCAGATACCCGTATGCGTATGCTTGGAACCGTGGGTCCCCAGCCTGCTCAGCGCGGTTGATGAGAGCCTCAGTGAACGCGCCAGAATGCTTCCAGAACAAGACGTCCCGAATCTTCCACACCGGCCACGGCGGAACTGAGTCACCCGGAGCAACACAAATGGCTGGTTTCATGCCGGTCCCGATGATACCTGCAATTCCAGCTGCTAAAAGCGGGATATGATTCACAATTGCCCTTAGGTCGGCTGCGGTCTCGGTTATTACATCTAGTTCATCAACCATGTCTTTAAGTGCATCGACGTCTTCGTTGGCTGCAATAATGTCTATTTTGTCGAGAAACTCGACCATTCGTTGGAGCACTGAGGAGAGTCCTGCGCCAACCGCCATGCCATCGCCCACAATTCCGAGGACTTGTTTCCAAAGGTTGAGGTACTGATTCCCCCCGGCGGTGCCCGCTGGTACTGGGTCCGAGGGGATGAAGTCGGCGATGGAAGGCCCCAAAGCGCCTAGATGTGCATATGCGGAGTGCTGAGACATTATCTCCGAAATGGCCCGAAGGCCTCCATCTGGAGCCGAAGACAACCGCCCGATGGTTTGATCGAGGATCACAAAGTTGGTAGCAGGTCCAGGCATCTTCCAACTCCGAACGTCTGCTAAGCAAGCTAGTTGCTTGCGGATACACCAATGCCGCAGATTAGGACCCTACCACTGACCGGGCTGGAACAACGCGAGGAGACAGGACATAAGTGAACCGTATTCTATCTTCGACTTGCGCAACTGTCAAACTTGACTCGGATTCCGCGGTGCGATACAGTGCAATTGGGTCCATTGGCGATAGCCGTACATCAATAGCAGCACGCACGCTTTTGCATGCGTGAATGGAGAAGTGACATGAGCAAAGATTCGAACCTCGAGAGCAGCGCGCCTAGGTATATTATGTCTCGTCGCCAGTTTTCCGCCGCCACCGCCGGACTGGGAGCGGCCATGGTGATGCATGTTGCCAGCGCCCAGGATATTCCTCCCGGCGCCACGCCAACCGGTGATCCGTCGACCTATCCAACAACAAAGGTTGACGCTTACGTGGTCGGCCTGCACTGTGCCAAGGAAGACCCGCAAATGCAGATGGAAGCGCATCACTTCTGCCAGGTGCTTGCGGATGGGACGATTCAGTGCGCGCTCTATGATGGTGGCGTGGTTGGATCGAAGCTGATCGGCGTCGAGTACATCGTCTCCGGCGACGTCTTCGATACCTTCCCCGAGGAGGAGCGCCAGTACTGGCATCCGCATAATTACGAAATCATCTCCGGCGTGCTCAATTTGCTGAATGCGCCGGACGAAGGCGAGCGCGGCCTGATGGAGATGCTGGTGAACAGCTATGGCAAGACCTGGCACACCTGGCATACGGGACGCCCCGACGGCGAAGGCATGCCGGGGGATCCGGCGCCGTTCGGGGAGCCGACGCTGCAGTGGTCGTTCAACCGGGACGGTGAGGCAGACGCAAGCCTGGTGGCCAGCATGGAGGAGCGACTGGGCATCGATGTCGCGGCCGAACGGGAGAGTCGCCAGGACCTCGCATCCCTGATGCAACCGCAATCCGGCGTTGATGACCTGAAGGGCGCGTTCCCGGATGCCGAGGAAGAGCCGCCAGAAGGAGTCGAAGACGCAGGCTAGTGGCCTGTCCGAGATGAGGTTCGCCTGAACCCATACGGTCGGACGCCGTGGGAACTCGCAAGGGCAGGCGCCGGGCCGAACAGGTTGATCGCGGGGTGATCGATACCGAGGGTCACCAGGTTCGACCGTATTGTGACGTTTCCACAATCAATGAGCCCCAGGCTCGAATTCCGCGTGCCTGGGGCTCATTCGTGATGCTGAAGATCGTCGACGAGATGTCCGGGAGCCGATTGGCTCCCGGAATCAGGACCGCTCGGATTCCTCCAAGTCGGCATGCACCAGCATCGCCGTCGCGAATTCCTTGCGCCGAAAGAACAGCCGGATTTCCTTCCAAAGCTCCGGGTCGTTCCGGCCGAGCTCCATCAACCGCTGTGAAAAGGTCACGTCGCCCTGCGCGCGCAGCTCGGTCATGAACTCGGTGGAAAGAAGCTCCGCGAGATAGACCGGACCGATGTCCGAGAATTTGTCCCGGTAGTAGGCGATCAGCTTCACGACATCTTCCGTGTCGAGCGCCGAGCCATCGTCGCCCGCAAATGCGCCACGCCAATCGACAACATTGAGGAACTCATCGATCAGCGATATCCGCTCACCCTTCCGCACCCGATCCAGCAACGCGTCAACCCGAGCCCGATCGACCGGCAGCTCGTGCGGTGTTTCAGGGAATCCGCGCCCCGGTCGCACACCTTCCACGACCTTTCGAAAGTTGTCATCCGCCATCGTGCCCTGACCTTCCCCGGTCCATCATTTCCGCGCCCACAATAACGCGCGTCCCACCTGTCGCTTCAGACCCTACCACGACACCATTGGTCACTGGGCACTCTGGTACCATTCCACGATGCGGCGCCGGCCCGACGAAACCGGACTCCCGGTCCCGACGTTAACGATCTCGTGGGGCGCCGCATGCAGGTATATCCTCCATCGTCCCAACCGATTGCACCCGCATTCACTCGTTCCCTGGAGGGAGAATGGCACACGGACGCATTTCACGCGCGCAGCAACGACACGCGGCCGCCAAACGGCGACTCGCGCGGTATGGTGCAACCCGCTACGGCCAGAAGTCCCGCAAGCTGCCCCCAAACCTGCTGAAACAGGGACCGGGTCGAGCGAAAAAAGCTGGGCCGATCACCATCCCTCGCGTCGCGATGATCGCCGGCGCGCTCAGCCTCGTGGTGATCATTGCCTTCTTTGTCATCACCGTCATCACCACCGCGCTCGGTGTCGTCGGCACGCTCGCCGCCTATCGTGAAGTCAACAGCGACCTGCCGAACGCCGCCGGAATCGCTGTCGACACCTTCCAGACCACCAAAATCTATGATCGCGATGGCGATCTGCTCCAGGAGGTCGACAATCCCAATTACGGCTGGCGCACCTATGTCCCTCTCGATGACGTTTCGCCCTGGCTGATCGACGCTACCGTTGCCGCCGAAGACGCCACCTTCTGGAACAACTACGGTGTCGAGCCGGTCGGTATCGTGCGTGCCGCCTTTATCAACCTCAGCGGCGCGGGCTCATCAGGGGCGTCGACGATCACCCAGCAACTGGTGCGATCGATCTATCCCGAGAAAATCGGGTTCGAAGTCACCTATACCCGCAAGGCGCGCGAGGCGCTCGCCGCGATCGCTTTGAACCAGCAGTATTCCAAGTCCGACATCCTCACGATGTACATCAACCAGATTTACTACGGGAATCGCTCTTACGGGATCGAAGCGGCATCCCAGACATTCTTCAACAAGCATGCCGCCGACCTGACGCTGGCGGAAGCGTCGTTCCTCGCCGGGATGCCGCAGTCGCCGAGCTACTATGCCAAATATTTCGACCAGGCGAAAATCCGGCAGAAGTATGTCCTCGAACAGATGGCGCAGTACGACTACATTACCGAAGCCGAAGCCGAAGCCGCGTTCAATGAACCATTGCAACCCGAAAGCGAACGCTCAGGCGTCGTCCGGAACGCACCGCACTTCACCCAGTACGTCAAGGATTATATCGTCGAAAACTATGGCGAGGATGCGCTCTATGGCGGCCTGCACATCACCACCTCGATCGATCTCGACCTGCAGCAGGCTTCCGAACAGGTTGTCGCCGACGGTGTCGCCGACATGGAGTCCTACCAGCGCAACAACGGCGCGATGGTCATCATGGTGCCGTGGAGCGGTGAGGTGCTGGCGATGGTCGGTTCGGCCGATTTCAACGACACGCTGATCAACGGGCAGGTGAACTATGCCACGAGCCTGATCCAGCCAGGTTCATCGATCAAGCCGATCGTCTATGCGACGGCCTTCGAACAGGGCTGGAACCCCGCCACCAGAATCATGGACATCCCCTCGGTGTGGGACTCACCCGGCCAGCCGGAACCATACGCGCCGCAGAACTATACGAAGCGCTTTTATGGTGCCGTCACGGTGCGCACCGCGCTGGCCAATTCGTTGAATATCCCGGCGGTCAAGGCGACCGAGTATGCGGGTGTGGCCAACGTCATGGCCGTCGCTGACGCCATGGGATATAAGGACAGCCTCAACCGGGATCCGAGCTTCTATGGATTGTCACTCGGACTGGGCTCCGGCGAAGTCAAACTGCTGGAGCACACCAATGCCTACGCGACACTTGCCAACAACGGCACGCATGTGCCGCCGCATCCGATCCTGAAGATCACTGACAGCCAGGGCAATGTACTGTACGAGCTCGACAGGGAAAAGATCGCGGAGGACAGCAACCAGGCGATCGAGCCGGGCCACGCCTTCCAGGTTACATCGATCCTGACGGACGATGAGGCCCGCGAGATGGTCTTCCCCGCCAACAACCTGTTTGCCACCACCCATGAGCAGCTCGGTCGCCCGACCGCGGCCAAGTCCGGCACGACAGAAAACTGGAAAGACCTCTGGACCATGGGGTACACCACAGACGTCGCCATCGGCGTTTGGGTCGGGCGTAGCGGCGACAGCAATCCGCAAGCTTCGCTTCCGGAGATCGACGGAATCCAGGCCGCCGGGCCGATCTGGCAGGAGATGATGAACATCGTCCACGACAACCCGGAGTTCGAGGAGCTGCTGGTGGGGCCAGGCGGACAGCCGCTGGATGAAGAGTTCGAGGAGCCAGACGATATCTATCGGGGTGAGGTCTGTTCAGCCACCGGAAACCGGGACACCGGCGGCGACACCACCACCGACTGGCTGGTTCGCGGCGAAGAGCCAGAAAATGCCTGTGGCGACCTGACCGACTATCAGACGGAAGAGCTCGACAAGGCGAAGGATGCCATTCGTGAAGGCGATGCACGCTGGGCCAGTGGCGCGGTCAGCAGCATCAGGAGGTACGCCGATGCCGCGGACGGCCGCGGCAGCAGCTCCTCCAGCGATGATTCGGGCTCGCGCTCGGGCTCCAATGAGCCGGAGGACGGACAAGGTGAGATCGAGCCAATCTCGCCGTCAGATGATCAGTCGAGTGGCGACCCGCCGATTGAGGATGACAACTCGGGCAATGGGGCGAACGATGACGACGAGGTTCTCATTGAACCGGCTAATTGACTCGGCCCGCGGATAGTTCGGTGGTGGCCAGGGGGAATGTTGCGCGCACGGCAGGGTCGCGGATTGCGAAGCATGTCCGCCCGAGGTTGAAGACCAGATCCGCCAGGCACGTGTTGAATGTCCGTGGCACTCCCTGATCGACAAGCGGACATTCCGCGGAGTCTCCTTGACCCTGCGATTGCCCCTGTGAACGACGCGTCACCAAAGCATGGCGATCAGTTAGTTCTCGGTCGCGCTGCGCCGGCGGCGCGTGGCTCGCAAACGTCGTGTCACGACATCAGGCGGCGGAGTGATCGGTGAATCCTGGATCGGGATCGACAACACGATCTCCGCCTCTACCGCCTCCACCAGGTTGCCCAGCGCGTTCATGAGCTCTTCGAGTTCCACGGTACCGGCGAAGTGTGCCCGGACCAGGAAGTTCCGCGCTCCGCTCACGCGGATCACCTCTTCGACCGCATCGTGACCTTTCAGCAACGACAGGGCGTCCTCCTGATTTGGTTGCGCCACGGTCGCGGCCAGGATCACCGACAACGGCCGGCCGACCGCGGCCGGATCAACCAGGCCCCGATAGCCAGTCAGCATGCCACGCTCTTCGAGGCGGCGGACACGCTCGATCACCGCCGGACTGGACATGCCAATCTGCTCGGCCAGCGATTTCATCGTCAGTCGCCCGTCATCCTGTAATGCGGAAAGGATTCGTTCATCCAGCGTATCAAGTTTTGGCATCTCACCCTCACTGTTGACTCAAAGCGGATGGTCCGCTGGCGGAATTGAACCGTATGCAAGCCTTGCTCACCGCGTCTCCCTCGCGCGATTCACCGCACTACGATGTGCAGCCATTTCCGTGATGTCCCCTAACAATTCTACATCAGCTCCATCACCATGGCGCCGCTCCACCCCGGCCTTAATGAGCCAGTCAGCCAATTTTGGGTTCTTTGGCAAGAGCGCTCCATGCAGGTAACAACCGATTGCATTGCGAAATCGCACGCCTTCAGTGCCATCCACGCCGTTGTTTCCGCGTCCGACGCGCACGGTGGCCAATGGGGTGGCTGATTCGCCCAACCATGTGAGCCCGCTGTGGTTCTCGAATCCGACCAACGTGCCCCACGCATCGGTTTCCACCACCACGTTCCCGATAAACCGCTCAGGACCCGCTTCGGATGTGATATCGAAAATGCCGATTCCGGACAAAGGATCTGCGCCATATGGTCGATATTCGTGGCCAAGAAGCTGGTATCCTCCACAAATTGTCAACATTGCGGCGCCGTTGTCAACCGCTCGCCGGATTGATTCCCCTTTTGAGCCAGCCAAATCCCGCGAAACAGCCACCTGCTCCTGATCCTGGCCACCCCCAAAAAAGAAGATATCGACATCGTCAGGAATTGGCTCCCCAACACCGATGTTAATCACGTCGGCCTCGATGCCCCGCCACCGCGCCCGCTGAGTCAGGGCAATGACGTTCCCACGGTCACCATAGATGTTCATCCGGTCGCCGTAGAGCCAGGCGATTTTGATCCCATATGGTTGGTTTCGGCTCATTTTCCCGTCACCTACTGCTTCCAGAACGTCTCGACCGCCCCGCGATCCGCAAGGATCTCCCGAATGCGCAACATCGCCGTATAGGTCGGCAGGATATAGCCGGTCCCGGCGCTCGGTATCATCTCCACGAACGCATCGAGCGCGCTCGCCAGGTCCTCGGACAGCGGGAACAGGCGATCGTCGTCAATGCCCGCATACTTCAGCCGGTTGGCCATGTCCGGGCCTCGAATGCCGGTCGTCGACAACATCGCGCCACCATCCGCCAGCACCTCGAAATCAACATCCCACAACCAGCTTACATCCCGACCGTCCGCATGCAGGTCATTGATCGCGATCAAGGTGGGCACATCCAGGCCACCGGTCGCCGCCGTCAGCATGCGGAGCACCTCGTTGAATCCCACCGGGTTCTTGACCAGCGCCAGCGTCAACGTGCGATCGCGATAGGTGATTCGCTCAATCCGCCCAAACGCCGAGCGAAACGCCGCCATCGCCCGCGAGATCTCCGGCATCGGCACGTCCATCACCCGACCGACCGCCACCGCCGCAAGCACGTTGTAGGCATTGTACAAACCAGGGACGCCAACGTGGATAGCATGATCGCCGTCGCAATCCCGTATGGTCATATCCAGCGATTCCACTCCATTGAGCCGGATGCCGGAACCTATCACATCCAGCGAGGGCCGGCGGTTTTGGCAGGACGGGCAATACCACTCGCCCAGATGGGAGAGATAGAGCGCGTGATAGGCCAGATCGGCGCCACACAACCGGCAGACCGCCGCATCTGCCGCGTGCGACAGTGAATCAAGCCGATGCCGCTGCTCGTCGAACCCGAACCGAACCACGCGTGCCGCCACACCCGCCGTCAGTGACACCAGGGTGGGGTCGTCGGCATTGACCACAACCGTGCTGTCCGGGCCGAGCCGCGCGATCGCCGGTCGCCACATCCGGGCGATGGTGTCCAGCTCCCCATAGCGGTCGAGCTGGTCGCGAAACAGGTTGTTGAGCAGCAGCACCCTCGGAGTGACCCGCGCCAACAGTCCAGGCAGCGCCGCTTCGTCCGCCTCGATCACACCGGTGTCACCCCCGGGATCACCGTTGAGCCGGGCCTGCCCCGCGAAAGCCGAGACCACACCCCGCACCAGGTTGGACCCGGAGCGGTTGTGAACAGGCGTCATGCCACCAGCCTCCAGCAGGTCGGCGATCATGCGCGAGGTCGTCGTCTTGCCGTTGGTGCCGGCGACCATCACCACGCCATGGTCAAGACGAGCCGTGAGTTTGCTCAGCAGGCTCGCGTCGACCCGGTCAGCCACCAACCCTGGCGCCGAGGTTCCGCCTCCGCGCCCCACGATCCGGATTCCCCTGGCCGTCGCCTTGGCGACCAGCAGCGCCGCGGACAGGCGAAGGTCAGTTCTGGCATTCCCATTACTCTTCTTCGTCATTCGGCATGACCACCCATACAGTTTCCAGCTCATCGAAATCAACAGCCGGCCGCACTTCGAGCGAGACATCGTTGGTTCGCTTGGATTCGATCGGATCACCGATCACCTGTCCGATCACAATGTTCGGCGGCACGCCCCGCGTCTCGGTGGAAGCGCTCTCCGATGTCACGACATAGTCACCAGCCTCCGGCTTGCTTTCGCCGTCGACATTCTCCATCAGCATCCGGCCACCCTTCTGCCACTGCCCGGTCACGATGCCATCGGCGCGGCTCTCCATCAATTGCGCTCCGACCGTGGCGCTGGTGTCGATGATCAGCAGCACCTTCGCCGTGTGCGCATCGGCTTCGATGACCTGGCCAACGTAGAAATCCGGATCAGTCACGGCCATGCCAACGTCGACGCCGTCTTCCGTGCCCTTGTCGATGATGATGAAATACTGCGCCCCAGCGGGATCGCGCCCGATCACCTGAGCGGGAACGTAGTTCAGCTCCGGGCGGTTGCTCTCGACCCGGTTCTCCTCGTCGAGGACTTCGTATTCGGCGATCTGGGCATTGAGGTTGGCAATCTCGGCACGGGCGGCATCCAGCTCCGCCTGTGTCCGTTCCAGCTCGTTTTCGACTTCACCCTGGTAATCCGGGCCATTTGCGATCGAGGAAAACGTGCGGGAGATCGGACTGATCACGCTCGACAGCCCGTCGCGAACGGGATCGAGCGCATCGCGCCGGTCCAGCACAACCAGCGCGACGCTGATCACCACGAACATCCCGACCAGGGTGATGGTTTGTCTGAGCGAAAGCGTGTTCATCCGTCACCCTTGACCCGGGACCAATTCGTAAGGGCGGACCCATGTAGCCTCGCGCCTTGTGCGCGAGGTCTGGTTATCCGCCCCATTCGCCGCTTGCGGTGGACATGGTGCCGCGCCATCTGAGGAAAATTGCGACATCGTCGAAAACCTTGTGAACGCTTCGCGTCCACCGGGCTGACAACCCCTGCGGGGGTCAGCCCCTACGCATCGTGCGGCAGGGCATCGCGATGCTTATCCCCGGCGAAGCTCCTGGCCCCCGGCGAGGGCGCGCTGGTACAGATGCAGCGCCTCCGCGACCCGACCCGTGCCGCGCGCAACACAGGTAAGCGGATCTTCGGCGCGATGCACCGGCATGCGCAGCTCGCTCTGCAGCCGACGATCCAGCCCCATCAGCAACGCGCCGCCGCCAGCGAGGGTGATGCCATGCTCCATAATGTCGGCCACGAGCTCCGGTGGCGTTTCCTCAATGGAATTCTTCACCAGCTCGATAATCGTGTTCACCGGCTGCGATATCGCGTCCCGCAGCTCGACCGAGCTCACCTCGACCGATTTCGGCAGCCCGGTAAGCAGGTCCCGACCCCGGAGCGGGACGCGCACCTCTTCCTCAAGTGGGTAGGCGGAGCCAGCGGCGATCTTGGCATTCTCCGCCGTGCGTTCCCCAATCACCAGGTTGTGATCGCGTCTCGCGTACTGGATCAGCGCATCGTCGATCTCATCGCCCGCTATCCGAATCGAGTGATTGACCACAATCCCGCCCAGCGAAATCACCGCGACTTCGGTGGTGCCACCGCCGATGTCGACGATCATGCTGCCGATCGGCTCGTTGATCGGCAAGCCAGCGCCGATCGCGGCGGCCATCGGTTCTTCAATCGTGTACGCTTCGCGTGCGCCCGCCGACAAGGCGGCATCCTTGGCGGCACGCTTTTCCACCTCGGTCACACCACTGGGAATGCCGATCACCACGCGGGGATGCGGTGCCATCAGCCGCTGCATGTGCACCTTGCGGATGAAGTGGTGCAGCATCATTTCGACCGTATCGAAATCCGCGATCACCCCATCCTTGAGCGGGCGAACGGCGATGATTGAATCGGGCGTCTTGCCCATCATCGCCTTGGCTTCCATGCCCACCCACAGGGCGCGCTTGGTCTTCGTGTCGATCGCGACCACCGATGGTTCTGAGATGACGATACCCTTGCCGCGCACATAGACAAGCGTGTTCGCCGTTCCGAGGTCTATGCCAAGGTCCCGGCTAAAAAAGCCGAACAGCGTCGATAGGGGTCGGAACAAGACCGGGAACCTCCGGGGAATCTCCACACATTGCACTGGGTCCGGATGCGCGGAGCGCTACAACAGCGGTGTTTCAATCCTCGCCCGTCGCGAAGGCAGGGCGCAACGTACATGCTCACGGCTGATCGCCCGCGGGAGAATGGGCACAATTCTCTCCATAATCCGCATGGCAGTATATCACGCGCTTCTTCTCCCCTTGCCTTGCTGACCATTCCCCGCGACGATAGTCGTGATCGCCAATCGGGGCTGCCGTGGATGCGCCCCAATGACCATGCGAAAGGAATCGCTTGCCCATGCAGAACGTGCCCCCTCGCTCGGCCGCAATCGACTGGAGCCCGCTGGCGGCTCGATTCGCGGCAATCCCAGACGCCATGCGCGTCGCGGTTTCCGCCCGCGATCTCGACTCGGGCAGCACGCTCGATCACGACGGCGGGCGCACGATCCTGTCGGCCAGCACGATCAAGACGCTCATCCTGGTTGCGATCGCCCGCGCGCTCGATGCCGGCACGCTTGATCTCGACACCACGGTTCCGGTGACAGATTCGATGCGCATCGGCGGCTCGGGTGTGCTGAACTGGCTGCACGAGGGCATCACGCTTCCGCTCCGCGACCAAGCCTGGCTCATGATCGCGATCTCCGACAACACGGCATCCAACGCCCTGATCGAGATCGCGGGACTCGACACCATCCGAGCACTCGCCCAGGAGCTTGGTGTGCCCTCCCTGGACCTGCAACGACCGTTCCTGGGCCGCAATGCCGACGAGACACCGTTGAGGAACACGGTCACCGCCAGGGGACTCACCGACCTCCTCACCGCAATCTGGAACGACACGGCCGCCTCCCCGGAGCAGTGCGCCTGGATGCGCCAACTCCACGCCGACCAACAGCACCGGGACCGCCTCCCCCGGCACTTGCCGGACGGCATCACCTACGCCGGCAAGACCGGCACGCTGGCCGGCATTTCGCATGACTGCGGAGTGATCTCCGGACCGTCCGGGACCATCGCCATCAGCGTCCTCGTCGAGAGCGACACTGACAAGTACGAGGACAATGCGTTCATCGGGACGCTCGGCTCCGCGGTGGCGGAGATCGCGGCGTAAGAATATGCGCCATAACGTGATGGAGTGTTGGCAACGAACCAATAGCCCGTCATGCTGAGCGGAGCGAAGTATCCCCGCGCGAAGCGCATGGCAGCTTGCTGCCGAATTCGGGCCAGTACCACTGTTGCTCCACGGCGCGTAGCCATTTGGATGCGCTTCGCGCGGGGACCCATTCGCTGCGCTCAGGGTGACGGGCTATTTATTAGGCGACTGAATCAATCTACGAAAGGAACTCACACATGCGCATTACCGGCGTCTCGACCCATATCGTTGGCAACCCGTGGAAGAACTGGCTCTTTGTCCGGCTCGAAACCGACCAGGACGGTCTCTACGGCGTCGGCGAAGGCACGCTCAACGCCTTCGCCAAATCGGCCGAGGCGATCATTCACGAGATCACGCCGCGCTTCGTCGGGACCGACCCGTTCCAGGTCGAAACCATCATCCAGCGGATGACCCGCGACCTCTACTCCGAGGGTGGCCAGCTTCACATGAACGCGGTCGCCGCGATCGAGGAAGCATGCTGGGACATCATCGGCAAGGTCACCGGTCGCCCGATCTACGACCTGATCGGTGGGCGTTACCACGATTCTCTCCCCGCCTACGCCAATGGCTGGTACGCCGGACCGCGCACCCCCGACGCCTTCGCGACCAGGGCAAAGGAAGTCGTTGACTGCGGCTACAAGGCGCTCAAGTTCGACCCGTTCGGGCACAACTGGCGCACGATGACGCCGAAGGAGCGGCATCTCTCGATCGACATCGTCCGCTCCGTTCGCGAAGCGGTCGGCCCGGACGTGGAGATCATGATCGAGGTACACAGCCGGTTCAGCGTGGCGGAGGCGGTCTGGGTGGGCGACCAGATGGCCGAGTTCGAGCCGACATGGTTCGAAGAGCCCACTGCCCACCAGAACATCGCCAGCACCGTCGAGGTCGCCCGCAAGCTGAATATCCCGGTCGCGACCGGGGAGAGCTTTTCCAGCCCGCAGCAATTCGCCGAGCTGCTTTCTCATGACGCCGTGCACATCCTGCAACCTGAGCCGGGCAACATGGGCGGCATCTGGCGCACCCGGCAGGTGGCGGCGATGGCCGACGCGCACTATGGCGTGGTCGCGCCGCACAACGCGCAGGGACCAATCTCGACCGCCACCTGCATCCAGATCAGCACCGCCTGCCCCAACCTGCTGGTGCAGGAGATCTTCGACGAGTTCAACGTTGAATGGGAGCGCGACATCGTCGACAACCACGCCGAGGTGATCGACGGTCGAATCGTGATTCCGACCGGTCCCGGCCTGGGCGTCGACCTCAACTGGAAAGAGCTGGAGAAGCATCCGTACTCAATCACGAATTTCCTGCCGCTGTTCGCCCCCGGTTGGGAGCGCCGCGAAGGCGAGAACGCGCCCCTCGACCCGGACTGATCCGAAACAGATCTCACACGCATATGGGCCGACCTGAAGCGCAGTTGTCGGCCCAGTGCACGGGTCGCCAGCGCTGTGAACCGGAGCTGGACACCATCACGCGCACCTGGATGAACCGGGCAGGGCGGGACATCGCAAGCCCGCCCCGCCCTGCCGGACCGCGCCGCTATGGTGAGGGGCACGGCAGCTCGTTTTCGACGTTTTGGAGCGTGGCGCCGCAGTCACCGGCGGTGTCGTTGTTGGGACCGCCATCGAAAGTTCCGCTCACCGCCGCACTCACCGTGTCGTCACCGATGCCGCCATCGAAAAAACCGCCTCTCAGTTCGGAGTCTACGGTATCATTGCCGGCGCCGCCGTTGAAGGTACCGCTCTCCATCAGATTCACGAAGTCGTCGTCGTCGCCGCCGTTGAAGATGCCGCCGTCCAGTGTGCCCACGCGATCAGGGCCGGTGCCGCCGTTGAAGGTGCCGCCGGTTATGTCGAACACCACATCTAAGCCGAGGCCACCGAAGAAGATGCCATTCAGCGTGTCCACGTCATCACCGAGGGTGCCGCCCAGGAAGAGATCGCCACTCGGAAGCACGTCAATTATGTCGTTGCCGCCGAAGCCACAGTACAGGTCCAGCCCGTCCGTCCCGCGGCCGGTGAAGTCGTCGTCGCCTTCGGTACCCAGCACGTGGTTGTAAAGATCGTATGTCGACGCCGGCTCGATCACCGCGCTGTACTCCTGCTCGCACCGCTGTTCGGCGGTGATGGTCGCCGTCGCGGTTGCTGTGGCAGTGCTGGTGGCGGTTGCGGTCGAGGTTGCTGTGGCAGTGCTGGAAGCGGTGTTGGTGGCGGTTGCGGTCGCTGTGCTAGTCGCCGTCGCCGTGGCAGTGTTGGTGGCGGTTGCGGTTGCCGTGGCGGTGTTGGTCGCCGTCGCCGTCGCGGTGCTGGTCGCGGTTGCCGTGGCGGTGTTGGTAGGCACTTGAGTTTGTGTCGGGGTGCTGGTTGGTTCAAGCGTCGGCACCACCTCGGCGACGAACACCTCGTTGCTCCCGCTGCCCTCGTCCAGCACAGTGTCCAGCGTGTCGCCGTCAAGCGTATCGCCCCCACTCTCTCCGTAGAGCTGGTCCGTTCCTGGTCCACCCACCAGAATGTCGTTGCCGGAGCCCCCGCAGCACGTCGCTGCCGGCGAATCCGCAGAGCAGGTCGTTGCCGGAGCCGCCATCCAGCACGTCATCACCATCGGTGCCGAGCACCACCTGAGCACCGGAGCCACCGCTGCCCCACACGATCTCGTAGCGCCCGTATTGGCTCGCGCCCGCCTGCGCCGCGGCCAGCGCCTCGGCGCACATCGCATCGCCCCCGCCTTGCGTGCTCACCGGGTCACCCGGAGCAAGCATGGCCACAAGGATCGCGAGCCCTATCACGAATGTCGCCAGTCGTTTCATTGTCTCACCCTCCAATTGCGTCAGGGATCGCCATGAACGCAAACGCTACCCACGAAAAGGCGTGCGGCGTTTGAACGACAGGCGCGGACATGGTCCACAGCCAGAAGGCCGATGTACGGCTAACGGCGAGATTGCATTAAGACCCAACCAGTACCAGTCATCCTATAAGAGGATTGCAGATCGCGAAAGTCACCACTGGCCGAAAGGGGCCAGTCTTTTCGAGGGAGCACATCGACTCGAACTCGCACCTCATGCCGTGGATCCGTACACGGTGTGGGACATCATGACGGCAGCGCGCGCCGGACTGACGACCGCCCAGGTGGCCACGTTTCGGATACAGGGGATTTTAGGCAGGGTGGATCAGGCGAATCACGCTGTAGGGGACGCCTCCTCGACAGCAATGCCCCTTACGACGCCGCCTCGAACTCGGAGCGGACCGCCGCCAGGACATCCGAATTCGACATGAGCTCAGCCGCCGCAAGGGCCAGCGCCTTGCCCGTCCGGATCGCGTTCTCCCGCCCCATCTCGGAAATCGAGCCTTCGACAACCTCCTTCGAATGCCCATTGATCGGCACCGTGCTGATCGCGAAGATCAGCGCAGAAGTCGGTATTGCCCGGCTGACGTTGCCAAGGTCGGTGGAATAGGCGCCGGGTCCCGTATCTGGCACGCGCTCGGTTTCGGTGAGACCGACCGTCGCCAGCTGATCCCGCACGATCTGGCTGAGGGCATAGTTCGGCAGCATGTCATCGTAGTCTGGCGCCGGAGCCGTAATCTCCACCGCGGCGCCGGTCATCATCGCGGCGGCCTGGGCGATCCGCTCCGCCCTGGTCACCAGGTCATCGACCGCCTCCCGGCTCGCCGCCCGGAAGAGGAACTCGGCGGCGGCGAATTCCGGCACGACATTCGGCGCCATGCCGCCATCCGTGATAATGCCGTGCATGCGTGCATCCGGTGTCACGTGTTGGCGCATCGCGTCGATGCCATTGAAAAGCTGGATCACCGCATTCAGCGCATTGATTCCCTGTTCCGGCTCCGCGGCGGCGTGCGCCGTGCGCCCGGTGAAGGCGAAACGGCGGCTGGAGACTGCCAGGCAGGTGCCATCCGGGTACGCCATCGGCAACATCATCTCGTGACCACCATGATGACTCGACAGGGCAACATCGACATCGGCGAACGCGCCATTCTCGATCATCGTGGCCTTGCCGCCAAAGTTCTCTTCGGCGGGGGTGCCGACGAACAGCACCTCGCCATCGAGCTGGTCGATCACCGCCCCGACGCCAATCGCCGCGGCAAGCGTGCTGCTGGAGATAAGATTGTGCCCGCAACCATGACCCAGCCCCGGCAGCGCATCGTACTCCGCCAGGAACGCGATGCGCGGACCCGTGTCACCTCCCGATTTTCGCGCCTTGAAGGCCGTCTCCAATCCACCGGCGTTGTCATCCAGGGAGAACCCAAACGACTGGATCGTCTCGGTCAGCAGCGCCACCGCCTGGTGTTCCCGCAAGCCGATCTCCGGATGGGCATGGATGGTGTCGCCAACCTTGAGGATCGTCGGCTTCGCCGCATCGATCGCGTCGATGATCTTCGACCCCAATTCGCCGTTTTTCGTCATGCTGATGCTCCCGAAAGTCCATTCGACCGAGGTCGATCAAAACGTCAGATGTGCATGTCATCTCACACTGAAGCCGCCATTGCGTCAATACACTACGATGGGGTAGATCGCATGTTGTCGGGCGTGCAACAGTCGCCCCGCGGACGAAGGAGAAACCAGCGTATGCCGCCTCCCATCGCAATCGAACGAGGCAGCGCCGTGTCGCCGGGTGGAGCCGAGCGAGGATCGTTCACCACCATGATCGAGACAAACGGGAGCGACCTGTACCGCTTTTCGTGGTCGATCACCGGGAACCCGCACGACGCCGATGACGTGTATCAGGAAACGCTGCTCAAGGCCTTCAAGGCCTGGAAACGGCTGCCGGGCGATGCGAATCATCGCGCATGGCTGTTTCGCATCGCTTCCAACACCTGGATCAGTGATCGCCGCAAGCAGCGTCGATTGCGGGAGCTCGGTGACGAAGCCAACAACGTTCCGGCTCGCGTTCTCGACACATCGAGCCAGCTCGACGCGCGCGATACCCTGCGCGAGGTGACATCCGCGATTGCCGTGCTGCCGGTGAAACAACGGACGGCGCTCGTCTTGCGGAAATATCACGACATGGACTACGGGGAGATCGGCATGGTGCTCGATTGTTCGGAGGAAGCTGCCCGCGCCAGTGTCTACCAGGCACTCAAAAAGCTTCGATCCGAATTCGCCGATTCCCTCTAACTTCGGATCTTGTACCCGGAGAGGCTTGCCGAAAGGACTCAGACAGTATGGACCGCACGCCAAACATCAAGCTGCCACCCGCGCCGGGAGCGATCATCTCCGCGCTAGGCGTCGCATCCGATCCGTGCGATGTCGTCGAACAGGCCATGCCGGCTCTCGTTATCGGTGACCTCGAACAGCCGGATCAGCGGGCAATGGCCGAGCATATCGCAACCTGCAACTCGTGCCGCCAGATTCAGCGGGGCTGGGAACACGAGTTGACCACACCGGCGCCACCCGACACGGCGGCGGCGCCAGACACGGCCACCGCGCTGGGACTCCGCGGGGGGCACTATGGATTCATGGACAGCCCGGTGGGCGACCTGATGCTGGTGGTCACCGATAGCGGCATTGGCACGGTGAGCTATCTCGCGAACCACAACCGGGACGAGGTGTTCGAGGAGCTCGAAGGGCGCGGAATCCTGGCGACCGAGCGACAGGCCAGTGTCGGTCAGGTGAAGGACGAGCTTCGGGAGTATTTCGCCGGTGAACGCAACACCTTCACGGTTCCGGTCGATCTCCACGGGGTCACGCCGTTCACCCAGCGCGTGCTCGACGCCACCTACCATGTGGCATTCGGCGATGTCCGCACCTATCACGGCATCGCCACCGCCATCGGCAACCCGAACGCGTCCCGAGCGGTCGGCAATGCGCTCGGCCGCAACCCAGTGCCGGTGATCGTGCCGTGTCACCGCGTGGTGAAGTCGGATGGCTCCATGGGCTGGTACACCGGTGGCGCCCACATCAAGCGTGCCTTGCTCCAGATCGAAGGTATAGCGTTTGCGAAGAACAACGGCGGCCGCGCCCAGCCGGAGCTGCCCGGCCTGGTATGAGTTGCACTGGTGGCGCCCTGACGCTTCACCACGTCACCCGCGCCAGGGGTCGACGATGATGGCGCCACTGGCGGCAAAATGCCTCGTATTCCGCGTTGCCACATGGAGCCCATGGCGCATGCCCGTAGCCGCGATCAGTCCGTCGCTCCCTGGAATCTGCACGCCTTGCAACTGTGCTCGGGCGGTAAGCTCACCCCATATGCGTGCAACTTCCTGATCAATGGGCAGAATTCGATTGCTGAATTGCTGTTCCAATCCTTGTATCCACGACATGATGTGCTGCTTGCGCCGGCTTTCTGGCAGGAGCGCGGCACCCTTTGCCAGCTCACCGATGGTGATGACGCTGAGGAAAACGGCATCTGCATCCAGCTCGGTTATCCAATGTCGGACTCGAGGGTCGCCATCGTCGCGTCGCAGTTCGGAAATAACGCAGATGTCCAGAAGCGCTTTCACCAGGTGACCTCTCGCATTGGGCTCCTGTCGCGTTCGAGGTCCATGTCATCGAAGGCCGGACCGGTCAGAAGATAGTCCAGGAGGGTGAGACGTTCGCCGGTCAGTCGCTGGTATTCCTCTTCGGAAATGACAACCACGGTGTCATTGCGGCGACGGACATGCTGTGGACCCTCGGTGAGAGCTCTGGTCACCACCTCGGAAAAGCGATTCTTGGCCTCGGCAAGCTGCCAGTTCATAAGCGGCTCCTTTTAACCTATCTAGACAATCTAGCTACATCGAGGATAGCACAAACGATTGTGTATCACACGGGTTGATCGTCTCTGGGTACTCAATTGATGGCTGATTTGGCGGCGATAACCTCGGGTCTTGAACCGAGGATACCGGGACGGTGTTACCGCGCCCACACCGCTTGCAACGCCCGGTAGTCGACAAGAACGATGCCTTCCTCATCAATCACGTCACGCGCCTCCCGCGACACGAAGAAGTCGAAGTCCGCCTTGCGTACCCGCCAGGTTTCCGGCTCCAGCGCCCGCGCCTCGGCGTCGCCCAGGCTGGGATGGACCGCCCACTCGCTGAGCCCCGCCGGCAATGCTCGCAATAACTGCGCATAGCGTGACGCCTTGTCGACCGTGTCGAGTCGATAGCTGTCCAGCACGCCATGATCGCTAACAGGCAGACCGTCTCGCTGGCATCGTGTCGCATGATCCCGGTCGTGGATGCGCATCGCGAGGCCGTATTCCCTTGCGAGCGCCATCGTCGCCTCGAAGATGTCTTCCCTGCCGCCATCTGCCAGGCAGTGCCAGTCGAGATGCGTGGGCGTCAGGTTCGCGACCAGCACGGCCTCGATCTGGGCCCGGAACTCCGTTCCCACCTCGTCCAGCGTCGCCCGTTCGAGCAGCTCCGGAATCCGGTCGCCATGGAAGAAGTGGCCGGTTTCATCGACCAGTGACGGCACCGTGTCCCGCGATGACACTGGTCCCCAGCGGTAGCCGGCGAAATCGCGAACGAGCGTGAGGTGCACGCCGAAGGGGATGCCCGGATTCTCGCTGAGCAATCGCATCGCATGCGGCGCCCAGGGGCAGGGCGCCATCAAGGTGGTCGACGTAACAACCCCGTCCTTCAGCGTGCGCAGGATGGCGTCGTTCACGGCGTGGCACATGCCGAAGTCGTCCGCATTGATGATCAGGAGGCGGGCGTCATCCGGATATCCCAGCAGCCTGTTGGTCTGTCGTTCGCTCATCACAGATCGAGCTCCTTCAAGGCGCGCCAGGTGGCCGGGGCGAGCAGGCCATCGCAGGTGGCGAGACACGACCGCAACCGATCGAGATCATCTTCGACATCGACATCGAACGTCTCAGGCACTTCCGCCACCGCCAATCCCCGCGATCGCGCCTGCTCGATCACGCCATCGGCGGCGGACGCCGTGCTCATTTCCACGTTACCCAGGATGTCACGATATCCCCGTTGCCCGATCAGGTAATATCCGCCATCCAGCACCCGCCCGATTACGATGTCGTTGACAACCAGCGCTTCAAATGCGACGAGCACCAAATCACGCTCGATCTGCGGTGAATCCGAGGCAATCAGGATCGTGCGGTCATATCCGTGCTCGTCGCCCCATCGCAGCAACGCGCCCTGCCTCGCCCCCCAGTCGTCGTCTTGGATCTGCGGGACGTAATGGACGTGGTCCGGTGCATGACCGGTGGCGTCACGCAGCTCGGCTCGATAATCGACCTCGGGAGGCGAATGAGTCCATGCCAGGTCATAGGCACGATCCGCCGCTTCAGCATCCGGTGTCAGGTGATCGGCCAGGTCCCGCAGGAATGCCGCATACAGCCGCGCGGCCCGTTCCATCCCGACCGTGCGACCAAGCCGGGTTTTGGTCTCCCCGGCGAGAGGCGCCCGCGCGGCGATCATCAGCAGGCAATCACTGCGGCGCGTGGTCATCGATCAGGACCATCACCGCGATTATCCGGCAAGCGCCGCATCGCCTCGGCAAGATCAGGCGGAACCACGCCGTTGTCTCCCCTCCCCCGGAAAATCGCCATGATGATGCGATATCCCGCCCGCATCGTTGTTCGAAAATTGCCACTGACCTTGGACACGCCACCGGCACGTTTCCGGTAGCTCACAGGAACCTCCCGCACGGTCAATCCGCTCCGGGCCGCTCTGACGATCATCTCAATCGACCAGCCATACGTCATCTCCCGCATGCCCAGACGCAGCAAGTCCCGCTTGCGGATCACCCGAAACGGTCCGATGTCGGTCAGGCGAACACCATAAAGCCGCTTCACCAGGAAGGCCGCGACCCTGTTGCCCAGAATCTGTTGCGGCAGGAGCGATCCCGGTTCGTACTCGCCCAACAGCCTCGAACCGATCACCAGGTCGGCCTCGCCCGCCAGCAGCGGTGCAACCAGCAGCGGAAGCTCATCCGGCCGGTCACAGCGATCACCATCCATCAGCACGATCAGGTCGACTGGTCCACTCGCCAGCACGCCGCTCAGGCACGCCCTGCCGTATCCCGCGGTTGGCTCGGTCACAATGTGCGCTCCGGCCCGCGCCGCCACTCGCGCGGTGGCATCGGTGCTGCCGTTGTCCACCACCAGGATGCGGACAATATCGACCGGGTTTTCAGGGTTGTCCGCGACATCGCGCACTTCGGCCACCAACTCGCCGATGGCTTCTTCTTCATTGAGACACGGAATCACCACCGCGGCAGTCAGGCGTCGCTCGTCCACCGTCATGCGCGTGTGCCCGATCTTGCCTGCTTCACGATCTGCCGCTCCCGCAAGCGCCGGGCGGCTTCGCTGAAATACTCCCCGACATCGCCCTGCTCCTGGATCCAGGCCAGGTACCGGTCGATCCCGTCTTCCAGCGAGGTCTGTGCCCTGAAGCCAAGCGCGCCGAGCCGCGACGTGTCGCTGATCAGCGCCCGCATCTCACCGGGTCGGTATTCGCCGGGGATGTCCGGCTCGATATCCTTGCCCAGCTTTTCCGCCAGCAGCCGGGCCAGCGCGCCGATCCCCGCCGCTTTGCCGGAGCCGACATTCATCACCTGCCCGTTGGCACGATCATCGGTCGCAACCAGCAGGTTTGCCCGCGCGACATCTTCGACAAAAACCAGGTCGCGTGACTGGTTGCCGTCCTCGTAGACCACCGGTGGCAGGTCGTTCATCAGCCGCGTGCAAAAGATCGCGATCACCCCGGTGTAGGGGTTGAACAGCGATTGCCGCGGACCATACGTGCAGGAGTGGCGCAGCGCCGTCACGGGCAGCCCGGTCGCCCGGCCAAAGGAAATCACCAGCCGCTCCTGGTCGGCCTTGCTGATCGCGTAGACATTCTCGCCGCCCATCGGCGCCGCCTCGTCGGTCGGCGCCGGTCGTGCCGGATCGCCACACAAGGGACAGTGCATCAGGTAGTCGCCCTGCGCCAGCCGCGAGACCGGCCGCGTCTCTCCATAAAAATGGCCGTGCCGGTCGCAGTGATACGCCCCCTCGTTGTACACCGCCTGCGACGACGCCAGCACCAGCTTGCGAACCGGCAGGTCGTTGTTGCGGATCGTCTCCAGCATCAGCGCCGTACCATAGGAGTTCACATGGATGAACTTGGCGATCTCGGGCATGTAACCGCCGTACGCCGCTTCGTGGAAGACGACATCGACCCCGTTCAGGGCACGATCCCAGTCCTCCTGGTTGCGCACATCGCCGTGAATGAACTCGACATCGCCGGGAATCCACGACGGCTTCCCCTCGGCGTGCGTTTGCGGTTCGAGGTTGTCCAGCACCCGCACATTCCAGCCGCGCGCCAGCGCTTCATCAACGATATGTGACCCAATCAGGCCTGCTCCGCCCGTGACCAGCGCCGTTGTGGCCTCAGCCATTCCCACTCTCCTCCAAAGACCATCGTACCGGGCCGGACCCCACATCCGCGGGATGCTCCATGTTCATTGCGTCGAAAAAAGGCCGGTCCATCACCACCCCGTCACTGAGGTCGGAACGGCTCGGGATCAACCGGGGGAGCTGCCTCCAGCTCACCGCCAGCTCGCAGACCCGAACGCCCGATTGAGCCAGCGTCCATTTCGTTGCTGGTGTTTCCATCGACCGGGAATGGCAGATACCAGCGTCGTTGGAGGTAGACGTAGACCGGGTCATCCTCCAGCCACTGGTCGTACTCCCTCCGCTCTACGGTCACGTACCCAAGTTTGGGCCGGACGAATCGGTCCGTTGTGACGATGTAGCTGGAATCGGTCGGCTTGGCGTAGAAATACACCCACCAGGGCGAACCTGATGGAGATCGCGCCTTGGTGATGTCTTCCTCCAGCATGGTGGTGTAGAGATGATAGCCGTCCCATCCCGATCCGGCGTCGAGCCGGGTGTTGTCCACCCCGTTGGCATTGGCGTACCGCGCCATGTCCCAAACCGCTTCCATGTAAACGAGCGAATCGCGTGCCGCCGCTGTCGACAACAACGCCATGCCGGCCAGCGCCAGCCACCCGATCGGTTGCATCATCTGCACATCGCGCAATGCCCACAACACCATAATGATGAAGATGGCGATCATCGGCAACAGGTAACGATCGAGTGTCACGCCACGCCGCAGATAGTGGTAGGAAGGAGGCAGAATACCCACCAGCTGCCAAAAGCCGACCATCGCCACCAGCCAGAAACCGGCCCGCTCCGGCGACGACTCCGACACCAGACGGCGGCAAACCGCCAACCCGATCACGATCGCGCCCACGGCGGCGGCGATCGTCAGCGCACTCGGAATATCCGTGCCACGATCGTAGAGTCGCTGCCGGCTGCCCAGCACATCCGGCGGTCCAAATCCGCTCGGTCCGACGAACTGCGCGGCGAATGGCATCTCCTGTCCCCGGCGCGCCGCGAAGAAGAGGCCGCCTGTCACCGCCACCGTCCACGCCGCGAACGCATAGAACCCGAGCGGCGAGGTGAACAGCGACGGCGTGTTGCCCGCCTGTCGCCGGGGAAAGACCGCCACCACGATCGGCAACAGCAACAGCCCCGCATACAGCAAGACGTAAAAGGGAATGCGACGGATCAGCAACCACGTGCCGGTCCATCCCGCTTCGCGCACCTCATCGAAGAAATGCTGTTGCACATCCGGCACATCATTGAACAAGCGCAGCCATGTGTAATACACCACAAGCATCATCGCAGGCGCCACCACCACGGCGGTGATGCGCCGGATCGACTCCCGATTTGGACGACCTCGACCGGTGAAGAGCAGGTACATCCCCACCGCCAGCGGGATCAGCGCGCCCTGCTGCCGGATCCAGAACGCGAACCCGGCAAACAGCGACCCGATCACGATCGCGATCAGGTGCTCGCGGTCCGGACGCAGGCCCCGCACATAAAACGCCAGGGAGATCAGCATGACCGCCGAAAAGTGTGGATCGGTCATAAAGCTGAACGACAACGCGAAGGTGAGCGGGTTGAACAGCCACACACCCATCCCCAGCGCGCTCCGGCTTTTCGACACGCCCAGCTGGCGCAGGATCGCGTAGAGGGCGATTCCACCCAGCGCCGCCATCACCACCGTCGACAACCGCATCACGCCGAGCGACATCCCGAATGTGAGCGCGAAGATCGCGCCCCACAGGATTTGCCCGACCGCCGTGGCGGCGACCACCGGGAAGACCTTCAGCGTACCCTCGTCGATCAGGATTTCGACCGAGCGCATATAACCCCAGTCGTCGGTGGTGGCGATGCCGGTCATCGTCGGCACAATCATTGCCGCAACCGCGAAGGCGGCGAGGATCAGCACGAACGGCCAGTTGCGCACCATCGTGGAGGCACTTTCGCCGACCGCGCGCACCCTGCTCCTGCCGCGCTCCCCAGCCGTCGCGTGTTCGGGAAGCGCCAGGGTTGGCGCATCAGCGGGTGCTTCGGCTGGACGGTCCTTCGGCGGCACCGGCCGGAACAAGCCGGTGTCCTCCGCCCCGGATGGTGGCGCCGGTGGTCCTGCCTGCTCCGGCGGCGTGGACCCAGTCACGCGTCCATCCTCATGTTCGTTCCCTCCCAGAGATCACCGGGTCGTCGCCATTTTGCATACGAGCCATAGAGAAAGGCCTTCTGTTCGCGCCCAATCCGCGGCGGAACGTGCTCGCTTCAAGTCTACGCAATCTCCTCAGATCCAGTCACCACCGCATGCGGAAGGTTAGCCTGGCAAGGACGGCAATGATCACGTAAAGACGCCGAGCAGCGGCCGCTTCTACGGCAGCAACGGCGACGACACTGTTGGTGTGAAAACCGACGGCACGTTCATCCAGGATTGACGATCGCCAGGAACGATCTGGATCATCCCACGGCGGTTCAGACGATGCGGGCAAGAGGCGGCCGCGGCTACCACTTGCCCGCATCGTTGACAATCCCGGTGAACACCCGCTCGACGATCGGGCGCACTTCGCGCCACGACGGCACGGTGTCCAACGAAATGAGATGGTTGCCCGGCACTTCGTAGTAAGCCACCCGCCCGCCCAGGCGATCCACCAGCCAGCGCGCGTTGCGGTGCCCGACGATCCGGTCCGGTCGCCCCTGGATGATCGTCACAGGGGCTGTGACACGGTTCGCCAGGCGTCCCGCATCCCGACCGATCAGCCGGCAGTCATCGATCAACCGCGTCGGCGTCAGGAACTCCTCGCGAATCGCCCGTTGCACCTCGGGGTCGTCGACATCCAGCCCCGGCATTGTCTGTTCGAAAAACGTCCTGGTCGACGATGTCGAAAAGTCCAATCCCTTGAACGGCGACAGCTCGGGAATCACCCGCTTCGCGAGCGGCAGCAGCGCCGCCCGGCGATCCGCCAGCCGGACCAGCGGCGCGAACAGCACCATCTCCTCGGGCGGTCGGGACGTCGCCGCGTGGATCGCCAAGGCCGCGCCGAGCGAATAACCGACCAGTACCTTCCTGCGATACCGGGGCGTGAATGCGCTCCACAACGTGTTCACGCTGTCGAGCCAATCGTCCTTGCCTGTTGCGCGGAAGCGGGAGATGTCCGCGCCCATACCCGGCAATCCCACGACCTCGACATCGCAGCCCGCATCGAAGGCGATCTGGGCGGTGGGGCGCAGCTCGTCCGGCGAACCGGTGAAGCCGTGGATCATCATCACGCCGGGCCGTTCAGGGTCCGCGTCTTCATGCAACAGCGAGAACGGCCGGTATTTCGGTTGGGCGTACCAATCGTGCACGCGGCAACGCCACCTTCCGGGATGGGCAGGGACCGGCGGTCAGGAAGCACCGGGTTTTGCGCCCTCTCTGGAACTGCTCCGCGAATTTCGCGCTATGGCGATGCTACGGCGTATAGCGACGCGAGCGATTCTCTCGCGCGGCCGCCCGCTCCTGCTCCCACGGGGAGCGCGAGCGCCGGTTTTCCAGGTTCGGCGGCTGGGGCTCGTCGTACTCCTCGTCGTCGACAACCTCATCGGTGTCGCCCTGCCATGCCGGCTGTTCCTGTTCCTGGTCGTCGTCCCAATCCTGCTCGTCATCTGCGTCGGGCTCATCGGCGACCACAGGTTCTGCTTCAGACTCTTCGGATCCAAGCTCGAGCGCCTCCCGCACAAGGGAATGCTGCACATTCAGTTCGGTCGTCACCAGCTCGTTTCCCTGCCCGTTGATGGTCTGTCGCTTGACCAGCACCTGCTTGCGCAGGAACTCCATCACCTTCGCCTCGATGTGCTCCGAAGGAAGCTTGGAACGATCGACAAACCGCCACAGCGAACGACTCATGTGGCTCTGCGTTGGCACAAAGCCATCATGCAGCTGGTCGACGTAGGTCCTGATCGACTGGATCACCGAGATGTCGATATCCTCGGTCTGCTCGATCTCGATCGGGTCCGCCTCACCGGCCGCCGCGACCAGGTCGGGGCTCACCGAGCCCGGCACGCCGCAGATCACCACCCGCAACCCCAACCGGTTGCGCAGCGTGGTCACCAGCCGGATGAAATCCTTGTCGCCGCTGAACAGCAGGAAGGTTTTGATGTCGGGTCGCACCAGCGCCGTGTTGATGATATCCACCACCAGGTTCAGGTCGGAGCGCGAGGCGATCTTCTCCCGTCCCTGTGAATCCTGCGAGCGCTTGACCGGATAGTGGTTCATCTCGAACCCTGCCACATCGAGCCGGGTGCGGACGTGGGGCGGGTGCTGATCGAAGTCGGCGTACGCTTTCGCGACCGACATCAACCCGTATGTCAACGCCTTGTCTCGCCACACCACCGGATCGGGTTCTCGACCGTAGGAATTGATGGTGGAGTAACGGATATTCTCGAAATCCACAAATGCCGCTACTTCTTCGGCTCGGCCGGTGCGCCCGGCAATAGTTCCATCTGCCACGAGCGATTCTCCTAACACATACTGGATTCAACTATCGATTACCGGCTGAAATGTTCCGTCGCGGGCAGGCCGGAACCGGACCGCGTTGACGGGTCGCCACACGACGCACGAACACCATGGGTTCCGGGTTTCACTGCCTGTGCCCAATTACAACCGCGTCCGGGGTTCAACGGTACCGCGGGATCGCGATTCACAACCAAACGCATCAACACACCGTTCACCGCGACACTCGTCACAGTGATGCGACAATACCACGTTCACCTGTTCAGCCACATCCCGCATCGTCATCCAGCCGATTCAGCCGCCAGCACCGCGGCCCCAATCACCCCGGAAAAATCACCCAATCCAGTTCGTTCGATCTGCACGGCGTCGCCGGCATGCGCCAGCGCCTGTTTGCGCGTGGAGGCTTCCGCCGCCTCGAAATACTCGTCGACCGATTCGATCACCCCGCCCCCCAAAATGATGCGGGCAGGGTTGAGGAAGTTGACAACATTCGCCAGGCCATACCCCAGCCAGGCGCCACCCTCGTCGATGATCTCCCGCACCATCTCGTCATTCCGCTTGAGCGCTTCCCGGATCATCCCGGATTTGAATGGCGGGATCGCTGGATCGGCCGGATCCAGGTCGGGCATCATCTCGCTCAACACCGACTTCCGGCCCCGGCGCAGCTCGCCCAGCATCGCCCGCGTCATGCCGGTGCGGGATGCATACGCCTCCAGGTGGCCGCGCGCGCCGCACCCGCACACACGCCCGCCAACCTGCACCGTGGTGTGCCCGAGCTCTCCGGCGTTCCCCGCGGACCCGGCGACAATCTCGCCGTTTCGCACGATGCCGCCACCGATACCGGTGCCGACAAAAACCACCACGAAATCATCGATATCCTTGCCCGCGCCAAAACGCGATTCGCCCATTGCGGCGATCTGCACATCGTTGCGGATGATGGCGGGGATCTTCAGCTCATCGTGCAAGCGCTTCGCCATCGGCAAATCGACGACCGACCGGCTCAGGTTCGCGGTTCCGACAAGGATTCCTCGTTCCGCGTCGACCTGCCCCGCGATGCCGACGCAAATCCCCGCGATGTCCTTCATCTCTGTATCGGCCTTTTCGGCGGCCTTGCGGGCGACACCGTAGATGCGCTCCATCAGCTCATCCGGACCGTCGGAGGCGTCAGTCTTCTTCTTCGCGGTGCCCTTCACCTTGCCGGTTTCAACGTCGACGACGCTTGCCAGCACCTTGGTTCCACCGAAATCCACGCCGATTGCCAGTCGTGCCATGGGTTTGCCTTTCAGTCGTCAATGGTTCGTCTCGGTCTTGTCCAGCCGTTCCAGCACGCGAGCGAAATCCTCAATCGATTTTGGCGTGGTCGGATCGAGACCCGCCACGAAATGCTTCATGCCCACATCCCGGAATCCCGCAATGATCTCGGCCTTCCGCTCGTCATCGCCCTCGATCGGATTCGGTCGTCGACCGAGATACCCGTCCATCGCGACGTTGCCGCCCACGGTCCGGACCAGCGTCGCCGGGTCACGACCGGCCGCGACACAGGCAGCATCCACCTTGTCCATCAGCGGCACCACCGCATCCGCATTGTTGTGCCACACCGTGTTCCACGCGTCGGCGTACTCCACGATGATGCCAAGCATCCGGTCTCCAGTCGAGCCCACCAGGATCGGCGCGCCAGCGGCCCGCGGACCGCGCGGCTTGTTCACCGCATCCCTGGCCGAAAAGAACCGACCGTCCACCGTCGCTTCTCCCTGACGCAGGAGCGGATGAATGATCCGCATCGACTCCTCGAAGCGCGTCACCCGGTAATCGAACGGCATCCCGAACTGGTCGTATTCCGGCTGGTGCCACCCGGCGCCGAGGCCAAGAATGAACCGGCCATCACTGATGTCATCGATCGCCTCGGTCATCTTGGCGATCAAACCAGGATTGCGGAACCCGGTACAGGCCACCAGCGAGCCGATCTTCACATCCGGCACACGAGCCGCCACCGCCGCCATCAGCGTAAAGGCTTCCCAGACGCCACGTTGGCCCTCCTCTGGCGTGCCGAAGGTGAAGTGATCGGCAAACCAGAGCGCATCGATGCCGGTGTCGCGGGCGACTTCCGCCATCTCCACGATGTCGCTGAAGTGCGGTGTGCCGCCAAACGCGGCCCCTTCGGAGATAGGCAACATCAGCCCCACCCCCATCGGCCTCGAGTCGAATACCCAATGCCCGGTGGCCGCCAACCCGTCATCTTCCGTCATGGTGTGTGTCATCTGCTTCTCCCCGCGCCATACCCTGTCACACGCTCATCATCATGCGTTCATCCGAGCCATTGTCGCAGCATTCGGGAGTCGCGTCAGTCATGGCTATTCCAGGTTCATCGTGCGCAATCGCCAGGCCGAAAGCCCCAACGACACCACGACCACCAGAGCCACGGTGATCACCGCGGTCGAAAGTCGCGCCGCGCCGTCCAGCTCGATGACGGGATCATCGAGCAATCGCACAAAAATCGACTGCATGTAATGACGAATGCTGATCGTCCGGATACCGGTCAAAAACTGGGAAAGCAGCGACTCCCAGACGAAGACGTAGAAGATGCCGATCAGCAACGCGCGCTGGGCATACAGGCTGATCAGCATGAACAGCGCGCCAAAGCCGGCGATCCCGGCCAGGCTGGCCGCCAGCATCGGCACGACCATGTCGCGAGTGTCGTCGAGGTAGCCCCACGACCCGACCAGCCACACGGTAAGCAGCGCAATCCAGGCGACCGGCACCGTGATCAACATGGTGCCGGTGTATTTCTCCAGCACGATGCGCAACCGGCTCATGGGCTTCAAGGTGAGGTATGGCAGGGTGCGGTCTTCTATCTCATCGCCCAGCGCCGCCGTGGAAAGCACAAGCGCCGCCAATGGCAGCAGCGTGGAAGCGAACAATCCGAGAAAGATCGGCGTCGCCAGGAAATCTCGAAGCTCCCACACCCGGGGGTTGCTCTCGGCGAGTCGCATAATGATCGCGAAGAACATCGGGATCACGCAGATGGCCGCCACCACGAGGACCGATTTCGACCGCAGGAACTGACGCATCGTCAGTTGGGTTATCGTCAGTTGTCCAGTCACGTTTTGCTCCAGCACTCCGATTCATACAATCTACGATAAAAATGAGATGGCCATAACTAACCTGTCATTCCGAGCTTGCCGATGGACCGCATCCGCTCGATCCCCGCGGGACCGTCAGTTGGGAATCCCCGCGCTCATCGGCAGCTTGCTGCCTCATAGCCGATGTGACCGCGGTGGAAGAGCGCATGTATGGCTCTTTGTCATTTCCTGCCTCACCGCTCGATCAGGTAGGAGAACACCGACGCCAGCGACTCGTCGGCGGCTTGCACTTCGAACAGCCGCACGCCGCTCTCCTTCGCCAACCGGGGCGCCAACCGGTAAAAGGCGCGAACATCCCGGGTATCCGCCACGATCCTCCCCTGCTCATCAATCCGCACGCCGCGCACCGCATCGCTCCTGATCAGCGCACCGGCGAGCACGCGCGGCTGGTCGGCCCGAAGCCGGATTTCCCGGTCGTGCGAATCGATCTGGTCGCGGATCGCCCGGAAGTCACCGACTGCCGCCAGCTTCCCGTTCACGATCACGATGATGTTCTGGGCGAACCGCTCCACCTCTTCGAGCACGTGCGAGGAAACGACCACCGTCTTCCCCTCCCTGCCAAGCTGCCGGATCAGACGGATCAGGTGGGCTCGCTGCACAGGATCGGTACCGTTGAGTGGCTCGTCCAGCAGCAGGATGTCGGGATCATGGACCAGCGCCCCTGCCACCTTGATCCGTTGCCGCATGCCCTTGGAATACCCGCCGACCTTGCGATCAGCCGCCGCCTGCATGTCGACGGTATCGATCGCCCGCTCCACCGCCGCCTTGACGTCGGGTAGCTTCTGCAGCCTGGCGTTCAACCGCACGAATTCACGTCCGGTAAGCGACGGGTAGATGACCTCGTTCTCCGACACCAGCGCGAGCTTGCGATAGACATCGGGGCGTCCGCGAATCGCCTGGCCATCGACCGTGACCTTCCCGCTCGACGGCGCGATCAATCCGCACATCATGTTCAGTGTGGTCGATTTGCCCGCCCCGTTCGGTCCAAGCAATCCCGTCACGCCTGGGCCAATCCCGAACGTGACGTTCGAGACCGCGACAATGTCGCCGTACCACTTGGATACTTCCTCGATCAGCACGGTCGCCTGTTGCCCGTTGCGCAATCCGGGGATCGCCACCGCCGCGGATGGCGTTTCGGTTGCCTCATTCATCATCAGTCCCTCCGCTCAGGATGCGTTGCGCGGCGAATATCGCCATCGCACGAACAGTGATCCGCCGATCACCACGACTCCGACCCACGCGTAGTAGACCCACATCGAAAAATCGGCTATCTCGACATAGTCGCTGGGTTGGCTGTCAAACAGCGAAGAGGCGATGGCATCGTAGACCCGTTCCGGCGTCGCGAAGATCAAATACCGGCGCCACTCCTGGGTCAGCTCGGTCATCGCCACCTCGGCCAGTCCGCCGAGCACCAGCAGGCCGATCACGATCACCGCAATCGCGACCCCCTTGCGATCGGTGAACGAGGAAATCACCAGCGAGATCATGCCGAGCGACAACGCGATGATCGTCCCCATCAGGATCACCTTGCCGAAATCATCCAGATGCTCCCGCATGGCGCTCACCGGCGACCCGGCGGTAAGCTGCCTGCCGAGCCACAGAATGATCGCGGGAACGACAGAGATGGTCATCGTCAGGACCGCCGCCGCCGCCATTTTGGCAATCACGTAGTCGAACCGCGTGATCGCCCGGGCAAAATACAGCGGCAACGTGCGCTCGCGCCGGTCCGGGATCAGCATCTCGGGCACAACCGTCGCCACGAAAATGACCTCCAGCAATGCAATCGCTTCAAAATATCCTGAATACGATGCGATCTCCGCCTCGGGGATGATCGTGGAAATCCCGATCATGACAATGATCGGGATAAACGCCGAGAAGTAGAGCAGCGCGGGCAGGATCTTCGCGGTCCACGATTTCCGGATGCCGAGCGCGCGCTTGATCGAATAGCCGAACAGGGAAATGACCGCGCGTCGTCGCCCTTCCCTGGGTCCGTCGTAATGCGAGTATCCGCGATCGAAAACCTGGCCATAGCGGGACTCGCCGTCGGGGGACCTGACCGGTATTGGCGTCGTGGCGCGATCAGACATGCAGACCTTCTTCCTCCCGCATCGCACCGACATTCCCGAGGTAGATATCCTCGAGCGTTTTCGCCCGCGTGCGCAGCGACCGCAGCGATGCACCCTGTTCCACCGCGAGATCGCGGATCAGGTCATACACCACTTCGTCGTTTACCTCGACGACGAGCTCCTCGAAGCCCATTTCCAGGTCGGCGGGCCGCACCGTCACGCCGCGAGCCTCGAGACCTCGCTGGAACGCCGCCTGGTCACCATCGATGTGGACGATCACTTCGCCTCCAATGACATCCAGGCCATCCAGCGGCTGCGCCGTCACCAGCCTGCCCTGATCCAAAATCACCACATAGTTGCAGACTTTTTCCACGTCTTCGAGGATGTGGGTGGAAACGACCACGGCGATACCAAGCTGGCGATAGACCCGCTCGATCAGCTCCAGCATCTCCTCGCGACCGTTCGGGTCCATTCCGGCCGTCGGCTCGTCCAGGAAGATCAGCCGGGGATCATGCACGATCGCCTGCGCCAGCTTCACTCGCTGCCTCATGCCGGTCGAAAACCCCTTGATCAGGCGGTAACGCTCTTCCGCCAGCCCAACCTGATACAGCACATCGGCGGCGCGCTGCCGGGCGGATCGCGGCGGCAGGCCGCTCATTTCAGCCATATGCCCGACAAAATCCGCCGCCGTGGTGTTCATCGGCAGGCCCTCGGATTCGGGCATGTAGCCGACATGCTCGCGGACCTTTGTTCCTTCGCTCTGGCTGTCGAAGCCCACCACACTCGCGCTTCCCCCGTCCGGCGCGATCAGGCCGAGCAGGGTGCGGATCAGCGTGGTCTTGCCAGCGCCGTTGGCGCCCAGCAACCCAACCGCCGCGTTCGGCACGGACAGGCGAATATCATCGAGCGCCACAAAGGAGCCGAAGGTTTTCCGCAGGCCCCGTACATCGATAACGGGCTGTCCCGCTGGCGGCGACGCGGCCTTCGCGTCGGTAGCTGTTTGCATCATCAGTCCTGTCATCCTGTCCTGATCGGCTGGCGCATGAGGTCCGGGCGTGGCATCACTCGCCGTTCGGCCCCGGCGGCACGCGGCAGTCCGAAACCGGCCCTGGCGCCTCGTTGTTGAGTATACGCAGTCGAGGATGGCCGGGAGGCTTCCTGGCGCAGGATCGCGGACTGGTTGCAGGTCCGCCCGTTATCCCGGCTGTCACATTCTGACGCGAAGGTTCGGACGTCGGGTGACACATCCGTGTGCGGCCCGCGTCCGAATAGTGTTAAAGAGGTGACGAGAAATTGCCGCATCACACGAACGATTCGCGCAATGGCATCGACACAGATGCTATTCTTGATCCAGAGACGTTACGTTCGTCACTCTTGCCAGTGGAGGTCAATCATTCCTCGCTGGGAGAGACGACCGCTGGAGATTCGGACGATCCGGCTGTGACAACCACCATGCGTCGCACTCGAAGCTCCGGACACAGGCCGACAGAGGGAGGTGTTCAATGCCCTCACGACTTTCACCCTCTTCAACCTTGACCCTGACCCGGGCGATCTCGACCGATGGTCAAACGATCTCCCCTGAGCGCCACGAACGCACAGAACGGGTATTCCCGCTTCCAACTGTCGGCCTGATCGCCGCCTATCACTGTCAGCGTCTCAGGCTGTCCATGCGACTCGGCGCCATTCCAGCCTTTCGCATGATTCCCATGTCCGCCCACGACGCCGTTATGCCCAAACAGGCGGCAGCCGGCATGATGGCGCCACCGTGTGAGATGCTCGTCGTCGAGCCGGACGACTTCGCCACCGAGACTTTGAATGGGCTCGTGCAGGTGGCGCGGAGGTGGGATGTCCCGTTGATCTGGCTGGGCGAGCCTCCCGTGGCACAGCGCCTGGCGTCCGCCAGCATCCCCGGCGGGATCATTCCCAGCCAGGCCAGCACAACCCAGGTTGAGCGCACCTTGCAGGCGGCCATCGCGGGACTCACCGTGATCCACCCCGACTATGCCTATGTCGTGGACCAGACCGAACCGGATGCCGACCTGGAATCGCGGCTCATCGAGCCGATCCTCTCCCCGCGGGAACACGAGGTGCTATCGCACGTCGCCTCCGGCCTGCCGAACAAGGCCATCGCCCGCATGCTGGGCATCACCGATCACACCATCAAGTTCCATGTGAGCTCGGTGTTGACCAAGCTCAACGCCGCCAGCCGAACCGAAGCGGTGGCGATCGCCACGCGGTCAGGATTGCTCGACGAATAGCGCGCACAACGGAGACCGCTGTAGCTTCGGGCCGAAAGCGCCCAAGGTCTATCGCCACCACGATCCGGAATATTGTGTTGAGCCGTGTTTGAGCGCCAACCAGCTTCCCACAACCCGGAGTGTGGCACTGCGCTTCGTGCGGGGATTTTTAGGCTCCCACCTATGGCCCTCGCTCAGTAGTCCGTCCAGGTTGTCGAGTTCATCACATCGACCGTCATGCTGAGCCGCGGACGCATGTCCACGTGTCGATGGACCGCGTCCGCTCGATCCTTGTGGGATCGTCTATTGAGCATCCCCCGGCGAAGCCGTTGCGCGAAGCGCAAAATCCCGTCATGGCCGCCATACGCCAGCGGCGCTGCCGATGAGCACGGGGATCCATTCGCTGCTCTCAGGGTGACGGGGGTTTGTGGTACGCGACACAACGACCTAGACGGACCACTCAGTGGCGCGTCAAGCACAAAATGACACACCAGGGATGGTGTAGGGGCGGGCCTCCCGCGGGAGTTGTCCGCCCAGTGGTCGCGCAGCGGCCACAATTGCTCCCGCGCACCAAGACCCGACAGGACGTGAATTGCGCAATGACACATAACGGCTGACACGCCACTCAGCATGACGGAAGTGGGGGAGCGTGACACAACGATCTGGACGCACCAATCAGGGTGACGGTCGTTTACGGTACATGACACGTTGCCCGTGTCACGGGACTTACCGCGGATTGCATATTGGTTGCATGTGGTCGGGACGGCGTGAATCCCGCCGATCCTTCGATGCTTCAGGACAGGCTGCGGGTCGGCACTACGGGATTCACGCAACCATTCCGCAATGCGCTCTAGAATGACGACTTTGTCGATCGTGTGCTCGTTGCCATTGCCGATGCCTGCATCAAGGCGCCCTACAGCGGCTCCGGCAATTCCGCGACCACATGTTCGGGGAAGGTGTGAAGGTCAAAGAGCCGCGTCGCGTCGGTCGCCGCCCGCGGGCTCCGCGTCTGCTCCAGCACCGCATCCACCAGACGACGCCTCACCCCGTCCAGCGACCGGTACATCGCGTTGCCCTTGTCGATCCGGATCGCGCCGAAATCCTCATAATGTCCCCACACCACAAGCCAGCCCAGCCTGATCGGGTGGACTTCGACGAACCGGCCGTGATCGTTCCAGATAAATGCATCCGGGTGGGGTTGCGGGCGGGCATCTGTCAAATCTGGGGCCTCCTGTTCGACGGCATGCATATCCGAAAAACTCACCCGACCGAAAACCACGCGACGACGCGGGATGCCTATCATTGTCAGGTCATCACGGCGCGAACTCCTGGAGCAGACACCGAGCCCGCCGCATCACCGCGTATCACGATCCCTGTTCGCCACGGGACGCTAGCTCGACTTGCGCGGATCCAGCGCGTCTCGCAGACCATCGCCCATGTAGTTGATCGACAGCACTGTCAGGAAGATCATGGTGCCCGGGAAGATCGCCTCCCACATGTTGATCGGCAGGTAATCCTTCGCCGCAAACAGCATCTGCCCCCATGTCGGCACGTCGGATGGGAAGCCAAGACCAAGGAATGAAAGCGACGACTCGGTGATGATGGCCGCGCCCACCTGCAGCGTTGCCGCAACGATGATCGGGCTGAGCACATTCGGAAGGATGTGCTTGGTGATAAGGCTGCCCTGCGTGGCGCCGATCGACCTCGCCGCTTCAACAAACTCCTTTTCCTTGACCGAGAGGAAGCTCGCGCGTACCAGTCTCGCGGTGGGCATCCAGGCCAGGCATCCGATCACCAGCACGATCAGGAAGAATACGCCGAAGTTCCCCTTGTTGAACTTCTCATCGAAAAAGTTGACCATCGAGTCCCTGAACAGGAAGGTAATCAACAGCAACAGCGGCAATGTCGGCAGGCTGATGAACAAATCAGTGAACCGCATCAGCATACTGTCAGCGAATCCTCCGAAAAACCCGGCAATAGCGCCGATCAGCGTGCCAATCGAAATCGCGACGAGCGCGGCGACAAGCCCGACCGAAAGGGAGATACGACCGCCAAAGAAAATCCGCGCGAGGAGATCCTGTCCCAGCGAATCCGTTCCCATCACGTGATCGAGCGATGGCCCCTGGCTGGTTTCATACTCAAACGGCGCGTTCACCTCTTCATTGTAAAACAGCGGTCCGAGGAACACAGCCAGCAGGAACACGACGAACACCACCATGCCAGCCATGGCGAGCCTGTGCTTCCGGAACTGCCGCCAGGCATTCCCCCACAATGACCGCTGCGCCCGAACCCTCGAGAGCTCCTTGCCGCGGGTTCCCTCCGCGTCGGCCAGCGAAACCTGCCTGGGCTTGGTTGTGGTTACGTTTTCCTCACGTGCCATGAGTCATCTCCGTACGATTGAGCGCGCTCATCGATACGCGGTAAACATCACGCATCGGCGGCCAGGGCTGGTCTACTGATATTTGATGCGCGGATCCAGCACCGCGTAAAGGATGTCGGCGACCACGTTGAATAACACGACCAGGATCGAGATACCAAAGGTGATCGCCATGATCACCGGCACATCTTTCGCGAGCAGGGCATCGATCAGCGCCCGGCCGATGCCGGGAATGCGGAAAATCTGCTCGGTGATGATCGCGCCACCGACGACGAACGGCACCTGCACCGCAATGATCGTCACCACCGGGATCATCGCGTTTCGCATCGCGTGACTGATAATGACCCTGCGCTCTTTCAGCCCCTTGGCCCGTGCGGTACGCACAAAATCCTGATTGATGGTTTCCAGCATCGATGCGCGGACAAACCGCGTGAGCTGCGCCGCGCTGAACAGGGTGAGCACCGTAATCGGCATGATCGACTGCCGCAGGATGGGCCACAGGCCGGATACCGTTGAATCATAAACAAACGGCAACCATCCCAGCTTGATGCTGAAGATAATGATCAGCAGCAAGCCCGAGAAAAATGTCGGGATGCTGAATCCGATGAAGGCAAAGGTCGTGGCGACGTTGTCGAACCAGCTGTACTGCTTGATCGCCGAGATCGCCCCCACCGGAATCGCGATCGCGATGCCAAGCAGGTAGGCCGTGCCGCTGATCCACAGCGTCACGGGAACACGGTCGAGCAGGTATTCCTTCACGGGGACTCTCGCCGTCAGCGATTCGCCCCAGTTGAAATGCAGGAAATATGCCTCGGCCCACTTCCAGTACTGGATATACCAGGGATCATTGAGTCCCCACTGCTCCCGGATCCGGGCCCGCACCTCGGGCGGCACATTCGGATTGGTCGCGAGCTGTCCAAGTGGATCACCGGGGGCAAGGAAGATGATGAAGTAGATAATCGCGCTGACGGCCAAAAGCGTAATTACGGACACCAGGCCTCGCCGGATGAGATATCTGCCCACCACCTAACTCCTCTCGTGGGAGGACGCGATTCAGTCGACTCCGAAACAACATCCGTCGTCCAGGCAAATCGACACCCGCCCCATCTTGAAGGTCATCTCAAACACTTTGACACGGGATGCACTACCAACCCGTTGCTTACCGTCGACATACGACCGGCGCGCGAGGCGACGCTGCCTCAAGTGCATGGGAAATCGCAGGTATCGTACGTGCCAACGTCTCCTGCGTCAAGTCACATAAACCCCGGCGCATGACACCTTCAATCACCTCGTGCCTGCACAGTTTATGCATCATGCACGACGTGGGTCAAAGTCTTTCGGGTGAAAACCGGCTCAATCATGTCATGAAGGGGTCGGTGTTTCTGCCAGACCACACCGCGTGGATGCTTCTGATCCGTGCTTTCCCGCGCATTCCGGCGGCGGCGTCACGTGCCATCTGTCCGTAGCCGGCGGGCCTGCGCCTGTCCGCGCTGACGGATCGCATCCCCAGTTCCGGCCAATGGGACCGGCACGGCGCCCATTGGCCATCAGGCTCATGAAAAACGCACCAGATTCCCGTCATTGTGGTAACCTCTCCCATTGTGTGCCGTGCGGCATGTGATTGCAACCATCGACTTGGCATTTCTCACCGTCGATGACCGCGAATCCGGTATTTTGAGGAAGTAGGAGTCACCATCTCAATGGCGGATGAACTGATTCTGAGGGCCGAACCACGGACCATCCACGGCAAGAAAGTCAAGCGGCTTCGCCGCGAAGGCCAGGTGCCGGGTGTTGTCTACGGGCCGGTCATCGAAAACACCATTTCCGTGTCTGTTGAGCGCCGCGAGTTCGACCGGTTTTACTGGCGCCACGGTCACTCGACCATTTTCAAGCTCATCTGGGATGGTGGCGAGGAAACGGTGCTGATCCGCGAAGTCCAGTCCGATCCGGTTCGCCGCGATCCACTGCACGTCGACTTCTTCGCGCCGAACCTGACGGTCAAGCTCCGCACGATGGTGCCAATTGCGCTCCATAACCAGAGCGAGGACATGGCGGGGATTCTCAACACAATCCTGACCGAGGTCGAGATCGAAGCGCTTCCGATCAACCTCCCGCATCAGATCGACGCCGACATTTCCCAGCTTCTCGAAGTTGGCGATCATCTCCGCGTGGAGGATCTCACCATGCCGGAAGGTGTCGAGCTGATTACCAGCGCCGAAGAAACAATCGTCACGGTCGCCGCCGAAACAGTTGAGGAAGAACCGGAAGTGGAAGAGGTCGAAGGCGAAGAGGGTGTCGAAGGCGCCGAAGGCGAAGAAGGCGCGGAAGAGACCGGAGACGACGAAGAGCGCGACTAGCTCCCGCTCAGCACCTGCCGGCACCTCTGCTTCTCTTGAATCTGCTGGACACTCGCAGCCCCGCACGTTGTGGGCAATGCTGGCGCGTTATTGGCTTTCGCGGCGCCTCTTGGCATGGAGGGAACCCACAATGGGTTTCCTCCATGTTCGGGTCGGCAGACCTCAACCACTTTCGGGTCGAGGCTACAGGTGCAGACCCTTCTGGAATACGCACCATCGCTCGCCAAATCGAACGGATATTGCGCGAGCATTGCACCATGGGTGCGAGGTTGGCGGATGACAGTGCGTCGTTTACACGTATGGCATGTCACGGATGCATCAATTATTGACCTGAATCGATATTACGCCTTCGACGTGACCGGCTCCGACAATCGCTGCCGGATTTCGCTCCCCAGCAACCGGATCGTGCGCCGGACCCGATCCTGCTCGACACCAGCGGCATAGATGTTCGCCAGGAAGAGGTCGAAACCGAGTGTCTCACGCGACGCCTGGATTTGCGCTACCACCTCATCGGGTCCACCCGCGATCATGACATCGGTGGCAATCATTTGCTCCGCATGCTCACGGGCGACGGCACGTCGCTCTGCCCGGCTCCCTTCGGCGCGTTCGCCGTGGGCGAGCTCGTTCAGCTTCATCAGGTCGTCTGTGATCTCCCGCATGGCCCGGTCGTTGTCTTCAGCGATGTAGACATGCCGCATCAACGCCAGCGAACCCATATTTCTCGGAGGAGCAACCTGCCGAACTTCGTCGGTTTGCGCCCTGATTCCCGCTCGCCACGCGTTAACAGCGCCGGCAAGATCTTCGGTTGGCCTGAAACCAACCGCGAAGCCGAATCCCCGGCTTCCCATCCAGCTCGCCGCCACCGGCTCGGTTCCGGCAAACCACAACGGCGGATGCGGCTCCTGATGCGGCAGTGGCCAGATCGCGACCTCCTTCGCGGTAACACCCCCGCCCTGAAAGGAAACCTTCCCGCCCGACCAAAGCGCCTGGATCATCGCCACCCGCTGCTGAAACAGTTGCACGCGGCTCTCCGGATCGACCCCAAGCGCCACCAGCTCCTCGACACGATGCCCGAGCCCGAACCCGACTTCGACACGACCGCCACTGAGCTGGTCCACCATGGCGACCTCCTCCGCCAGCTGCACTGGCTGGCGAATCGGCAAGGTGTAGCCAAGCATGCCGAGGCGCATGCGCGTCGTTCGTTGCGCGGCTGAGGCGATCCACGCCGTGGCCGACGGAATGACATGATGGTGCAGAAAGTGCCGCTCGGCCGCAAAGGCCACATCAAGCCCGTGATCGTCCGCGAATGCCAGGTCATCCAGCCGCTGCGCGTACATCGCGTTGGGCTCGAGTTGTAACACCGGATCGACCTGCATAATGTCGAACAGGCCGAGCTTGAGGTCCTGTTCCGGTCGTAGTGTTTCGGGGGATGCCTGCTCTGTCGAGGATCGTTGCTCATCACTCACGTGGCGTTTGCTCCAATACACGGATGTCACCGGGCGATGCGGGACACGTCCGCGAACATCATCGAAATCATGTCTCCAGGCACCATAGAGTATGCCGGAACCCGGCACGATGCGGCCACCTGGCTCACAACTGGATGGAGATCACGACTGCTCGGGACAACAGAAAAGCCGACCCTTTCGGGTCGGCTTTTCTGTCTGGGCGTCCAGCGATACTGCTCGCTACGCGCGAACAACCTTCGCTGTGACGCCCGTCGTTTCGTGACTATACATGGGCATCACCTCCTTCACCCTAGCTGGTTCTGGAGAACTGCGAACCAGTCAACCATTCGCTGACTGTGCATGCACAGTATCATGACCTCCATGATCGCGTCAACTGGATTTGGCACGCACGCCAATTTCCAGAATGGCCCTTGCGGGTACTTCGAGCAGGTCCGCGGGCGGTGTGCCATGGTACAGCCTGTATGTGGCGCCAGTTAGGGTGCCACATACATAACACGTGACGACCAGTGCGAGGCATGTCACCACAACACCGGAAACACCTTACGAGCTCGCGATCTCCTGGGTTTGCTCCTCCAGCACGGATCGAAGCAGGACCGCGACCCAGGTTCGGTACGGCCGCCATCCTTCCGCCATGGTGGCGAGCGCCTCTGGACCGGGAATCGCGTCGAGGTCATGGGCCATCGCCACCGCACGACCGAATCGCGATTCGTGGCGCGGAATCCGATCCGCCTCACCCGCACCGCGCAACAGGACCAGCTCCGCGCCAAACGGGCCAATCCCTTTCAACTCGCACAGCGCCACGATGGCGTCATCCGGCGGCATCGCGCGCAGCCTGTCCGCCCGAAGCAATCCGTTCATGGCGGCCTCGCCGATCCCCCTGAGCCAGGTGACCTTGCGGTCGGAGAGTCCCGGAAATTCGGTCAATTCAGCCAGGTTTCGCGGCGCGGGGAACGCATGAACCGGAACGCCGTCCACCTCGATGGCCGTGCCGAGCGACCGCGCCACCTCCGCCTTGATCCGCGCCGCCTGGCGAATCCGGATCCGGTTGCCGATGATCGCCCACGCCGCCGCTTCGTACGGCGAGTGGAACAACACCGGTCGCAGGTAGTTCCGCTCCCGCCACAACTGGCCGATCACCGGATCGCGTCTCGCCACATCGATCACGCCACTCCCATCGTGGTCCAGCGACAAAATGCGACGCACCTGTTCCACCACGATCCCCGGCTCGACATCCCCAGCGATCCGGACCATCACCCGGTCATCACGACCATCATCAGGGCGGATCGAGACCCCAATCGCCTCGTCGGCGCCATCAGGCACGAAGGCGAGACGAAGCGCCGTCTCCCCCGCAGTCTCGATTGCCGCGGGGGCAAATCCCTCCAGAAATCGCACGCTCTCCGAAAACGACCATGGACCGGTGGCCTCGAGCGATGCGTCAAACGTCCGATCTGTCATGCTGCTTCCATTCATTTCCAGGATCGCGCTCCCGCGGCAACTTCATTGCGTCGCGGATGCCCCGTATACTTGCCCGTATGAATCCGTGGATTAAGCCAGAGTGGAGCGGGACAACGTGGAATTGATCTGGGTCGGGATCGGCGGTGGCATCGGCGCGATCGCCCGCTATACGATGGGCAAGGGCATCACCGAACGTGCGAACAGCATCTTTCCCTACGGCACCTTCACCGTGAACCTGCTGGGCGCGTTCCTGATCGGGGTGCTCTTCGCGATCCTTACCGAACGGGGTGTCGGTCACCCACACCTCCGGCTGCTGCTGGTTACCGGGTTTCTCGGCGGATTCACCACGTTCAGCACCTACACGCTGGAGGCGGTGAACCTGGTCGAATCCGGCTCGTGGGACACCGCGCTACTCTACGCGCTGGCCAGCAACCTGCTGGGACTGCTCGCCTGCGCCGCGGGCATCGCGCTGATCCGTGCGATCTGGTAACGAGGTTTCGTGCCGCCCCATCAATGAATCACCACCGCCCAGAACAGGAATACGCACATCACCAGCGCCAGCGCCACCAACACCACAATAATCGCCACACAGGAACGTGACGCGGAGCCCAAATCCCGCACCTGCTGAAGCTCCGTGGCGACCTCCTCGTCGGTTGGTTCGCCGTCGTGAATGCCAGGCACGACAATCGATGCCGGTCGATCATCACCATGCGTTGGCCCATGCGGTTCATTGTCACGATGATCTGTCATGAAGAAGGCGTTCCTGTCGAGTCGGGCGCATCGGCGATACCGGTCAGCCGCCAGACATGCATCATCCGCCAGACCGCGGTCACATGTGTCGCTACCGCCAGAATCCAGAGCGCCCACATCGGCTGATTGATGAGCAGGCACAGCGCCAGCAGCACCACCCGCTCTGGACGCGCCACCAGCCCGACCGACGCCCTGAACCCGATCGCCTCGGCGCGCGCCCGCGCGTAGCTGATCATCAGCGCGCCCGTCGCCGAAATGACAACCAGGACCGACCCGACGTGGTCGTTATCGGTCGAATTCAACCACACCAGCAAGCCGATATAGACGACGATCTCGGAATATCGATCCACGGTCGAATCGAGAAACCCACCGAATTTGGAGATCTTCCCGGTGACTCGCGCGATGGCGCCATCGACCATGTCGAAGGCGCTGGCCACCAGCAGCAGCCCACCCGCGACTCGCGGGTAACCGAGCAGCAGGATGATCGCAACAATCGCGTTCAGCGCGAACCCGATCATCGTCGCCATGTTCGGCGTGACACCCAACCGGGAAAAGAAGCGCCCGACGCCCAGCATGTATTGTCGGACCATTCGTCCGATCGGTTCAGAAATCACCGACGCTCACTCCACTCAACCCGGATCATCATGGATCAACGATCCTGATGCATTTCCATCCGCCAATTTGCGTGCCGCGCGCGATCCGCCGCCTGTTGGTACGACTCCAGCACCTGCACCGCCACCCGCGGCCAGGCAAACCGTTGCGCGCTCACTCTCCCCTGCGCGCCCAATCGCGCCTGAAGCTCTCGATCCGCCAGCACACGGACCAGGCCCAGCGCCAACGCCTGGGGGTCTTTCGGTTCCACCAGCAACGCATCACGCCCCGATGTCGCCACACTGCGATACCCGGGGATATTGGTGGCCACGACCGGCTTGCCCGCCGCCATCGGCTCCACTACGACATACCCGAAGCTTTCGTTACCAGTCGATGGCACACAGGCGACATCGCAGCTTGCATAATAGCGGGCCTTGTCTTCCGATGAGACAAAGCCCTTGAATTCGACCCCGGTGACACCATATCGCTCCATCGTCGCGTCGAACTTCTCCGGTCTCCCGGCGCCCAGCACGATGAGCCGCGCCTTGGGAAACTGCTGCCTCACCAGCGGCATCGCCCGCAGCAGGTACTTGAAGCCCTTCCGCGACTCTTCGAACCGCCCAACGAACAGCACCCGGGGGATATCGTCATTAGCCCAGGAAAACGGCTCGACATGATCCCCGTATCGGTCGACATCGATCCCGTTCGGAACAACCTGGTAGTTGCCCTCGAAGTAGCGATTCACGAAGTCACGGGCGGGCGGCGACACGGCGATGCGACCGTCGAGACGGGACAGCACAAACGACATGTAGGGTTTCAGCGCCGAATACCACGGCATCGATCCACTGTAGGCGTGGAACGTCCCCACATTCACCGCGGTTGAATTGAGCAGCACCATGTATGGCAGTACCGGCATCAACGGCTCGTGCAGATGCACGACATCGAACTTCTCCCGCTTCATGATCGCCTTGACATCCGCGTACAGCGTCACGTCAAAGGTGAGCCGCATGCGACTGCCATTTCCCGGAATCGTGATCGTCCTGCCGATGCCGTAATACCCATCCGAAACCTCCATGCCGCCTTTTTGGCCGCGTGGAGCCAGCACCGTCACGGCGTGGCCGAGACGATGGAATTCATCGCGCAGGTGGGAGACGTGTTCGGGCACCCCACCGGAGTGCGCCATTGAGTACGGAGAGACAAGCGCAATCTTCACAGTGGGATTCTAACAAATGCCAACGCTCCGCCATGCAAAAGGTGAAGACACCGTGTGAGCATGTCTCAGAGGCAGCCAATCATCGCGCGTTCCACAGGACGCACCCGTAGTGGCAGACGCAGGTGCGCTGGCTATCCACACTACCCTGCATGGCGACTGCTGCGCCGACGAGAGAGGACCCACACGACCACACCAGGCTCCAAGTGCATCGCCCGCTTCTTGCTCGGTCGTCATCTCGTCCTCGCGCTCGACCTCGGACCGCACTCTCGCCAGCAGCCGCTCCACGCGCCCGCAGTCACGGCAAGTACCCGAGCCGTTTCCATGTATCCTGTCGCAGCCGCTCGACGCGCCCGCGGTCACGGCATCGAAACGCTGTGAACCGTAGCCCTCCACGCCTGAAGTGGAGTCGGGCTTGTGGGCGGTGCGATGCAGGTATCGGGACCGCGTGGGATGCGGGAGAGCATCGGCTTCTCCTTTCATCATGACCTCGGCGTTGGCACTGGCGTTCCGTAGATGACGTCGTCCATGAAGATGACCCAGGTCACGATCGTGAGGGATCGCGTTGGCGTGGAGGCGGTAATGGACCAACACCCAGGTTCAGGAAACCAGGTTGCCGTCGCCTGGAACCTGGTGATCTCGTACCCGGACCCAGTATGGATCTTCGGTTCCGCGGATGTGACTCGCTCACCAATGAAGTGCATGCTCACCGTGATTGGCTCCGGTGGATCCCGCCACCATCCTCGCTTATTCCATCCGCCGTCTGCTTCCAAATCGTCATTGTCGATGGGATACGTCCCATCAACCTGGACGTACGTGGAGAGCCCGTCGTTCCCATAGACGCCAGTCTCTGATCCCACCAGGTTAGGATCGATTGGTCCCTCTCCATTCGGCAGGGTGACCGGGCACCAGTCAGGCACAGCCGGTGCCGGGGTGGCGTCGATGTCGAATCGCGGCAGGCCCATCAACGACCAGGCAATCGCGGTAACCAGAAAGACATTCATGAGACGAACTCCTTGGTACCTCTGTCATGGAGCAGGAGAATGCCCGATCAGGGTGACGTACGAGCAAACATCCCCGTTACAGCTGCCATCTGCCACCACAGACGAATGGTAGTAGCACTCAACACACTGGTACATAACATTGGTACACATTGGTATCACCATCCGTTCCATTGGCAACCCCAACCCCATCGCCGGTTTAGATCACAGTTGGGGTTGCCAAGGCTGGCAGATGCTGAGACAGCAGGATTGCACAACCAGCAGCAGCGATATGAGACGCGGATGGACGCGCGATCCTGCGCACCAAAGCAATGACAGGAGACGTCCATGCCATGCCCAGGCATTTGCGACAACGAAGAGCGCGAACAGCAAGGGCTGCCGCTACGGTTGGGGTGTCTCCGGGATCGCGCTGCCAGCCCTCGCGGCTTTCACCCGCTTTGCCGTCTGCATCCGGGATCGCTGGATGAGTACCAGGCCGAGCAGCACCAGCAATGCGCCACCGACCTTCAGCACCCCGAACGCCTCGCTGAACACGATCGCGGAGAGAACCCCGCTCACGATCGGCACCACCAGTCCCGCGCTCGTCGCCGAAATCCCGCGTTCCGCAATCGCCCAGTTGTACCCAATGTAGACCAGGTACACCGGAAGGATCGCCATGTAGAGCAGCGTCAGCCAATGCTGCGTCTCCAGCGCGGCCCAGTCCTGATCCAGGGCATCGGGCAACGAGATCACCAGCAACGGCGCCGTGCCTAGCAGTGTCGTGTACGCCGACACCGTCGCCGTCGGGTATTTCCGCACAAGCGACCGGTTGGCGAGCCCATAGCTGGCGAAGGAGATCGCCGCGCCGGCGCTGAGGGCGTTGCCGAGCGCGCCGCTCTCGCCTTCCTGTCGCTCGAGCAGGAACACCACGACGCCCACAATCGCCACGAACACACCGATCCACGCGCCGGTGGACGACCGCTCGCCCAGCATGGTCGCGATCACCAGCGTGAACAGCGGCACCATCGCAATGAGCAGCGAGCTCGAAAATGGCGAGGTGTGATCGATCCCCACGGTGAAGCCGATCTGGTAAAAGGTGTAGCCCAGCAGCCCGGAGAGCAGGAATCTCGGCCAGTCAGCGCGGTCCACATGCCACATCCTGGACCAGCCACGTCGTTGTCCCTGCACCAGCAGCACGCCAAGCGCCAAAATCAGGATCATCCCAAATCGCGCGAAGATAAACGAAAACGGGGTGAAATCCTTGAGGGCATCCTTGGTGATGACAAAGGTGGATGCCCAGATCAGCACCACCGCGGACAATACGATCTCCGGACCAAATCGTTTCCAGATCTGCTCCCGTGATGGTGACTGCATCCAAAATCCCTGTGACGAACGTCGTGGCACGCAATCGACGGCGACATGGCCCGTGCCTTGCCGCCGTCGCGTTCTATCCAAATTAACGCATATGGAGACAGATTGTGAGACGAGCGCCTCAGCCGTCACGGCGCAAGCGCGCCGCGGTACCTGACACCGTCACCATCAGCATGTTGCCGCCACCCACCGTCTCGTAATCGAGATCGACACCGACGACGGCGTTTGCGCCCAGCTCGGCGGCAATCTCCTCCATTTCCCCCATGGCGATCTCCCGGGCGTGGCGCAGCTCCTTCTCGTACGAGCCGGAGCGACCTCCCACCAGGTCACGCACCCCGGCGAAAATCTCCTTCATGATGTTGGCGCCGAGAATGGCTTCCCCGGTTACCACGCCGAGATAGCCCTCAACCGTTTGCCCTTGCACGATATTTGTCGTCGTCACAATCATGTGCTGAAGTCTCCTGTTTCCGATGCCGGAAGAAACCGAACCAGGTCGTTATCGTTGCGCCTTTCGTCGATCTGGATCCGCTCCCGGTCGTGCGCCAGCGCCATCCCACGAGGGAGCAATGGCGATACGTCAGCGAACCTCCCCATATCGTGCGCCACATGTGTGAACAGCGTGTGTCGAGGCCGCAACGATTCGGATAGCGAGATCGCTTCCCGCAACCCGAGATGCGCTGGATGCGGCTTCTGGCGCAGGGCAGTCAGCACCAGCACATCGAGGTTCCGCAGCAGCTCCATGGATGTATCGGGAATGGTTTTCACATCAGTGAGATAGGCAATTGGCCCAAAGCGATACCCGAGGATGGGCAACCGGCCATGCATCACCGGAATCGGCTGAATGTCCAGATCCCCGACCCGGAACGGCCCGTCGACATCGGCCAGCAGGAGATCCGGCTTGACCCCGTAGTACGGGTACTGGTCAACGAAGGTATACGCGAATCGCTCGCGCAGGCTGCGGCCGGTTTCGGCATCCGCCCACACGGGCAGGTGTTGTTGCTGCATCGCGTTGTACCGCCGCAGCTCGTCCAGCCCGGCGGTATGATCGGCGTGGGCATGCGTAAACAGCACGGCGTCGAAACGCTCGAACGGATCGCGCAGCACCTGGGTTCGCAGATCGGGTGAGGTGTCGATCAGCACCGTCGTCGTTTCCGTGCGCACGACGACCGAGCACCGTAAACGGGAATCGCGAGGGTCCGGTGATTGGCAGACATCACAGTCACAACCAATCACCGGGACACCGGTCGACGTCCCTGTTCCCAGAAATGTGAGTTCCAGCAAAACCGTTGATCCGTTCGCATGTGGAAAGCAAAACGGCACCGTCCCCGCGGAGGACGATGCCGGCGTCCCGGCCAAGTATACCGGGCGGTCACGCCGCACACCCGGTCGGATTGCTTGCACGAGGCACGCGATCGCTAGCCTAGCGAGTCCCTGGATACCGAGAGTGTCACCTCATCACCGCTCACACTTGCGAGCTGATCCGAGGAAGCATATTTGTCGCCAGTGAAAAAGCCCTTTGCGTCGATCCTGATGTACCCCAGCTGGCGCATGCGATCGGTCACTCCGGCGTCCGGATCATGCTCGAATACATCGAGCAATGTGCTATCCGGATCACCCCCACCCTCTCCGGCGCCACGATCCTCTTTCGTCGTCACGGCGGCGGGATCGGTGAAATGCACGAAGTTCACCTTGCCGACCTCATCGCCATTCGCGTCAAAAACGTGCATGCCTTCATTGATCTGTTTCAGAAGCTCGAGTTTCCCAGATTCCGGTTCCATGGTTTCATCCTCCGAACAGGTACCGACGTTCCCTCTTGATGCGCGTGTTGTACGACATCCGTTTGGATTCCCAATGTGAATGTCGCCGGTGGCAACGGGCCTCGTGTCGTCTCGGATCCGTGCCCGGAATCGCGACCTCGCGGCAGGCGATGCTGCCCGGCGCCAGCGCCCGACCAGGCGACCATCGCTCGCTCTTTCGTGCCGCGATCAGGAATACATCCCATCCTTGGAAATCGTAAGGCGAACCGTGTCTCCGCTCACCCCCGCCACCTGTCCGGAGGTGACATACTTTTCGTCGTCAATGACACCGGTCGCGTCAATCTTGATGAATCCCTGCCGTAGCAGCCGCTCATCCATCTCATCCCTCTGACCGGAGCCTCCGGTGAACGCCTCAGCCAGGTCATCGATCAGGCTCCCTTCCCCGGGATCCTGAGCCGGATTGTTGGTTGCGGCGCCCTCATCGGTGAAATGGACAAACGTCACCTTGCCGACATCTTCACCATTCGAGTCAACGACTTGCATGCCTTCAGTCACCTGCTTGAGCATCTCGTTGGCATTGTGGTCCATTGCCATTTTGCTGTCCTCCTTTGTCGAAAGAAACGATGTGGAGCGTCGCTCACGACTGGCTCGCACGTTTCATCATGAGCATCGTGCAGTCACTCCTGATACACCCAATCGCCAGTCGGGCGGAGCGGTGTACCCGGTAACTGATTTCGGTGCAGGGATCATGCCACCGATTCGCCAGGATCAGCCGCGGCCAAATCAGCGTCGATTTGACACACTTCCGGTGCTATAGTCATCGGAAGCGCGCGCCGTTGCACGCCGCGACCGTTCAACTTCAATGGGCATGACGATGACATGGACAACCGGCTTCATCCATATGCAAGAACTTCCGCTGTCCTGACCTGATGCGGTGATCGCTCACCGCTCGCGCAATTGGACAGCGGAGCCTGCGCGCCGGCCAGGCTCCCTGGTTATTGGGAGTTCAACCTGTCATGCCTTCATCACCCAAGGGTGCGCATTCCTTGCGTCACCTGCATATCCTTCGCGCCCTTCGCAACGATCCGCTCGTGGCGCATCCCGACTTCGTGCGCCTCTGGAGCGGCATGGCCGTATCCCGGATCGGCAGCCAAATCTCGCTTGTGGCGATCCCGCTGTACGCAGTGCTCGCGCTCGGCGCGACGCCACTGGAGATGGGCATCCTCACCGCCGCGGCGGGTGTGCCGCGCCTGCTGGTCGGCTTCTTCGCGGGTGCGTGGGTCGACCGGACCCGACGCTGGCCGCTGATGCTGGCCGCCGACATCGGCCGGGCAATGGCCGTGATGACCGTTCCGCTCGCGGCATTTCTCGGCATGGAGTCATTCGGGCTCCTTGTCGCCGTTGAGGTGATCGTCGGCCTGCTGAGCGTCTTCTTCTCGGCCGCCTGGACTCCGTACCTCCCGAACCTGATCGGCCGCGCCCATCTTGCCTCGGCAAACAGCAAGATGGCGGCGACCAACTCCGTCGCTCAGGTAGCGGGACCGTCGCTGGCTGGCGCGCTGGTTGGCGCGCTCGGCGGACCGGTCACACTGTTGATCGACGCGCTGAGTTATGGCTGGTCAGCTATCTTGATCGGCCGGATTCGGTTCAGGGAGCCGGCTCCAGACCCACGAGTGGGCGGGCGATCGCTGATGCGCGAGATGCACGACGGCCCGCGGGTGCTGGTAGCCTCGCCGCTGCTAAGGGCAATGACCGGCAGCCACGCCACGATCGTGCTGGCCGGTTATGCGTTCCTCGCGGTCTATCCGCTGTACATGGTGAACACGCTCGATCTCTCCGCGCGTGGCGTCGGGCTAGTCTATGCATCGGGCGGCGTAGGCGCGTTGCTCGGCAGCTTGGCAACGACGACCGTGATCCATCGTATCGGCACTGGCTCCACCATTGTCTGGTCGGCCACGCTATTCGGTGTCTTCGGCGTGACCATCCCCCTGGCGGTGCTGGCGCCCGGGTACGCCCTCCAGCTGGTGGTGTTCGCCGAGTTCGCCCAATGGATGATGCTGGTGATCTTCGAGATCACCGAGGTAAGCCTGCGGCAGGCGGTCACCCCGGACCACCTCCTCGGCCGGATCGCGGCGTCGAACATGGTGCTGGTGAGTGGCCTGCAGTCGATCGGCGCAATGATCGGAGGCGTGCTGGGTGAGGTGATCGGTGTCCAGGAAGCACTGCTGATCGGCGTGGCGGGGATGTTTTGCGCCGGGGCATGGGTGTTCTGGTCACCAATCCGGGCAATCGGCGAGATGCCGTCGGAGCCCGATCCGACACTCGATCAGGCAAAACTATCCCCGGCAGGTCGTGTGCCCATCGGGGGTATCGACAACACGTGATGAGGCGCCGTCAGGTTCGCTTGGCTGTCGGATCCGGTTGAGCTGCCGCCGCTCGTTCCGGCTCCTCGGTCACCTCGGATCGCGGTGTGACCTCGGTCAGCCAGTTCTCGCGGAACCACTCCGCCTGCCACGGAATATACGGATTGTCATGGTTCCGAAAGTCGACCAGGAACAGCGGGATTCCGTTCGCGCCACGTGGATTCACCTTCGTAACGACACCGGTTGCGCCATCGAACTTCGCTTCGCCGGACGTCGAGAACATCATGTGGACACCGGGCACTCCCCGCAGGTTCTTGCCACGCGGCATGCTCACCTTCACTTCGTCGCCGATTCCAAGCTCGATCATTTCGCCTCTCCTCCGCCCAAATGCGCGGTTGGCGCACTATGGCGCCGATTCATGACCTATGAGGAGAGTATACCCGCTGGATCGCGCTCATGATGCGCTCGTTTCACGTCGAGCCCACCCGGCGGTGGCCATGCGTATCCACAGTTTCTGTCGTTTTACAACATGAGAATCGCCCCCAATATAAATATTATCAATCCTGGTATTGATATTCACCCAAACGGTCGCTATGATCATCCCAGAACGTGAGCGCACGGCGTCCACGCACAACAACAACGACCTATCCACCCCGCCTCGCGGGCCGTGTCAAGGGAGACACCTTCATGGATCAGCACCACGCCGCAAATCAGCACCCACCCGTCCTGGGACAGTGCCCGGTGTGCGACAACGAATTGACCGTCACGACATTAGGTTGCGACAACTGCGGCACCAGGATATCGGGGAACTTTCGCCTGAACCGTTTTTCCCGTCTTTCCGCCGATCATCTCCATTTCCTCGAGGTTTTCGTCAAGAATCGCGGGGTCATCAAGGATGTCGAGGCCGAGCTCGGCATCTCCTACCCGACCGTGCGCGCCAGGCTGGATGAGGTGATTCGCCAGCTCGGGTTCGCGCCCGCCACCGACGAGCAACTTCGTCCCAGCCAAAATCGGGACGCTCGCCGCGAGATTCTCGAACAACTCCAGAACAAGCAGATCAGCGCCGGCGAAGCCTCGCGCCGCCTCGCCGCTCTCCCCCCGGCGGGAGACTGATTTCCACCACCGGTTCAGGTCGAACCGTTCTCCATACCACCAATTGAAAGGACACTTGTGAACACCATGACTACCGGGCAAACCTTCACCATCACCGATAACAATCGTCAGCTCGAGACGGTTGCGTCCTTCAACGCGGACGAACCATTGACGCTGTCCGCCACCAACGCAAGCGGAAGCGTCGTGATCCGCACCGATCCCACCCGACCATCCGGCTCCGCGCTCGTCGCGGTGCGCCGCACCGATGACCGGGAGTTCGACGATGACGACCACGCCTTGACCGTGAAGTCGGAGAACAACACAATCTCGGTACATCCAGACTGGCAGTTCGCGGCCGGGGTCTCCGGGCTTGCGCGCCGCTTCCGGGACCAGCTCCAGCACGGATTCCGGCCCGACGATTGGAGCCTCTCCCGCCTCAAGCTCAGCCCCGAGCTGGACTTCCATATCGCCATCACCCTCCCGGCGGCGCTGGCGGACGGATCGCAGGTCAAGCTCCGCACCGCCTCCGGCGAGATATTTGCCGGCGACATCACCTCCCAGGTCAGCATCGTCACCGCGTCAGGCGATGTGGATGCCACGAACCTGACCGGGATCGTCGCGATTCACACCGCCTCCGGTGACGTCCATGCGACCAACATCAGCGAAAGCCTGGAGATCAACACCGCGAGCGGTGACGCCACCATCAGGCAGGGAGACTTCTGGCTCGCCGCGCGATCAGCCAGCGGGGACATCTCCGTCCGGGATGCCGGCCTTCGGAATTCACGCATCACCACCGTCAGCGGCGACATCAACGTCCAGGCCGCCATCAACAACACCGCGAATTACGGTATGGAGACCGTCAGTGGCGATGTCTCCATCACTGCCGCCATTCCGGGCAGCGGCGCCAGCGCCCGGCTCGGGTTCGGCACGCTCTCGGGTTCCAGCAATGTTGGGCCGGACTGGCAAAAAACCGGCCGCCGGGAATGGCGCGCCGGCGACGGCGAGTCCGGCCCGACCATCAATGTCAAGACGGTCAGCGGGGACCTCTCGGCTGCCGCGCGGCTCGATCCA
>Ga0075527_10000005_pt1 | contig 65065 bp, 50 predicted proteins | sample NGEPer11B_FD_74784 | JGI IMG/M metagenome (GOLD analysis project Ga0075527, IMG submission 74784) | Arctic peat soil microbial communities from the Barrow Environmental Observatory site, Barrow, Alaska, USA - NGEE Permafrost305-11B | ecosystem: Environmental > Terrestrial > Soil > Wetlands >...
GAACCCGGATTTGGAGTCAGCTGTCGCCGACCATCCGGTCCAGGATATGGCGCAGCGTCGCGAGACGTCGCGCCAGCTCCTGGTTACCGCTGACCGACTGTTGGTCTGCCCGCGCCAGCGACTGGGCGAGATCGCCCACCGATTTCGTCACTCGCGCTGGAGAAAATCGTGGCGCGCCGAGGGTGGTGGCGACTTCGTTGAGGGCATCGCGGTCGACGTCCGATGACCCTATCGCCGCATTCAGCCGTGTCAAAAGGTGATCGATCCGCGCCGCCCTGCCAGCGTCATCGGACGTGATGGCGAGATCGAGCAGCTCGTCGATATGCGCGGCGGCCTCTTCGGCGGTGCTGGCGTGCCGCCGGGAATCGCGAATCGCCCGGCTGATGCGCTGGGCAACTGGGCCGGGCACCGCACGGTCGACGATTGCATTGGCCAGCGTTTCCTGATAGATCGCTGGTAATCCCTGCAAAGCGCGAGATTGTTTTTCAGAAAGATCGCCGGTGCGTATCCGGTTCTGCGTTGTGTCCGAAAGCTTGCCGGTATCCAGGAGCTGGAATAGGCGCGAGCGGCGGATGCCGACTTCGGCGGCAACATCCTCCCACGGCGCGTCTTGCATCCGAGCCTTGAGAATCCGCAATGCTCGCGCCCGATCGACCGCGTTCAGGTCATCGCGGACGATATTTTCCATGAGCTGCTGGATCAGACGGCGTTCCTCTGGCACATCCCGGACGAGGGCCGGAATGCTGGCCAGCCCGGCGCGTTGTGCCGCCCGGAAGCGTCGCTCACCATGAACGATGATGTAGCTGTCGCTTTCCGGCTCGTAGCGAACCACAATCGGTTGCAGCACGCCTTCGGTCGAGATGCTGGCGACGAGCTCATCAAGCTTGGCTTCGTCGAAACTGCGTCGCGGCTGATCGGGATCGGCCACGATCCTGTCGAGGCGGATCTGCTTCGCTTCGGTGAGATCCTCCACACCGACCGCCTGTGGCCTGGTGTCGCTGAAAAGCGCATCGACGGTGAAGCGGCGACGGGAGCGACCGGGTCCGCCGCTTCCGGACGGAGAGCCGGCTGCCTGCTCACCGCTTTCACCCCGTTGGCCTTGAGCCGGCGCGGGTTGGCGACGGCGTCGCCGCCCAGTGAGGATGTCTTCGTGCTCGTTGCCGGGCGTGCGATCAGACACTGACCGTACCCTCCGACGTTCGTGCCGAACCCGTTGATTCGCCAGTGAGCCATGCCCCGACATCCCTGTACGCCGCGGCGACATTGGATCGCGGCATGTAGTGCAACACGCTGGTGAGCTCGGCGGTGGATTCCGCGCCGCGTACCGAAAGCGGAATCGATGGCAACAGGGCGAGCTCCGGGAATCGCGACTCGAGCGCGGCCAGCATGTCGAGTGCGAGGCGCGATGAATGATGGACCTTCGTCGGCAGGAACCCGATGATCTCCAGGGTCGGGTTGAGTCGCCGGATTCGGCCGAGCGTGTCGAACAGTCGCTGGAGCACCATCACCGACAGCGGGTGTGGCTCGATCGGAATGATCAGCTCGCGGATTGCCACCAGGATATTGATCGAAATGATGTTGAGCGCCGGAGGAGAGTCGACCAGCAGGAAATCGTACCCGTCGAGATCGGCCTGGCGCAGACGGTTGTCGAGCTGGCGCTCACGTTCCAGCACATTGAGCAGCTCCATCTCGGCCGCGGCGAGATCGGGATGCGATGGCGCGATGTCGATCCCGGTGATCCCGGTGGGCACCGTGACGTTGGCAATGCCGAACGATTCGTCGAGCAGCAGGTCATACACCGATGCGTCGAGCGCCGCGACATCGATACCGAACGCCATGGTCAGGCTTGCCTGGGGATCCAGGTCCAGCACGAGCACGCGTTTTCCTCGTTCCGCGAGCGCGGCAGCCACGTTGAGGGTGCTTGTGGTCTTGGCGGTGCCACCCTTTTGATTGAAAAACGCGATGATTCGAGCCATGCCAATGATGCCGTTCCGTGGGTGGATGCGTTTGCTGCCGGTCGAGTGTGTCTTTGCCGATCAACGCGTAGAGGCCGAACTGGAGCTTGTCCTGAGCGCAGTCGAATGATCTGCCTGGTCGCCGCGGGCGGCATGCAATATCCTGTCACGGTCCAGGCTGATGCGTACGCGTACAAGAGTAGCAGGATGCGTGATCAGGCGGCGGCGGTTTGGGATCGTGGTGGTGGCTCGCTCCATGGCAGGGAGATGCGCCATGGCAGCCAGCGATTGATCGCCAGTGCCGCGCCCACGATGATCCAGCCACCGACCGCATCGAGCCAGTAGTGATTGGCGGTGACCATCACCGTGAATGTCATCATGGCGACCAGCAACACGGCAAAGACACGCCCTACGATCCGCCACTTTCCGGGGAATGCATTCCACATCATCATTGCGGCGACGGTGGTCCACCCGATATGCATGCTGGGCATGGCGGCGTAACGATTCGCGGTGACGAGACCGTCTTCGGAAAAGTAATTTGGTCCGTAGACGGCCATCGTGTCGACGAACGCCCAGCCGTACGGTTGCATGAAGCGGGGCGGGGCGAGCGGGTAGATGATATACCACGGAAGCGCCAGGATCATGGTCAGGAAGAACACCCGGCGGAGGTAGAGGTAGCGGACTGGGGCGAAGAACAGCAGGATCATGGCGCAGGCGTAGAAAACCCACATGAACCACGCGTAGAAATAATTGAAGACGAGGATCAGGTTGCCGCGCTCCAGCACCCATTGCTGGAGATCGAGCTCGACGTTGGCGCGCAACGCTCCCTGAAAATCGAGCACCTGGATCGCATTGTCGAACGCAACTGATTCGGCGCGGGGGATGTACAGCTTCCGCACGACCTTGTAGACCTGAAACAAGATGAGGAACAGGGCGATCTGCCACGCGCCGAACAGGACCACACGCGGAATGTCACGGCCCGCGGGAAAGGTTGGCTCCTGGTCCCCTGTCGCCGGTCGCAACCAGCCAGTGCCGGACATCTAGAACCCTCGCAACCGGGTCAGTTGCACGCGGACGGGAACCGAGTACTCGTCTGAAAATGACTGGGGCGTCATCCCGAGGTGGGAGATGGGTTCCCGGTATTTCTCGATATAGGCCGGGTTGTTGACCGCGGCGGCGCTGTCCTGGTCGATCGTCGCCTCTCCATGGAACACGACGACATCGCCACCTGTCGGTGACGAGTTGAAGGACAGGGCCACGGTCGAATGCGCCGCGATATTTCGCAGCTTCGGACGATTCTGCTGTGAATAGATCAGGATTTCCTCGTCGCTCACTGGGAGAAACCACACCGGGCTTGGCTGTGGTATGTCGTTCTTGCTCACCGTGGTAAGCCAGACGACTATCTCGTCACGGAGCCGCCGTTCAACCTGCTGCCCGAACGTCGTTGTCGTGTCGATAATGGTCATGATGCTCCTCGCGGTCTCGTGATGATGGGTAGCGCACCCTCGTATCGTGACACTCACCCTACCTGTCTGGCAAGCTGATGCGGCCTGTTATCCATGTCTCCGGCCTATACACTCGTGCCTGCAGCTACTGGTCGTCGGGCTCAGTTTCCGCCCGGACGATAGTTCGGAGCTTCCTTGGTGATGGTGACGTCGTGCGGGTGACTCTCCTTCAGGCCGGCGGCGGTCACCTGCACGAACTGGGTGTTGGTGCGGAGCTCATCAATCGAACCGGCTCCGGCGTAGCCCATCGCGGTCCGGAGTCCGCCGACGAGCTGATAGATCAGCTGCGAGATGGGGCCCTTGTAGGCGACGCGCCCTTCGATGCCCTCAGGCACAAGCTTCTGGACATTGCCGATGTCTTCCTGGAAATAGCGGTCTTTCGAGAACGATCGTCCCCGCATTGCGCCAAGTGAGCCCATGCCCCGGTATTCCTTGAATCGCTCTCCCTGGAAAATGATCACCTCACCCGGGCTTTCGTCGTGACCCGCCAGCAGGCTGCCCAGCATCACGGCGTGCGCCCCCGCCGCGATCGCCTTGGCGATGTCACCGGAGAACTGGATGCCTCCGTCGGCGATCACCGTGACATCACGGCCATCAAGCGCGCGGGCGACATTGTGCACGGCGGTGATCTGCGGCACGCCGGTTCCGGAAACCACGCGGGTGGTACAGATCGAACCAGGACCGACGCCGACCTTGACCGCATCGACCCCAGCGTCGGCGAGTGCTTCGGCGGCATCGCCGGTGGCGATATTGCCAGCCATGATCGGCACATCGAGGCGCCGCCTGAGATTGCGAACAAAGTCGATAACCCCCTGGGAGTGCCCGTGTGCCGTGTCGACCACCAGCAGGTCGACACCCTTGTTCACGAGCTCCTGGCAGCGCTCGGAGGCGTCCTTGCCAACGCCGACGGCGGCGGCGACCCGAAGCCGGCCACGTTCGTCCTTTGTCGCGTTGGGATACTGGATTTTCTTCTGGATGTCCTTGACGGTGATGAGCCCGGTGAGGTGGCCGTTGTCATCGACGACAGGAAGCTTTTCGACCTTGTGCTTGTGCAGGATTTCGCTGGCCTGGTCGAGCGTGGTTCCCTGTGGCGCGGTGATCAGTCCTTCGCTGGTCATGATGTCAGCGATTCGTTGTGTAGTGTCCTGAATGAAGCGGAGATCGCGATTGGTGAGGATGCCGACGAGCTTGCCCGTGTTGTCGGTGATTGGCACACCGCTGATGTGATAGCGCTCCATCACGGCTTCGGCGTCGCTGACCAGGCGCTCTGGTGTCAGCGTGACTGGTTCCACGATCATGCCGGCTTCGGAACGTTTGACCTTGTCGACCTCTTCGGCTTGCTCTTCGATGGAGAGATTGCGGTGGATCACGCCGATCCCGCCTTCACGTGCCAGCGCGATGGCGAGCCGGGCTTCGGTCACGGTGTCCATTGCCGCCGACAGGATGGGGATATTGAGCGTGATGTCCCTGGCGATGCGGACCGAGGTGGACACGCTCGCGGGCAGGACTTCGGAGTGGGCGGGCAGGATCAGGACGTCGTCGAACGTCAGGCCAAATCCGGTGAACTTGTCCGCGCGGAGTGAGCCATCACGTTGGCCGTTCGGCGTGATTCCAGGTGAAAGGTGTTTTTGCTCGGGGATTGTCTGACTCATGGCGTTCTCCCTGGGTTTGTGGTGGTTGGCAAATCTGTCGACCGTGTTCCGGACGGTCCCCGATCTGCCGCTACGGACTGGTGGATTCGAGGCGGGCGATCAGCTCGCTGGTGACGCCGGCATACGCTCGGGCGCCGCGTGATGACGGATCGTACTCGGAAATCACTTGACCGAAGCTGGGCGCTTCGGCGAGGCGGACAGAACGCGGAACGACGACGGAAAAAAGGTGATCGGGAAAGTACCGGCGGACTTCATCGACGACATGCCCGGCGAGCCTGGTGCGACCATCGTACATGGTCATGAGAACGCCGAGCAGCTCCAGGTCGGGATTCAGCCCCTTCCGGATCAGGTCGATGGTTGACAGCACCTGACTGACGCCTTCAAGGGCGAGATATTCACATTGAACCGGGATCACGACTGACCCGGCGGCGGTCAGCGCGTTCACTGTCAGCATCCCCAGCGATGGCGGGCTATCGATCAGGATAACGTCGTAGTCGTGCTGGACCGGCTTCAGCATGTCGGCAAGGCGGTGTTCACGACGATCGGCGTCGACGAGCTCGACCTCAGCGCCCGCGAGCATGGGAGAGGCTGGGAGGAGGTCGAAGCCATCGCGTACCGCCCGGATTCGCACGTCATTCGCGGCTGCATCGTTCGTCAGGGCATCGTAAATGGTGAGATCGAGATCGGACCTGTCCACCCCAAGCGATGACGTTGCGTTGCCCTGGGGGTCGATATCCACCAGCAACACCATGCGACCGGATTGGGCCATGCAGGCGGCGATATTAACCGCGCTGGTGGTTTTGCCGACCCCCCCCTTTTGGTTCACGAACGCCACAACAAAGCCAGGACGCCGGGATGTGCGGGAATCCTGTCTTGGAATGTCGGCTTGCGGCGAAGATGAGGTCAATGTTGCCCTGTCGTGGTGCGTGTCCGGCGCGAATGACAACGGCTGATCGGCAACGATGCGGGAGAGCTCCCGTTCGTTGCTAAATCCTAGCAAACCATCATGGTGCGCAACAAGGACGGTTCATTGGCGAACCCCTGTTCGTCAGGTCTGCGGGCCCCTCGTTTCCGTGTCCAGGGAGCGAGTCGCCGGGCTTTTCCTGTGGAGCTTTTTGATTGGCTCCCGATGACGGTGGGCTTGACGTCCTTTTGACGATGGCGCGCTACCGTGGGCGTGCGCTTGGACGACGCATCAGGACTGCGTTTGCAAGCATCGCCACTGCCTGCCGCCTCAGCAGGCAGTCAAGACTTGAGCACGTCGATCGCAGGAGAATGCATGTACAGTCGTCACCACGTTGGACACCTTCCGCCCCGCTGAACGCTGGGGCTCGCCCATTCATAGCCACTGCAGCCCAATGTCACATCACACCACAAGGCTTCCGAGCAACGCCGTGACGGATTCGTGCTGCGTATTCTCCGAATTCTCGACATTGACAGCCTCGTTTTTCTCGCTCGGTGACGTTTATTGCCGTCAATCACTACAGGAGCATCACGTATGGAACATTCGGGAACGGCGCTCGCAACATCGCGCACGCTCAACAGGGATGAAGCCCCTCAAATGACGCAGATTCCTTTACAGGACCAGTTTGCCCCATTGCGCGCTTCCACCAATAATCAGCTGGTTGACCCTCATTCTCATCATGCCGAACCCGCGGGCGATCTCCCGACGCTCCTGGCCGTTGTGGAGAGCTCTCGGAAGGCGCGGGCATTGCGTACAACGCTCGCGCGACGATTTGGCGAGGATTTCCGCGTCCTGGCAACGGCGTCGACTGACACGGCGATGTCAGTTCTGGCGTCGATACGGGAGCGTGGCGACGAAGTGGCATTGATCCTGTCGGATTACCACCTGCCGGAGACAGATGGCCTGGCGTTCCTGAAACGTGCCCATGCCCTGCATCCTGACGCGGGCAGGGCCTTGCTGACGCCCGCAGTCGGTATCTGGGATCCGACCGAGATCCACTCGGCGATGGCGCTCGGCCAGCTCGACCTCACCATTCCCCATCCATGGGCATCCCCCGAAGAGACGCTGTATCCCCAGGTCGGTGTTGCGCTCGCCTCGTGGTGGCGTGCGCATCGGCCGCGATTCGAGCGAATCCGAATCATCGGGGAGCGATGGGACCATCGGAGCTATGAGCTGCGGGACCTCGGCACGAGGAACGGCGTACCGTTCGGCTTCTATCCTGTCGATTCCGCAGCGGGCTCCCGGTTGATCGAAGAGTTTTGCATCGATGTCTCCCGCCTGCCGGTGTTGATTATCGATGGAGACACCATGCTGATCGATCCTTCCAATGCGGACATCGCGTCGGCCCTTGGTGTGTCGACTCGTGTGCCAACGGAACCGGTCGACGTGACGATCGTCGGCGCTGGCCCGGCTGGTTTGGCGGCTGCGGTGTATGCCTCGTCGGAAGGATTGCGAACCGTGGTCATCGAGCCGCATGCGCTTGGCGGCCAGGCAGGCACCAGCTTGATGATCCGCAATTACCTTGGCTTCCCGAATGGCATAAGTGGTGATGAGCTCACCAAGCGGGCTTACGAACAGGCGCTTCACTTCGGTGCCGAATTCGTCCATACGGTGTCAGCGGTCGGGCTGCGAACAGAGGGAGACATGCGTGTCGTGTCGCTGTCGGACGGGAGCGAGATCAGGAGCCGGGCCGTGGTGCTCGGCACGGGAGTCGATTATCGCCGCCTTGCCATTCCCTCACTGGAGCGACTGGTCGGGGCGGGCGTGTTCTACGGCGCCGCGACCGCCGAGGCGCGGGCGGTTGCCGGCGAGGAGGTGTTTGTGGTCGGGGCGGGGAATTCGGCTGGACAGGCGGCATTGCACCTGGCGAGATATGCTGCCAGGGTCACGATGCTGGTGCGCGGAGCGTCGCTCACCGCGAGCATGTCCGAATACCTGATCAACCAGTTGGCCCTCAAGGCGAACATCGACATCCAGTACCGTCGCACAATCCGGGGTGGCGCTGGCGATCATCGGCTCGAAAGCCTCTCGATCGAAAACACGAAAACTGGAGATGTCGAAACGGTGCCGGCAACGGCGCTCTTCGTCCTGATTGGGGCCGAGCCGCGGACTGGATGGCTGGACGGCGCGGTCCTGCGTGACTCAGGCGGCTACGTCCTGGCGTGCCGCGATCTGGCGCCCGCCTATGCTGCCCTGTCCGCCGGGTGGGCGATGGAACGACAGCCGTACCCTGGAGAAACGAGTATGCCCGGCGTGTTCGCGGTGGGAGACGTGCGTCACGGATCGGTCAAGCGGGTGGCGTCGGCGGCGGGCGAAGGCTCGATCGCGATCCGGTTCGTCCATCTCCTCCTCGCGGAGGAGGAAGAGCGGGCTGTGATCGATCAGCCAGTTGCATCGGAAGTGCCCGAGGTATTGACGCCGCAACCCGTAGACGATCTGCTCGTTACATCGGCTATGCCCGAGGCGGACCATGCCGCGGAGCTGTGCCCGGTGTGCCTCTAACACTCCTGGGTAATACAAATCCGAGTGATGGGTGTGGCGTCACAGTGCGTTTGGAAGGGCCGACGTACGGGAGCCCCTTGTGGGCTCCTTTCCCGCTTGTGCCAACGGTGCATTTAAATTCCGGAAGAGTCCATGATTCCATCCCGGACGCATGGGTTCCTGCGGCATTCGGAGGCCCACCGCGCCGGCATGTTCCATGGGATGGTTCAATTTTCGCGTAGATCGTCCTGCAAGCCGCCCTAATCCCGCACGGTGACGGCGGTGCCGAGCGGCGCCCACTGGAAGATGAACGCGGCGACATTGAGCGGCAGGTTGATGCAGCCGTGGCTCATGCGGTTGCCGAAGTTGTTGTGCCAGTAAGCGCCGTGCAGCGCTTCGGCGTCGAAGTTGATGTAGAGCACGTTGGGTACGTCCTCGACGATGTAGCGCTCGCCCGTGACCGGCGTCTCCTGTTCATCCTCGCCGCCATCGTCGCCGACGGCCACGACCTCACCGCTCGCGTCGGTGATCCCCTCCATGTCCTGCTGCTCGAACTTGATGCGGACGTGGAAGGCGCCGATCTCGGTCTCGTTCGGGGCAATGCCGGTGCTCACCGGTGTCTGCAGGATCACCTGATCGCCCTGATACGCCGTGAGGGATTGTTCACTGATGTCGACCACGATCGAGCGATGCCCGGGCAGGCTCGTGGTGTCGACGCCATATGGATTCGGCTCGCGAATGAAGAGCTGCTCGGAATAGGCTGGCAAGTTGCCCTGGGCAATTGGCGACGTATCGATGCCGTACGCCAGCGGATTCTCCCGTGGCAACGGCGCTGGCAGGACTGTCCCATCTCGCTCGAGCAGGAGCGCGTTTTCGTAGAGCTGGACCTGGACACCGCGCGCCAGGTACGGCTCGGTGATCGGCGATCCCAGGTAAAACCAGCCTTCGTTCGCGTCGTAGAACGCAGCGAAGGGACCCGAAATGCTGAATCCTGTTTCGGTGCTGGTGCGGCCACCTTCGGACTGGACCTCTGAAAGCCGTTGCTGATCCTGACTCGCCGGCGTTGTGACCAATCGCCGATCGCCAGCGACGCGACGCCCGTCCGCGCGGATCACATCGCGGTCCTTCAGGAACTGCGATGCCCCGATTGGCTGAAGCCGCACGGTGGGATCGTCGGTCCACTGGAACTCCGGCATGTACTGAAAGACACCGCGCTTGAACGCCTGGCTGAAGTAGCCATTCGGCGCTTCATAGGGTTCGGAGATGGGATTGCCGTAGACCGATGCGGCGCCATTTGCGCGCCAGTAGTCGAGCATGATCCCGCTCACCGAGTGGCCAGTGCCGGGCACAAAAACCTTGAGGGTCGATTGTCCGAGGTCCGCCGGGAGCATGGCCGGGTCGATCGACAGCTGCCTGTTGCGGGCGGCTCCAGCGCCAACCGGCATCGTGGCCGCGGTCGTCACGTCCGTCATTGGCGCCCACACGAGCGTCATCATGACGACGAACAACAACCGTCGTGCCAGCGATGGCGCTGATGCATCTCTCCTCCGCATTGCCCCCGACTCCCCCTCAACTGTTCGTCGTACTCCGCATCGCAATGTGATCATCCGCTGTCTACGATGAAGGTCGTGAGCGGATACCGGCCAGAGACGATGATTCGCGGCTATGCCAGCGACGACACGCCGGCCCGGATGTCGTTGATCTGGTCCCGCAGGACTTTCGCGGCGCTGCCGGCGGCCTCCGCGAAATCCTCTCCGGACGATGCATACATGATGCCACGCGATGAGGAGCAGAGCACCCCGGCACCATTCGCCAGCAACCCGGCATCGAGCGAACCAGCCAGGTCGCCGCCCTGCTTGCCGACCCCCGGCAGCAGGATCGGCTGCTCCGGCGCGAGGGCGCGGATCGCGGCGAGTTGCGAGGGCCAGGTCGCGCCGGCAACGAGACCGACAGTGGCGGGATAGTCCTGGTCCCACTGCGCGGCGCGTGCGGCGACATATTCATAAAGTGGCTGACCGGTGTCGCTCAGCGTACGATCCTGCAGATCGCCGCTGCCCGCGTTGCTGGTCTTGGTGAGGACGAACACACCCTTGTCCGCGTACCGCAGGAACGGTTCGAGGCTATCCTCGCCCTGGTAAGGATTGACGGTGATGGCATCAACGCCAAGCTCGTCGAACCAGGCCGTCGCGTACGCTGTCGTGGTCGCTGCCATATCGCCTGTTTTGCAGTCCAGCAGGACCGGAATGTCGTCGGGCAATGCTGCGCAAACCTGATAGAGCGCATCGAGACCGCCGCGACCGTAAGCGAGAAAGAAGGCGAGGTTGGGTTTGTAGGCGAGGGCGTAGGGGGAGGTTGCGTCGATCAGCGCCTCGCAGAATTGCACAACACCCGTAATCGACTCAGGGATGCCATCAGGCATGCGGCCACGAACCGGATCAAGGCCCACGCAGACGAGCGAGCCGGCGCTCAGGGCGCGATCCTCCAGCTTCGCATTGAATGTACGTACATTACTGTCATCGTACCGTGCAGGTTTCACTCGATGTGCCCCTCCCGAAGGTTTGCCGACGATAGAATCGGATAATGCCGATTCACACGTTCAATCTGAGGTGAATAGTGTCCGTATACCACATGTGACTATATGGAACATCTACCCGTCCGTACATAGCGATGCTACACTCCGCTTATGAGCAGCCTCTGTTACCCGCTCATGACACTGGTCATCACGCGTGATTCACGTCAATCGATTCCCGGCGCTTCTACTGTTCGATTCGAAGTTGGAGCCTGAAGTGTCTACAGAACAACACTCGTATAATGATACCGCGTCATCAATCTGGTCGGGCGAGCTGCCGACCCTTGGTGATGTCTATCGGGCGCGCAGGGTGCTGGCAAACCATTTGACGCCGACGCCATTGATCAATGCCGAGCAACTTTCGAACCGCATCGGCGCGTCGGTCTACGTCAAATGCGAGAACCTGCAACCGATCGGCGCGTTCAAGATCCGTGGCGGACTCTACCTGATGAGTCGACTTTCGGAGGACGAGCGCCGGGGTGGAGTTGTGGGCGCGTCTACCGGCAATCACGGTCAGTCGGTGGCCTATGCGGCGCGCGCTTTTGGCGCGAAGGCGACCATTTTCGTACCGGAGCATTCCAACCCACTCAAGCTCGCGTCGATGGAGCGGCTTGGCGCTGATGTTGTGCGGCACGGACCTGATTTCGACTCGGCGCTCGAAGGGGCGAGGCAGTTCTCCAGCGAACATGGCACGCATTTCATCCATTCGGCCGATGAACCCGACCTGATCGCGGGCGTTGCCACCGCCACGCTGGAGGTAATGGAGCAGGTTCCGGACCTTGATGCGATATTCGTGCCGATTGGTGGTGGTAGTGGATTGTGCGGCGCCTGCCTGGTGGGGAAGTCGCTGAATCCTGATCTTGTCGTTGTCGGTGTCCAGGCCGAAGGCGCCCCGGTGGTGCATGAATCCTGGCGGGCGCGTAAACTGAAGGCACGTGACCATGTTGATACGTTCGCCGAGGGATTGGCGACAAGAGTTGCCTTTCGACTCCCCGCGGCGATGCTATGGGATGTTGTTGACGATATCATGCTGGTCAGCGACGCCGAGCTGCGACAGAGCATGCTGACCCTGATGGAAACGACGCACATGGCCGCCGAGGGTGCGGGAGCGGCGGCGCTGGCCGGACTCTACAAGCAGAAGGATGCGTTTCAGGGGAAGCGGGTTGCCATCATGCTTTCCGGAGGAAATGTGACACTCGACGGCCTGCAAGAGGCCCTGAACAAGGAGCGACCGTGGTGAGCAGCTGGATCGAACGTTTTGCCGGGAAGGGACGCCGGGGCGGCAGTGGGGTCCTGGTTCAGATCGCTCGCGAGGTCGTGGGACGCAAGCGATCGCTGCAGGGCGCGATCAGCGAGGTGCGGCACCCGGCGGTGCTGGATGCGCTCTCCGACGACGACTTTGTCGTCCTGGGCGAACTCGTGGACGAGCGTATCGGCTCGGATCGCGAGTTCTCTACCGTGCTGGCACGACTTACGCATGCCGCGGCGCATGCCAAGAGTTTTGACAGGGACACGGTCGACGCGGCGCTGCGGCTCGATGCCCTGCTGCCCGCCGATGATCCTGGTCGCGACCGGGAAAAGCTCCTGCGTGACGCCTACCGGGCGGCGCAACGAGCCGGATACGTACAAGGTGGACGACGCGCGCTCGCCCGGCTGGGTCAGCGCGCGGCTCAGGTTGGCGAGCCGGAACGCGCCAGGGTTCTCCTGCAGCAGCAGCTGGACCTGGGGTCGGAATCTTCCGACGCTGAGGACGAGGTCGACTCCGCGCTCGTGCTGGGCGATCTCCTGCATCGTGACGGTGATACCGATGGCGCGCTGAAATTGTTCAAGCGCGCGTCGGCGGCATCGGATCGGTTGGGGTACGCCCGGGGACAGGCTGAGTCACTCGTGCGCGAAATCGACCTGAGCAAGGGCCGGATCAGTGATCAGCAGCTGATTGACCTGCAACGTCGGGCGCTGGTGGCCGCCCAATCAACGGGCGAGCAGGCCTTGAGCGCACACATCCTCATCGACCTGGCCGAGAACGAGGCGCGGGCCGGGGACCTTGCGGGCGCGGTCGAGCATCTTGAGGAAAGCCTTGAGCTTTCGCGACGGCTTGGCGACCTCACCATGGAAAACCAGGCGCTTGAAATGTTGTCGGCGGCCGAGCGCCAGCTTGGCAGAAAGGAAAATGCCGTGTCTCGTAATGCTGACCGGGTTCGGATTGGCTCGGAAACGAACGCGCCGTCGGTAGTAGGGGATGCGATCGAGTACGGCACCCAACTGCTCGAGCTGCATCGTGCCGATGAGGCCCGCTCCGTTTTCCTGGAAGCCATCGCGATGGCGGAGGAGCGGCAGGATGTGACCGGCATGCAGCGGGCGCATGGCGGGGCCGGAATCGCACTGACGCAGTTGGACCAGCCTTCACTTGCGCTCGATCACCTGGCGGATGCGTTGGAAATCGCCCGGAAGCAGGGCGAAACCCGCCACGAGGCCCAATGGCTGGCGGCCATCGGTGAAGCGCTCTGGCGATACAACCAGCCCCGGGAAGCGACACGCGCGCTTCGCGAGGGAATCACCGCCGCGCGGTCGGTCCAAGACGCATCGATTGAGGCGGGAATACTGTTGCTGCTCGGCGAAATCTTCACTGGTCAGCGTGAATATGCCGAAGCGCGAGCGGCATTCGAGACCGCGCTCGATCGGTTCGAGCGGCTCGGTGAGACTGATAGCCAGATTGCCGCACTGTCCTCACTTGGGGCGTTGGCGGTCGAAGCGCGGCGCACGCAAAACGCAAAGACCTATTACCAGCAGGCGCTCGATATTGCTGATCGTGCTGGTGATCGGGAGGCGGCGGTGCGACTTTACGGTCGCATGGCGAAAGTCGCGCAGCGCGTCGGTGAGTTGGACGCGGCGATCGATGCGCTGGACCAGGCAGTGACCCTTGCCGACGAGCTTGACGACCCGGCACTCCTCAACACCATGTTCCAGCGTCTCGCGGTCATGATGGACACCGCGAATCACCCCGAAACGCTCGATACCTACGAGCAGGCGCTGAGCCTCAGTCGTGAAGTCGATGATGTCTACGGCGAAACGATGATGCTGGTCAACATCGGCGCCAGGCTGCACAACGATGGCGGCGACGAGGAGGCGATCGAAGTGCTGGAACACGCGCTGGAACTTGCCGATCAGCTGGGCGCCAGCGGATCGCATCTCCGCTCCAGGGGCGAGGCTGTGCTTGCCGAGATCGATCGATCCGGCGGGTCGGCCCCGGTTCGCACGGAACGAGCCCAATCGAGATCGGGGCGACAGGGACCGCCTGATCGGCATCCAGACGTGCCGATACACGCCGGGGATCACGCGTACATGAGTTCTGTCGCATCTCCTCGATAGGCACAACCTGACGGTTCCGGGTGGCGCCGGTATACACTTGCATGTACGAACACGGTTTCGGTTGTCATCATCACCTGGATGGAGGCGGTGCACGACCGTGGATGATCAGCGTCAGGCGCCTGTGCTCCTGGCGCCTGTACTTCTGCGCGGAAGACGAACATGACCCTTTCCAGGCCACTCGCCGTCGGATTCTCGGTTGCGGGCGGTATCCCTGTTGACTCAACCGACTGGATTTCCGTTGCGCTGGATGACTTCGTGGAGCAGCGCTCCCGGGGCATCGTTGTCGCGACCGAAGCCGTCGAGTCCGACGGTCGATCGCTCGAGTTGGCCCGGATGGCCAAACAGCTCATTGTCGCCGAGCTTCGCGCGATGGATGACCTGCCACCGGATGAGGCGATCGGCCGCGCCTTTGCAGCCGCCAATGGCGTACTCCATGACGAGGGTCAGCCGGGTTCATCGGGTGGATTCGATCGGAAGGTGCTGGTCGGCGCGACCGCGGTGCTGATCGATGGGCACCGATGCACGATCGGACATGTTCCGCCGGGGCAAATCGTGCTGGTCGAGGATGGGTTGGCATACGCGGTTCCGGACCTGCTCACCTGGCTTCCGGACTTTTCGATTGACGCGGGATCAACCACAACACCGGAGCCGCTGGGATACACATCGTGGACGGCTCCGGTCCTGGCGCAGACAGAGCTCTCCGATGGGGATTCGGTGATGATGTGTTCCGCGACCCTGGCCGAGGCGTGGGCGGTAGAGCTCGCGGAAACGGGTTTGCGGGTTGCGGACCTGGCCAGCTATTACGGCCGATCACCCGATCACGCGCTCGATGTCCTTCGGGGATTGTTGATATCGAAGGGAATCGAAGACGGTTCGGCGCTGGTGTTGGCGTTCCCGCCGCAACCGGGGTCATTCGGTGTTGTCACCTGGGAAGATGTCGGCTGGAAGCTACGCGAACGGCGTCGGCGAATCCGCGGGCAGGTACGGCGCCTGCTTCCTTCGAGGATCAAAACGCTGGTTGCCACCGGTTCGCTGCGCAGACCTGATGCTCCGGTTGCGCCCGACAGTGCTGGCGGCGATGATGCCAGCGATGGTGGATCCGCATCGACAGGCGAAAGCCAGGTTGTCTCGCGTTCGGGCTGGACGGGGGCAGCTTCGCGAATGCGACATCGCCGGCGCGGATCGGAAACCTGGAATGCGCCAAATCAGGCCCGAGAGTACGGTGTTCCCCGGACCCACGGAGTGCAGCTTCACCGTAATGTGAGTGTTGAGCGCGGTGTATCCAGCTGGCGAAACGAGCTGCCGAGGCTTCCTTTTGGCGGAGCGATCATCGGTACGGTGCTGGTGTTGCTGATCGCGCTGCTCGGTCTTGGCGTCTGGTCGTTGTTGCCACGATTCCAGGATCCTCCGGCTGACACCGCCGGGGTGCTCGCGGAGGTGGACAATTACATCCTTGCGGCCGAGGACGCATCAGATCCCGAAAACATGCGGCAATTGTTGAGCCTGGCGCAGGATGCGCTGGACTCGGCTGAAGAGATAGGCGTGCGGCAATCGGACATCGCTCCACGACAGGCGGCGATTACGGACGCGCGGGACGAGCTGGACAATGTCATTCGCCTCGACGACCTAACCAGGGTGGGGAGTCTGCCCGAGGAGCTGCAGGCGTCCGACACGAAAATCCAGTTCACGCAGGGTGGCCTGTTCCTGGTGAACGACAGCCTGTTCCAGCTTCGTGCCGACGAGCGACAGGTGGTGCGGGTGCTCAGTCACGGCGAGACTGTGGATGGGGCGGAGGTCGGTGACCTGTATGGCATAGCGATGGACGCGGCCGGATTCTATGTCACTGATGGCGCCTATGCGTACACGCTCCAGCCGGATAACTCCTGGAAGGCGGTGAAGCTCGGGGATATCAACGATCTTGGCGCCTGGGACCCCGGTCCGGTGGGGGCATTCGGAGGTAACCTGTACATTCTGGAGCAGGAGTTCCGCAACATCTACCGGTTCGACACGGAGCTGGAGGAAGGCGTTTCCGAGCCGTACGACTGGGTGCTCTCGCCGGTTCGTCCCGATTTGGTCAATGCCGTCGACATGGCGATCGATAGCAGTATTCACGTGCTGCTTGACAGCGGCGACGTCCTGACCTACCTGCACGGTGATCTGGAGACACGGCATGAGGTGCCGTACACGGAGACGGGTGATCCGCAATCGATCCTGATTGGAACTGGCACCCGTCTGTTGTACATCGCCATGCGAGACGGTAATGAAGGGTGGATTGTGGTGTTCGATCCTGAATCCGGCGAGGCCTGGCAGCTCAGGTTGCCGGCAGGTTTCTCCACTGAGAACGCGGACGTGTCGGTTCCATTCGCGGGATTGCAGGACGTGGCGATCGATGAATCGAGCGGCACCGTGTACATCGTCAACGAGGATGCGGTCTGGACCGCGCGTTACAGCCTGCCTGTCGACGCGGAGGCAGACGGAACCCCGACGCCTGAGCCGGAAGTTGCGGGATCGTAGAATCTCGCCCCGGTTTTTCCTCATGATCACAGCCCTGCCGGACGAAGCCGTGCAGGGCTGTGATCGTGTTGCTCAACGTCAAAGGCTACTCGAAGTATTTTGCGTTGATCGCGGTGAACCGTTCGAATTGTTCCGGGAGGTCGTCTTCGAAAAAGATCGCTTCTTCCGGACAGACTTCGGCGCAGACTCCACAATCGATGCACTCCACCGGATTGATGTAGTACTGCTCTTCACTGTCTTCGGAGTGAATACAATCGACCGGACAGACTTCGACGCAAGACGCGTCCTTGACCCCAATACAGGGTTGCGCGATGACGTACGTCACTGCTTAGCTCCTTCCCCTACACTCGAGGAAATACGTTGGGAAATGGGATGAGTCTGGGCCCGCTCATGATCCACGAAACGCTCGTCGACGACGAACTTGCAGGCACTCCGAGTATAACAAAGGGTATCTGGCGTGCAATGGGCACAAATCGGCCGGACCTGGACGGATTTCCGATCGGTAGGCAGCGCTGGCGCCCGATGGTTCATGCCGCGCGCACAGTGATCTGGGTATCGGTCTGTACGTCAGGCGGAGCGCGGACGCATCATGAGGTGATTTGATTGAGTTCAGGAAGAATAGACCAGGTTCTTGGCATGAGCGAAGGGGAGTTGTACCAGTATCTGGAGGAGCTCCTGCAAGAGGAGGCGACGGAGGCGAGCGAGCAATCCGGCAAATCCGTCGAGGAGGAGCTTGAATCCGCCGGGTTCGCCGCGGCTGGAGCCGCGGCAAGCTATGCCATCAAGCTGATCGAGGCCAACAATGCGTTCATCACCAGGCAACTGCTCGATGCGGGCGTCCTGCCGCGGGAAGACGAACCAGCGGGCAGTTGATACGATATCCGGCTGAATAGCACGATTCCGTCGAGGAGGAACCCACGCGGGGACAGCGCCAGGGAGCTTGTCCTGAGCTTGCCGAAGGATGCCTGTCCGGAAGCCGCGGCCCTGTGAGGTGTTTGCCAACCGGATTAGCGGAAGTTGAGCACCTTCCACGGATTCGGCATCTGCTCGACCGGTACTTCGATCAGGGTCGGCTCGTCGGCCAGGATCGATTCTCGCAGCACGGATTGAAGCGCCTCCGGTGATGTGGCGCGGCGACCGGTGACCCCGAATGACTCCGCGAGCTTGACGTAGTCCGGGTTGTGGAGATCGCTGGCGATGGTCCGACCATTGAACAATTCCTGCTGCATGCGGCGAACATTGCCATAAGCGCTATCGTTGAATACGATCGCGATGGTGCCGATCTGATGCCTCGCCATGGTCGCGAGCTCATTCAGCGCGAACCCGAAGCCCCCATCACCGTTGACCGACACGACAACCTTGCCGGGGTTTCCGACTTTCACCCCGAGCGATGTCGGGAAGCCCCAGCCGAGGGTGCCCTGATAGCCTGGCGAGATGAAGGTGCGTGGTTCGTACACCTGGAAGCCGACGTTTCCCCAGTAGCTGATCTGGGTCATCTCATTCACCAGGATGCCATCGTCCGGTAGCTCATCCCGAATGGCGCGGGCGAAAGCAGCCTGTGGCAGGATCGCGTCGAGCTTTGCCCGGGCTGCCTGCTTGACGGCGTTGAAGTCGTCTTTCCGCGAGTCGCGTTTGCGATTATGCGCGCCGGCACGATCGATCAGCTCCGCGAGACCGGCCTTGGCGTCGGCGACGATACCCACGGTAATGTCATAGTTTCGTCCCACCTCCGCGGGATCGATGTCCATCTGGATCACCGTGCGACCTGGCTTCAGGCCCCAGGGATACGTTGCTGGCTCAATCATGCGCGTGCCAACGCAGAAGATGACATCCGCATCGTTGATCAGCGTCATGGCCGCGATCGAGTTCTGCCCAAGATAGTGACGATCCGACAGAGCCCCCTTGCCGTTGGGTGACATCGCGACTGGCGCCTGGAGCATCTCCGCCAGCGCCTGTAGTTCGCTCCACGCCTCCGAGCCGAGCACCCCGCCGCCGGAAAAGATCAGCGGTCGCTCGGCTTGACCAAGCAGGCGAGCGGCTTCTTCAAGGGCATCGGGATCGCCGGTGGGACGTTGCCGTTCCGGTGCGGGCGCCAGCAGCTCCACATCTGATTCAGCGAACAGGGTGTCCGGCGGCACCTCTATTTCCACGGGGCGGACGCGACCGTCCCAGAGCGCGCGGATGGCACGATCAACGAGACCCGGGATTTCGGCTGGCTTCGTGGCACGCTCGGCGTGTTTGGTGACGGATCGCACCATGTCGAGCTGGTTTGGGATTTCATGCAGCATGCCGCGTCCGACCCCGATCAGGTCCGACTGGATTTGCCCGGTGACACAGAGAACCGGGCTGTTGCACGCGTAGGCGGTGGAGAGCGCGGCGCTTGCATTCAACAGGCCTGGTCCAGGCACGACAAGACAGGCGCCGATGCGCCCGGTGGTGCGGGCGTAGCCGTCCGCCATGTAGGCGGTGGTTTGTTCGTGGCGGGGGTGGATCACGCGAATGTCACCGCCCTGTTGAGCGTCGTACAGCGCATCGAACACGCCGTCAAGCTGCACGCCAGGCAGCCCGAAAATGGTGTCGATGCCCTGACGCATGAGCGATGCCGCCAGAGCCTGCCCGCCCGTCATCGAGCGAGTTTCGACGGATGTTCCCGCTGACCGTTTTTGTACCTCAACCACGAGCGAATTACCCCCAGAATACAGCCCTGTGATCCATCAATGGTTTGGTTGATGAATGACAGGGCACGAGTCAATATCCCCGGCATTGTACCCGGTATCGAACGGGCGGTTGCCGCCATGGAAGTCAATCGTACTGGCATCGTGTAAAAAATCCCCGATGCCGCGAAAACCGCTGAGGTTGACTTGAACGCGCGGTCATTGTTCTCTCGCGCTCCTGACAAATGGAACCATTTCCGGATGTGTGTCAGGAGACCCAGTACCAGTTCGCGAATTGCATCGACAGGATTGCCATGCCAATGGCGGAAAGCACGGCAAGGGTGATGCCAGCCTTGCGGTTCGTGACGAGCAGGGCGATGACCACGAACAGCGGGAACATCGGCAGCACAAAGCGGGGCATGCTCATCAGGGGATGAACCGAGCTTGGGCTGAACAACGGGACGATCAACGGCGGGAGGATAAGCGCGAAATAGTACAACGGTATGCGACGAATTCCGAACAGGACGAGCAGGAACGCCCCGATCGTGACGGTGAGCTCGAGCCAGTCGCCATTGGCGAACCGATCGCGGAACGTCGCGGAGGTGATCGTCGACCAGGTGGGTGATTCGAAGAGCCGGCTCACCCAGCCCCAATCGACACCTTCCGCCTCATGCCTGCCGATGTTTGGGATTTCGGCCACACAGCCCACAGTTGCACACTCGAACGTTTCCCAGGGCATGGCGCGGAAGCGATTCCACTGCCACTGGACGTCGATCCAGTCGAAGAACTTCATGCCGGCGGTGGTGAGATGCCAGCCGTACAACACCGGTCCCAGAGCGGGCAGCGCGGCGGGGATGGCAGCCGGAAACCAGCGGCGGATATCCGTGCCGTATTGCTTGAGGAAGAGGATGCCCATGGGCGCCAGCAACATGACCCCGGCGGAGCGTGTGAGCGCCGCGAGCAGGCCGATGAGACCGGCGAGCCACCATTCCCCTTTCCGCGCGGCCAGCAGGCAGGCGACCGTGAGCAGCAGGAACAGCGATTCGGTGTAGACGGCGGTGAAGAAAAAAGCGGTTGGAAAGAGCGCGATCGCCCAAAGTGTGCGTTTGGAGACATCGACCGACAGATCGAGAGAGACGAGCTGGTAAAGCAGGATGAGCGCGGCGGCAAAGGCGATATTCGAAATCAGGTAACCGACGCTCTCCGGCGAAAGACCGGTGACTCCGCTGAAGAAATCCATCAACCAGGGATACAGCGGCCAGAATGCGGCTTTGGCGGGGAATGAGCCCATGGGTTCATAACCGCTCACCGCAACGAGGCGATACCATGATCCATCCCACTGGCGCATCGGCTCAACCAGGTAGTGTGCCAGACCGGTCATGGGACCAAGCGGGATTGCATAGGCCCAGCTGGTTCCCACCTCTTCGCCGGGGAACGGGGGACGCTGCGTGCCGTACAGGAACGCCAGTGTCGCCGGTATCTGCGACATGATCCAGTGCACGGCAAAGACCAGCAGCGGGAAGGTCCATCGATCATTCGGCCCGCGCGTTGCACGGCGCCGGTGACTGCGTCGCGTTTGGGCTGGCAGCGATTCGGTGTCGATCGACATGGACCTCTCGCTAGCGTGATGCAAGGCACCACGAGATGATACCGGACTCGAAAAAGTCGGAGGGATGTTACCCACGCCGACGAGAATATACGGTGGGAATGATGCCATACCCCGACCCACCGCCTGATGATGCGACCGGGATTCCGCCAGGGGGGCGAAATAACGCCATGGCACGTGACGTGCGTCTGCTTGTGGCATAGAACTTGTAAAGAACCTGCGTCGGTCACACGATGTCAGAGAAGGGATTGTAGGGTGATGAACGTCAAGACACTTGTAGGCATGCAGGTTTTCGCGGTAGATGCCGGTAAACAGCTCGGCACGGTCGAGCGCGTGTTGTTCTCCCCGGAGCACAAGCGTATCGAGAATTTTGTCGTGACTCCGGAAATTGGGCTCATGGACGAACCCCAGCCGCAGAAGATGATCGCGGTGGACAAGATCAAGGGGTTGGGTCAGGACGCCATCACCGTTGATTCGGAGAGCCTGTTGGATACCCTCGCCGATGGTGAGCTCCCGTCCGGACTCGTCGCGTTTGACGAGATCGAAAAGGAACGCGTGATGACGGAAGGCGGCGAGCAGGTCGGGGAGGTGAGTTCGATCGATTTCGACGACGCGAGTTTCGCAATTGACTTCATCGAGGTCGGACGCGGCTTCATGAGCGGAAGCATCCTGATCGCAGTGGAAAATGTGGTTTCCGTCGGCGAGGATGTGATCGTCGTGAAGGACGCGGCATTGACCTCCGATGAGCCGGATGACGTGATTGTCGAAGAAAACACCTGACCGTCGTTTGGGTCGTTGTTCTTCATGGTTAGCAACATAAGCGATCCCAGGACAGAACCAAACCATGGCAGACCCTGTGCCTGCCATGGTTTCAATAGCAGATCTGTCTGATGACCGGCGGTTTTCCACCGAAACGGCAGGCTCCGTGTTTGCCGCTATGTGTCGTTAAGGGCGTCCGAGAGCACGCTGTCGCTGCTGATCACGCGACTTGAACCGTCGCTTCCTTCCTCGACCTGCCAGATCGTGTCAAACACCGGCGACTGCTGGACGTCATCGATATGCGAGATGATGAACATCTGGCGGAAGTATTCGGTCGACTGCTGACCAAGCAGTGTCAGTACCCGTTCCCGGCGGTCCGCGTCCAGTGATCCGAAGACCTCGTCCAACACGAGGAAGCCGGGAGGATTTGCTGCCTGCTGCCCGATCATGCGAGAAAGCGCCAGGCGCGCCGCGAGCGAGATCGCGTCCCGCTCGCCACCGGAAAAGGTCTCCAGCGGAAAACCCTCGTCGGACTGGTCGAACACCTCGATGCCGTAGTCCTCATCAAACGTGACGCGGTCGTAGCGTCCATCGGTCATGTTGGCGACGATGTCGCTGGTGGTGTCACTGAGCACCGGTGAGACATGCTGCGCCACGAACCGGTCGAACTCGGAGAATTCGCTGTACATGAGATTGAGCTCGTCGTGTTCGCGCCGGCGAGCGTCTGCTTCCTTCGCCAGCTCAGCGATCTGCCGCTGCTCCTTGCGGAGAGATTCCAGTCGATATTCCGATTCCCGTTTGGTCTGTTCAGCGGCATGGAGGTGATCTCGCGCCTCGCGATCCTGCGTGCGAGCCAGTTTGAGCGCCTCATTTGACGACTGAAGCGCGGCAGGGTCGAAGCCAAGCGCATCTCGTTGTCCCTGGAGTTCCGCGACTGCCTTTTTGCACGACGCAATGATCACCGTTGTCGCGTCGAGATCATGCTGGAGCTGAGGACGCCGGGCGAGCTGGCGGTCGATCTGTTCGATGGCGCTGACCGCACGCGACGCGGCGTCATGTTCCTTGACGACAGAACGGAGCTGCTCAGGATCCCACGTCACATCGGCAAGCAAAGCCAGCTCCTGTTCGGCCTGCTGGTGATGTTGTGAGGCATCCTGAATGGATCGCCGGGTCATTTGGAGCGGCTGAATGGCCTGATGGATGTTTCGGCGCCGGCTCAGCTCCCGATCCGCCGCCTCGACTTCGTCACCTGTTGGAGGATTGGTCAGGGACAACTCTCGCAGCGCCGATTCCAGCGTGGTTCGCAATCGCTGGACATCGGCTTTTTGCCGCTCGATGTGTTCGGTGCTGTTCGCGATGCGGGTCCGGACTTCGTCCAACGCCTTTTCGCGTTGCCGCAGTGTTTCCATTTCCCGGCTTGCGACTTCAACCTCATCGGATGTCGCCTTCACTGCCTGGCGAATGGAGCGGATCGACTCGTTTTTCTGGGCGACGGCCTCGCGCATGGTGGCAATGACTTCGTTGGCCTCGTCGTCGTTGAAAGGTCGTCCGCATGTGGGGCAGGTCTCTTCGAAGTGTTGCAGTCGCAGTCGCTCGATCAACAGGTGGGATCTGTCTTGCTGCGCCGTTAGCGCCTTGATTTCGGCGTTGGAGGCGCTCGCTTTCTCCCGAAGCTCGTTGAGCCGGGCCTGGGCTTGGCGCTGGAGTTGACCGGGATCGCCCTCGACGGTGAGCGATGCCACCTGGTTCTGAAGCGTCCCGCGGGTCTTGTGATAGATGTCCAGCCGGGACTGTTCCTGATCAACCTTGTCAGCGGCGGTCCGCGCCTGTCTCATCGAACCGCAGTGCCGCTCCGCACCTGGGACGTCAACCGCGGTGACCACGGACAGCAGGCGCTCGATTGCCTGGACCGGGGCAATCGCGTCATCATTTAACCAAACCCAGTCCCGCGAGCCGGCGTCCGGCGCGACGTTATCTACGATCGTACGTAGTTCCAGAATGCGATCGGCAATGGCGCTGTCGAGCCGGGTGATTTCCTTTTGGGCGTGTTGCTTGCGTTGAAACTTTCCCCGTTCGGACTCCAGGGCAGTCCTTCGTTCCGCGAGCTCAGTCAGTTTCGCGGCGAGGAGCGCGAGTCCTGTGCGCTCTTCTTCCTGCTGATCGAGACGTGCAAGATCCTGGTTGATGGTGTCACGGCGCTCGGTCGCCGAAGTCCTCCTCGATTGATGGTCACGCAACTCGGCGGCGAGGGCGGTGTCGCTATCCCGCTGCGCCTGAAGTACCTGATTGGATGCCTCGGTATCGGTCAGGTGTCGTTCCGCGGCTGTCACGGAATTGCCCGCGACAGCCACGTGTTTGATGCAGCCGGAGATGATGGCGGAAATCTCCACCAGCTCCTGATCGAGGTTCCTGTCGGAGGTTTGGGCGTCGTATCGTCGCTGGAGGGTATCGGCGTCATGGCGGGCTTTGGTGCGGTCTTCGGCGATGATGGCCTGCGCCTGTTTGATTGTTTCGAACCCGAGCAGCTTTCCAACTTCACGTCGCCGGTCGGAGGCGCCGAGATTGCTGAAGAACCCAAGCTCCTTTTGGCGGGTGAAGAATGTGGCCACAAATGCCGCATGACCCAGTCCGATCAACCTCGTGGAGATGTAGTCGGTGACTTCGCGGGTGCCCTGCACCAGCGGGTCGCCGCCACCGAGCTCGTTGAGCTTGTACACCGTCGCCTGAGTGGTGCTGCGCTTGAGGACACGTTCGACTTCGTAGACGTCGTTGCCGGATTGCGTGGTCAATTGGACAGCGACACGCACTTCGCCGCCGCTACCGCGTGGGCGAATGTCGGTGTTTTTGATTGTGGACGGTTTGTAGAGGCACCATTCGATCGCCTCGAAGATCGTGGTTTTGCCGACCCCATTGGCGCCAATAACGCCGATGGTGGCGTCTTCGCCAATCTGGTAGGTTTGCTCGCCACGATACTGCTTGTAGTTCTCCAGGGTGATGCGGGTGATGATCATGCTCCGCTGCCTTCGGTATCGCTGTCGTTAATGCGCTGCTGGGCTTCTTGCAGGGCGGCGCCACCGCGTTCGAGGAAGCGACTGGCGAATTCCGCGGAATAGTGCTCTCCCCGGCGCTGTGCCACGAACTCGCCAAAAAGGGAGTGCAGATCCCGGATCGATGTCGACCGGTCCACGTCGATCGAGTCCGGCGTCGTCGATAACGCCGGTCGAGTGACGGTCAGGTGCATGGTCTTGTCGTGAGATTCGCGCCGCAGCCGGCGCTCGACATCGCGATAGACCTGACGGTCGGCATTGCGAACTTGCACGCGGGTCAAGGCGCTGGTGTTGCCGAAGCGCTCGAGCTGGTCGAGCACAGTGTTGACCAGCTCCGGCGGAGACAACCTGTCGGCGTAGACCGGTTCCAGCATATGCATCGGCCGGGCGGGAATGGTGCGGTGTTCCGGATCTCCGGCCAACCCGTTTTCATCGAAGGTCGTGACCAGGTAACCGGGATCGACATCGGCATCGCCCCATCCCATGCGTTCGGTGGCGCCCGAATACCATGCGCTGGGGAAGGCGCGGATCGAAATGTGATAGTGACCGAGCGCGATGTAATCGAACGACGCCTGGAACAGCTCCGAATTGAGCTCTTGCTCGCCAGGCTCGGTGATGATGCCCGGATCGAGAATACCGGCTGTCATGCCATGCGTGACCAGGATATTACGCATGTCCGGAATGGCGTAGGTGATGGGCCTGTCCGGATTGACCAGTGCGCCGTGTGGCACCGTCTGGACACGAAGGTCGAGATCGTCGAAAAGAAACGCTTCTTCCTCGTAGCCTGCCGAGATATGGATTTTAGGCAGCGCTACCTCCAGCACGCTGAAGACTGAACCCCCGGCACGATAACGCGGTGTGTCGTGGTTGCCGGCGATCACGACCGCTGGGATGCCGGCGTCTTCGATGCGTCTCATCTCTGCGACGAAATTGCGAACGGCATGCCAACTCGGCCGGCTTTGATGGAAAACATCGCCACCATGTATGACGAGATCAATGTCCCGGGCGAGTATGTCGTCGATTGTGGCGGTAAAGGCGCGTTCAATATCGACCGAACGCTGATTGCGGCCTGTCTCGGGATCCTGGATCGGGAGAGCCCGATAGCCGAGATGGGTGTCGCCGAGATGGGCGATTCGCAGCTTCGCGCTCATCGATTGTGCGCCCCGTAGCGCCTGGTGTTGAGCAGCTTGGTCGCCTGCTTCCAGGCATTGCCGTGTGGATTGCCGCCATTGCCGTATTGCGCCCGGATTGTCTGCGCAACACTTTCAATGTCTTCTGGAGACAATCCGTCGCATTGGGTGGCGATGTCGGCACGAGATGGCGCGAAGTCATGCATGATGGTTGAAAGCACGACGACAAGCGAATCTTCAGGTTTCTTGAACCCCTGTTCCAACTTTTTTCCAAAAACGCGTTGCCCATCGATGCCCCGAATCGTGGGCGGCATTGGGAAAGCGCCAAAGAGCGGCTCACGGAAATGCGCGTGCCGGATCAGCAAACGTCCCTTGGGCAGTCCCAGCAGCTCGGATTTCGACGTTTCCGAGATCGAGCGATAGGCGGCGTTGATGATCTCTTCATCGCCGACGCGCCCATAGAGCGACGTACCACAGTTGCCGAGAATCTCGCCGTCGACACGTGAGCGGAATTGCTGCGCGCCGAACAGCACCACGTTCAGGTGGCGACCACGGGCGGCGATGTCAACCAGCGTGTCGCGCAGCCCGCCGTCCCCTCCGGCGGGTGCGTACTTGTTGAGCTCGTCGACGAAGATAATGAGCTTGTCCACGCCGAGCTCCGATTTCTCGGCCATTTTCCAGATCGAATTGATGATCGATGTAACCAGCAGCTCCCCCGAGATGGAATTCGTCTGGGAGATATCAACCACGCGAAGCTCCTGGTCCATGAACTCAGCGTCAGGGGTGGGGATCATCTTCGAGCGAACCTTGCCGTGCGACAGCAGGCCACCGAGCTTGTCCTGGAGCCCCTTGAACCGGTTTTGTGCCTTCCGGATCGTCGCCCGGTGATGACCCTGCCAGTAGTCATCCGTGGCATCCTCCTGGAAATACCGATCTATCTCGGAGAATTTGTTCTCCAATTCGGCGATCGAGCCGATTTTCTGTTCCCGCAATTCGTAAATGAATCCCCAGAGCTTGTCGTCGAGGTCGCTGAAGTTGAAAATGCGGCTTGGGTAGCGTAGCGCCGTGTCCAACGACCACAACACGGGAAACACGTTGCTGGTTTCACCTGGCATGTCCCGTTCGGTATTCAGCGCCTTGTAGTCGCTAAAACCGTCGAGATTGACCGTGCCAGTCCTGTCATGCGGCTCCATGCCTGGGCGGAACGGCGCGAACAGGCGCATGTTCTCGAAGGCGCGCGGCTCCAGCCCGAGCGCGTCATAGGCATCGAGGTCATCCTTGCCCAGCCCAAAGTTCTTGTTGGCGGCATAGGCCGCGGCATCAGCAACCGAGGGGTGGGCGGGTTTGTCGAGCCAGATAAGATCCGGACCCTTGACGTTGAACATCAGCGCCGCCACCTTCTTGCCTTCTCGTTCGAGGGTCTGGAAGGCGGAGCTGATCAGGAAAAGGGCGTGGCTGGTTTTCGTGGCGAGCCCGGACTGACCGGTCCAGTTGGCGTGACCCGCTTCCGGACCGAGCAGGTAGTCCTCATCGAGGAAGATCGGCGTGCGTTGGAACCGGGGCCGGTTGTGCTCGTCGCGGATGATGTCTCCGGTTTCGTCATCGCGATCGTAATTGCCATTGGTGTGCATCAGCGCCGGAATCGGCTCACCGGAGAAATTGTGGAGTCCGAGGGCGAACCGGATTGCCGCGGGTGTCGCAAAGTACACAGGGCCGTTGATCACCGGACGTTTGGACATCACATCGTCGCGGACATGTTTTGTGGCAAGCACCTTGGCTTCGAATACCAGGATTTCGGGGCGTTGCGTTGCTCCGATATCGGCCAAGCCGAGCTCGACGTGGCGATCGAAATAGTCGTCCAGAAATGACTGCATGTCGGAGTAGCGTCGCGGTTCGTCCACCACCGCGACAACTGCCGCTTCTTCGGAAAATCCGACGACGATGTGCCCAACGTCGAGCGTGAGGGCGGACTCATCGGCCCAAAAGTAGAAGACATGCGAGCCGGACGGTTCCTTTTCGCTGCTGACAACCCGCCCGATCTCCCCGGTTACGCGGTCGATCAGGTCATCGAACCGCGAGATGGTGTCAGTCGGCGTGTGGGTCGATCCATTTTTGGAGGTTGTGACCATAAAGGTGTCGTCAATCATCCGTCGTTCTCCGTTGTCAGGTTGGCCAGCCGGTGGTGAGCGCGCCAATCCGGCTTTTCAGGATGCGTTCCAAAAGATGGATGGGATAGAGCAGGGTCGGCCACCGCGGATCGGTTGATGGTTTCGGAGCGCGCTCCGCGAGAATCCACGATGAAATGAGATCGATCAGGTCAGGATCGGACAGGATCGCGGGTGTTTCGAGGCGGATCAACCCATGACGCGCATCGCGTCCGGTGGCGTTCTGCATGCGCAGGTACCACATGGTCCGGTCCGTCTGTTCGCGATTTTCGGCGTCGAGCAGGGTAAAGGCACTCGTGCGTTGTCCAGCCGGGAGGTCGTACAGGATCGTCGCCTCGGCGCCATCCAGATGCTGGGCCTGCACGTCTTTGACGAGGCCAACCGCGTTCGGTGTATCGGTGGTGAGGCGGCCATCGACGACGATCCAGCCACGCCGATCGTTTGACGATATCTCTCGCTGCCAGTGACTGAGCATGTCCAGCTCCGCCTGGGCGCGAAGGTTGCTGGCGGTGCTGTACGCCTGCTCCAGCACGTGGGTGTAGCCGCGGACGTGCTGCTGGTACGATTCCGGATCATCACGGTGCTTGGCCTCCAGTGGGTCAATAACGCGCTCTCCCATGCTTTCCAGCAGTTCCACCATCCGGTTGAGTGTGGGGTTCCCGGTGTAGCGTGGCAGGATCCAGTGAAGCCGGGCGACCAGCGTGCCGGGCACGATCCTGATCTCGGACGGTCCATTGCGCTCCAGGATGCCGACCGCGATGACAGAGGTGATCACCGGCGTGGCGCCGACCCGCCAAACCGGCAGCGTCTTCTGGCTGCCATCGAGAAAGTAGCGGATCGGTGACGAACCGATGTGGCGGGGAACCTCACGAGCCAGGATCGGTCCTTCGAGGCGCTGGATTTCGCTGACCGGTCCGCCGGGTGCGTGCTGACCGTTCGAGATCGTAGGGTCCAACTCCAGCGCGGTAGCGCGGGACATGTCCAGCACTGGCAGGCTGTCGGTTGATAATTCCTGTGTGACCGTACGCACCAGCGCGCGCAGCGAACCAGATTGTTGTGTGGCTATCGCCATGATGCTCTCCCGCGCGGGGTCCAATGTCGAACAAATGTACCACTCCGCCGACCTTCAGGCGACGTGCCCCGCCGCATTTGGCTCAGCCGGAGGTGCAGGGCAGGATGATTTCCGGGATCGTGACGAGTTGGAATCCCTGTGCTTCGAGATCCGCGATGATCCTGGGCAGCGCCAGTGCGGTGCTTTGCCCGGTGGAGGGGCCGTCCAGGTGGAGCTCGATGATCGCGCCGTCAGTCAGATCCGTCATCACCCGATCATGAACGCCCTGCGCTGTGTCATTGGCATGATAGTCACCGGCGGACACCGACCATCCGACCGGCAGATACCCCTCGTCCGCGATGATGCGTCGCACTCGCGCGTCCGAATCCGATGCGTATGGCGTGTAGTATCGCAATGGAGATTTCCCAATCACGGACTCGATCCGGTCGGCGCTGGCCCGCACTTCATTGCGAATGACCGGATCGGTCGCGTCAGTGAGAAATGTCTGCGTGTCTCCATGCGAGCCGATCACGATTCCGGCGTCGTCCATTGCCTTGAGGTAATGAGGGTACGCCTCGGCCCACCAGCCCATCGCGAACAAGGTTGCGGGGGCGCCAGTTTCGATCAGGGTATTCAGGACGGATGCGGAAGGTGACTCGCCGATCCCGGCATTGAAGATGATCGCCACCCGGTTACAGCCCGGAATGCCATGCCGCACAAAACGATCTTCGCCTGATCCGAACAGGAAGAGATCGTAGGCCCAGCCTGCCTGATCCTTCCACTCGACTGGTGAAAAGCCGCTGACGGTTTCCCCGACAATCTTCACTTGGGCTCCGAGTGGCGCGGACCCAAGCTGATTGCACGACAGGTCCGGGCATTCACGGATGTTGAGCGCGCGGGTACCAAGCACGACAGCGCCCGTGCCAGGTTGTGACGCCAGCACTGGACCGGTGGCGCCGCTTGCGGAGGGTGCGGCAATCAGGAATATCAGCAGGATGGCCAGGAGCTTTTGTCGATTGAACACCTTCATGAGTTCACTCCCGTTGCCTTTGCGCGGTCCGCTCGTGTGCCTGCTCGGTCGAATGCTGTCAAAATAGCCGCATGATCCGGCGACGAGTGCGGTCGGCTCTGAGGCTGGCATGCCGCCCGGTGCCCGCCGGATGTGTACGTACAGTACATCTTCATAGTAGCGCATCATGCAAATCGGACCATCGCCGTTGGGGAGACAGGAACAGGATGACGATCAGCAACGAATCGGATTCATCGGTGTCAGGGGGAGCGATCAAGGCCTGGGGCGGGCGTTTCGCCGATGTCCCCGATGCGCGACTCGAGGCGTTCAACGCTTCGGTGGAGTTCGATGTGCGCATGATCCGGGAGGATATCCGCGCATCAATCGCCCACGCTCGAATGCTCGGCGCGTGTGGGATTATCCCGGCCGAAGATTCGACGACGCTCGAAGCCGGACTCTGGCAGGTGTTGGACGAGTTCGATGCGGGCGATTTCGTATTGACCATCGCCGATGAAGACGTTCACACCGGAGTCGAGCGACGGTTGCGCGATATCACCGGCGCGGTTGCGGGCAAGCTGCACACCGGCCGCAGTCGCAACGATCAGGTGGTAAACGATCACCGTTTGTGGACCCGCCGGCAGCTTGTACTGGTGACAGAGGGGTTGGTGGCATTCGGCGAGGCGCTGCTTGCACTTGCCGAGGCGTATCCAGAGGCCATCATGCCTGGCTACACCCATCTTCAGCGGGCGCAGCCGGTACTTGTTGCGCATCATCTGCAAGCCTATGTCCAGATGCTGTTGCGGGACGCAGAGCGCGTGCAACAGGCGTGGCATCGGACCAATGTCTTGGTGCTTGGGTCCAGTGCCCTGGCCGGCACCACCTACCCGATCGACCGTGAGATGGTCGCGCGCGATCTGGGCTTCGATGGCGTCACCCTCAACAGCCTCGATGGCGTTTCCGATCGGGATTTCGTGCTGGACACGCTGTATGCCTGCTCAGTGATTGGCATGCACATCTCTCGCCTGTCAGAAGAAGTCATTTTGTGGTCGTCCGGTGAGTTCCGGTTTCTTGAGCTGGCAGACCGGTTTTCGACGGGCAGCTCGATCATGCCGCAGAAAAAGAATGCCGACATCGCCGAGCTCGGACGTGGAAAGAGCGGCCGGCTGTACGGCAACCTGATGGCAATGCTGACGATCACCAAGGGCTTGCCACTGGCCTACAACAAGGACATGCAGGAGGACAAGGAGGGGTTGCAGGACAGCATTGACACGACCCTGGCAATGCTCGACATCTTCCCACCCATGATGCGGAGCGCTCAATTCAACGTTGAGAATATGGCCGCCGCGGCGATCGCCGACTTCACCCTGGCAACCGACGCGGCGGACGTACTGGCGAAGCACGGCGTTCCTTTCCGGGAGGCGCATCAGGTGATCGGATCGCTGGTAGGCCGGTGCATCTCGGAAGGGATCACTTTCGCCGACCTGACTGACGCCCAGTGGTCCGGGATTCATCCGGTGTTTGCCGAAGAACGTCCACCTGCTGACGCTCGCGCGAGTGTTGCGGGGCGCAATGTCATCGGTGGCACAGCGCCGGATCAGGTCGAAGCGACAAGAGCCAGTCAACATGTGGCGCTGGGCGAAATTCGGGAATGGATCGCCGAACGACGCCAGATCGATGATCGGTTGTTCGACCGGTCGTGACGTGTGGGTGTATTGGCCAACAATGTGCACCAGGGGCACGAATTGACGCCGCGGCATAGCGAAATCGGAATGCATGAGGCACCTCGATTGTGAAAACCACCGATCAAATCGACAACCGCGATGAAGCGCAAGTTGCACCACCACGGGCGACCTATCGCTTGCAGCTCAATCACACGTTTACATTCGACGATGCCATCGCGATCGTTCCGTGGCTGGCGGAGCTAGGCATCAGCCACCTCTACCTGTCGCCGATCTTCCGAGCCGCGCCCGGCTCGATGCATGGATACGATGTCGTGGATTTTTCCGAGATCAATCCCGAGCTGGGCGGTCGCGACGGCTTCGACCGCCTGGTCGAGGTCGCGCATGAGCACGGGCTCGGGATCATCCTTGACTTCGTGCCGAACCACATGGGTATCGAGAACGGCGCGAACGCCTGGTGGCAGGATGTGCTGGAGCATGGTCCGGACTCTCGCTATGCCGACTACTTCGACATCGACTGGACTCCGATCACCCCGGAGCTTCGAAACAAGGTGCTTCTTCCCGTGCTCGGCGATCAGTTCGGCGTGGCGCTGGAGAACGGCGAGCTGACGCTGGGCTATTCCGATGGCGCTCTGACGGTGCAGTACTGGGAGTTGCCACTGCCCGTGACGCCTTCGTCGTATCCGGCAGTGTTGCAACCTGTGCTCGGCAGGTTGGAAACCGAACTGGATCGGCTGGAGCTGGAGAGTATCATCACCGCGCTGAATCACCTGAAAGACCTGGATGCTGGTGAAGAGCCGGGGATGGTCGACGCCCGGTATCGTGAACAGCTCGTCGCCAAAAGCAGGTTGGCCGCGCTGGCTGAACGCTCCGAACCCGTTCACGATGCAATCACTGACGTCATTGTTGAGATCAATGGCATTCCGGGCGACCCGCGATCGTTCGACCGGCTCGAATCGTTGCTGGCGGCGCAATGCTGGCGAGTGGCGTTCTGGCGGGTTGCCGCCGAAGAGATCAACTATCGCCGGTTTTTCGCGATCAACACCCTCGCCGCGATCCGGCAGGAAGAGCCAGAGGTGTTCCGCGATACGCATCGACTGCTGATGGAACTGCTGGCCAGCGGCTCTGTTGATGGTGTGCGCATCGATCATCCGGATGGTCTTTGGGATCCTGAAGGGTATTTTTACGATCTTCAGGCAGAATACCTCGCCGCTCGAACTCTTCGTGATGAAGGGGTAGAGCCAGGCGCGCTGAATGACCCGGTTCACCAGGAGCGGCTGAATGCGTTCCGCTCCGCGTGTCGCGATGAGCTGGTCAGGACGGAGAGGACGCAGGCGCCCCGATGGCCACTGTACGTGCTCGCCGAGAAAATCCTGGAGCAAGGGGAATCACTACCCGAGCACTGGCCGATCGCCGGCACGGTCGGGTATGACTTCGCCCAGGCAACGACGGCCCTGTTCGTCAACACATCATCGCGTCAGGCATTCGACAGGATTTTCAGCAGGTTCACCGGCGATTCAATCCGGTTCCCCGAGCTTGTCTATCGCATGAAGCGGCAGGTGACGACCGAGGCGTTCCAAAGCGAGCTGACGGTGCTGACAACGGCCCTCAACCGCATCGCGGAAGAGAATCGACGCTCGCGAGACTTCACCGTCAACAGTTTGCGCGATGCCCTGCGGGAGATCATGGCGTCATTTCCGGTGTATCGAACGTATACGACGTGCAACAGCGAAGGTGTGGAGGATCGTGATCAGCACTCTATCGAGGAGGCGGTGGCGGCGGCGCGTCGCCGGAATCCGGGGATCGATCCATCCCTGTTTGACTTTGTCGAGAACGTGCTGCTGTTGCATGTGAGCAAAGCGCCGGGGGCGGCGGCCCGGTTCGACCGCCGGTGCTATTTCGCGATGAAGGTGCAACAGCTTTCCGGGCCGGTCATGGCGAAAGGATTGGAGGATACCGCCTTTTACCGGTACAACCGGCTGGTGTCGCTGAACGAGGTTGGCGGAGACCCAAGCCGGTTTGGGATTAACCCGGAAGAGTTCCACCGGCAGAACCGCCAGCGGTTGCGCCAGTGGCCCGATGCGATGGTATGCTCATCGACCCACGACACCAAGCGCGGCGAAGATGTCCGGGCGCGGATCAGCGTGCTCAGCCATTGTCCAAACGAATGGCGCGCGGCGATCAATCGCTGGTCACGCCTGAACAGGAAGCTCAAGCGCAAGATCGAAGGTGCATTGGCTCCGCACAGGGCCGATGAGTATGTGCTCTACCAAACATTGGTGGGGACGTGGCCAGTCAACGGCATTCGCGAGGCCGATCGGGCGAGCTATGTCGCTCGCCTGCAGGACTACATGATCAAGGTTATTCGGGAAGCTGGCCGGTTTTCGAACTGGATCAACCCGGACGAAGCATATGAGGACGCGCTGACATCGTTCATCGCGGGATTGTTCGACCTTCGCCGGTCGGGCAAGGCGCTGGATGATATCGACGCGTTTGTCGGGGAGGTGTTGATCGATGGTTATCGCAATGCGCTGGGAGCGCAGGTGCTGAAGCTCACCAGCCCTGGCGCGCCGGACATCTATCAGGGGACTGAGACCTGGGATGACAGCCTGGTCGACCCGGACAATCGGAGGCCGGTCGACTTCGCCACGATCAGGTCGCTGGCAGAACGATATCCATCGATCGATGACGCCTGGACCGATGCCCGTGATGGCGCGGTCAAGGTAATGGCAACCCAACGTTTGCTGGCGTTGCGCGCGTCGTTCCCGGCGCTGTTCAGTGATGGCGAGTACATTGCGATCCCCATCGAAGGTGATGCGGCGGTGGCGTTTATCCGCACGTGCGGCGACGATGCGTTGCTCGTCGTAGTGGCGCTTGGTGGCGGTTCCACGAGGGGTGATGACATTGTGCTACCTGAGAGATTCCGGGCGTATCACTGGATTGACACGCTTCGCGATCGCGCGCCTGTCGAAGTGAACGACGCGGGTGCGCTTCCGCTTGCAACCGCAAGCGACGATCCGTTCCCGATTGCAGTCTTCCACCGATCGATGGATATGGGAGAACCTGAATAGGCGACGTTACGGAGCCTCGTGGTCTTGTATCCGAGGTCTCACCGGAGTCGCCGCTAGCCGTGAGTCATGATGGAGGAATGAAGGCAATGACCGAGCAGTCCTGGCAGTTGCAGTCGGGGGCGAACATCACGCCAAATGGCGTGGAGTTCTCCGTCTGGGCATTAAATGCCAACTCTGTCGAGGTTGAGCTGCACCCAGATTCCGCCGGCGGGACGCGTACGCCGATGCAGCGCCAGGACGACGGCCGGTTTTTGGTTGTCGTCCCTCAGGTGAAGGCAGGAGATCGGTACCGGTTCCGGCTCGATGGAGGAGACGCTCTGCCCGATCCCTATTCCCGATTTCAACCAGAAGGGGTGCATGGCGCATCCGAAATCGTCGATCCGTCGAGATTCGCATGGAGCGATCAGGATTGGGGCGGAGTGGCCGCCGAGGCTCTGTCGATTTATGAGCTGCATGTCGGCGCCTTCACCAACGAAGGAACGTTCACCGCGTCGGAGCGGGAGCTGGAATCACTACGCGACCTCGGTGTGACGATGATCGAGCTGATGCCGGTCGCGCAGACGCCGGGCAGGAGGAACTGGGGATACGACGGCGCCGACCTGTTCGCGCCAAATCACTGTTACGGGCATCCCGACGACCTCCGTCGCCTGGTGAATAGCGCCCATGACCTTGGACTGGGCGTGATGCTTGATGTGGTTTACAACCACCTTGGGCCAGAGGGCGCATACCTGTCCGCGTACTCCTCGGCCTACTTTAGCGATCGACACGAAACTGACTGGGGCGCGGGCCTGAATTGGGACGGCGAGCACAGTCACTGGGTGCGGCAGTTCGCGATCGACAATGCCTGTTACTGGATCAGTGAGTTCCACATCGATGGGCTGCGGCTCGATGCCACGCACGCCATGATCGACGAAAGCGACATGCACATCGTCCAGGAGCTCACCGAGGCGGCTCGTCGCGCGGCTGGTGAGCGATCGGTTCTAGTGATTGCCGAGGATGGCCGGCACGAGATCAACCGGGTGCGACCGGTGGAACGAGGCGGCGAAGGGCTCGATGGCGTGTGGGCGGACGATTTTCATCATCAGGTAAGGGTGCTGCTGACCAACGCCCACGAGAGCTACTACTCTCACTATGAGGGAACGACGATGGGCATCGCCGACGTTGTGCAGCATGGCTTCGCCCATCTCGTGCCGGATGGTGACGGTCGCACCGAAGCGTCGGACCCCGCGTCAGTCTTCGTCTTTTGCATCCAGAATCACGATCAGGTGGGGAACCGGCCCTTTGGTGACCGACTGCACCATGAGATCAACATCGATCGCTATCGTGTCGCTTCGGCGCTGTTGTTGTTCGTACCAGAGACACCATTGGTCTTCATGGGGCAGGAGTTCGCCGCATCGACGCCGTTCCTGTATTTTACCGATCATTCGGAGCCGTTGGGACACAAGGTCACCGAAGGGCGGCGCAAGGAGTTCGAAGGATTTCGGGCCTTTGATGATCCCGAGGTGCGAGAGACGATCCCGGATCCCCAGGATGAGCTGACATTCCTGAGCTCAAAGCTCAACCTGGCGGAGCGGACACAGCACCCCGGCATCCTGGTGCTGTATCGCACGATGCTTTGGCTGCGTCGCGATGACCCGGTGGTGTCGCGTGGTGATCTGCGCTGTACATCCGCCTGGTCACCGAACGCGCAGGTGGTCGTGGTGCATCGCTGGCACGGCGACGATCACCGGGTGCTGGTTGCCAACTTCGGCCAGCAGGTCAGGGCGCCAGCCACCTGGTTCGACCGGGTGCCGGGTGGGCTGGGCCGCGGGTGGTCGACCGTGCTGCAAACGCACGAGCCACGATTCGGCGGCCGCGATCACCGGGTGACGCTGCACGACGATGTTGACATTTCGATACACGTGCCCGCGCGCACGGCGGCGGTCTTCGCGTTCAGCCAATAGCCCCGCGGTACATGCCGGGACGTCTTCTCTTCATGCAGGGCGCGTCGCTACGTCACGCGCCAGGTGCCGGTTACGGTGAGAGTACCTGGCTGCGGGTTGGCAGCGAGCGTGGCACGAAGATCAGCCACAAGTGGACGTATGCTTTGCATTCGCGTGTCAGGTACAGCCAAGACAATCACGGTCAGGCCCAACGCCGGAATATTCTGTTGGTGCGGTAGATTGCGGTCGCATGTCAAAAAGACCTCGAAACCAGCATCGGTCGCCAGGCCGATCAAAGTACCATTCCTTACACCTGCCCAGCCTGCATAGGCGACAGTGACCACTTCATGTTCCGGCAGTTCGTTCCTGAGCAGGTGAGGTCCATCTTCATCCAGCAGGACCTTCATTTAGACAGCAGATATTCGCGCAATAGCTCAAGCGTAGCCATTACCTGCTCCCGGCGGACGGACGGGAAATTCTCAAGGAAGTCCTCGATCGTGTCACCGCCCTGAAGCCAGTCGACCAGCGTTTCAACCGGCACACGAGTGCCGGCGAACACGGCATCGCCACTGTGGATTTCAGGGTCGCGGGAGACGAGAACGGATCGAAGAACGTCGGTGCTCATTGCGCATCACCTCTGCCTTTCACCGACATCATACATCGCAGTGGTCGTGTCGTGACAATCAACGATGCCCGCACAAATCGTTCAGACTCGCAATCACCTATTTGCATGCGATGTCACAGGTGGAATGGCAGTTGTCGATTGCCAGTCATGCACACCCGCGGGGTGCTGGCCAGACGATTGTGTTTCTGAACATCAGGATGAGAAAGGCGATACGGTATGGAAATGATTGCGCCGGACGATGATCGGCTTGGCTGGGATGGGATAGCCGCCCTTGTCCGGGATGGCGAGTGGTGGCAGCCGTGGCGATTGCCACCAGGCCGGATCGAGACTGCTCACGCACCTGACCTCACGCAACGGGCCAGGATGCCAGCCGGCGCTCGCATCGCGGTGCGGACTGACGCAACCGGAATGACCGTTCCCGTGGATGGTGATGTCGAATCCAGCCCTATGGACGTGCTGGTGGCGGGCGAGCGGATCGGTCGTTTCGCCATCGCTCCTGGCCACGGAGTTGTCAAAATACCGCTCCCATCCGGTGTCCAGGATGTGGAGTTCTGGCTCCCGCAGTTTGGGCAGACACGGATCGGCAAGCTTGCGTTCTCCGGTCACACTGAAGTTGTTCCCGCGCGTCGCGAGGGTCCACGATGGATCACGTACGGCAGCTCGATTACGCAGTGCCGATCTGCCGATGGGCCAAGTGAAACCTGGCCGGCACTTGTGAGCCGCCGCCATGACTGGCGGCTGACGTGCCTTGGGTTCGGCGGGGAGTGCCACCTCGACCCCGTAGTGGCCAGAACGATGCGGGATACCCCAGCTGACCTGGTTTCGATGTGCCTGGGCATCAATGTCTATGGGCGCGGCTCGTTTCATCCGCGCTCATTTTCCTCAGCCGTTTCCGGTTTCATCGAAACGGTTCGGGACGGAAAACCGGGGACGGCGATTGTGGTGATCACGCCGATCATTTCCCCGGATCGCGAGCAAACGCCAAATCTTGTGGGAATGACGCTTGCGCAGGTGCGCGACGATGTCGCGACTGCGGTTGAGACGTTGACACGATTGGGTGATCCTGACCTCCACCTCGTTGACGGGCGCGATCTCCTCGATGAGGGGGAGGCCGGTCTGCTCCATGATGGCTTGCACCCGTCCGCCGAAGGCTATCGCCACATCGCCGACCGTTTGGCACCGAGACTCAAGCGTGTCCTCCCCCGGGTAGGGAGGTATTAGGAAATCTGGGCGGCCAGGAAAGCTTGCCGTCTGATTGGGAGATATTGACAAGATGAGAGGTCTACCGACGATTCAGCGCTACCCGCGAAGACGATAAAACGCGCCGATGATGCCTCCGTAGACCAGATGCGCGGCGAGCACCGATACGGGCGTTCGCCTGCCGTAGTTGAGGGCGAGGAACCCAGGCGGCTCCAGTTGACGGGTCGGTGTTGGGCCGTGCTCCTCGCTGGCCATTCTTGGGTGCATGCTGGGCAGAAGCGGCATCGCGACGGCGAGCACGAAGAGCCCGTGCACGAGCCCGATCGCCGCGCCGAGCCACCACGTCGCCCGGCGCCAGCTTTGGAATGCGGCCGCGTAAACCACGGCGAAGATCCAGCCATTCATGGCGTGGAGGAGGAAGCCGAATAGCTTCGCCCGGTCCCGATCGGGGGTGGTCATCGTCCCCAGCATGAACGGGATATTCATTCTGGTCAGGCCGACTTGCTGGCTCGCCGAAAGCAGACCGGTCAGTACCATCGTGGCGACGAATCCCCAGAGTGCGGTGCCGCGAATGTTCATCCTCTGACTTCCTTTCCAACGGCCGCCGTCTCGCTGCTCCCGGCGGCGAGGGTCAGCGCCGCGTTGATGACACCAACGTGGGTGAATGCCTGCGGGAAGTTTCCGAGCGCTGCACCGGTCTCCGGGTCGATCTCCTCGGCGAAGAGCCCAACGTCGTTCGCGTAGCCGAGCAACCGCTCGAAATCCTCGGTCGCCACGGCGAGCTGGCCGCCTCGTGCCCTGCAATCCACCGCCCAGAAGCCACAGACGCCGAACGCGCCTTCGCCCGGATCGAACCCATCATCGGTATCGTCATCGTATCGATACATCAGCCCTCCCCGTCCGAGGCGCTCGCCGACACGCTTCAGCGTCGACATTATCCGCGGATGGGCCGCATCGATGTAGCCGTACCACGGCAGGGTGAGCAGGCTTGCGTCCAGCGTGCTGCCGTCGAGAGTCTGGGTGTAGCTGCCGATGCGCGCGTTGTACCCCCGGCGCTCCACCTCGACACGAATGGCATCGCGCTCAGTCCTGAACCGATCGACATCGAGATCGAGGCCATACGTCTCATGGAGATCGATGAGGCGATCGAGCGCGACCCAGCAAAGGACTTTCGAATGCGTGTAGTGCATTGGGCTCGAGCGTGGCTCCCAAATCCCGGAGTCCGGCTCTCGCCATTGGTCGCATACAGTCTTCCCAATGCCGTTCAGGAAGCGGACGGTGTCTCCATCGAAGAAGTCTCGGCTGCGTGCCATTCGCGCGATCGCGTCCACCACTTCACCATAGACATCCAGCTGCTGTTGGCTGTGCGCCCCGTTCCCGATCCGAACCGGGCTTGATCCGGCATACCCTTCCAGATGCCCGAGTGTTGACTCAGTGACGCGGGTCTCGCCATAAATGCCGTAGAGGATCTGCAGCCGCGGCCACGAGAGGCGCGTGGCATGGAGCAGCCAGCCGCAGTACGCAGCGGCTTCTTCCTCATACCCCAGCCCGGTGAGCGCGCGGAGCGTGAACGAGGCGTCCCGCAACCAGCAATACCGGTAGTCCCAGTTTCGAACGCCGCCGATCAGCTCCGGTAGCGATGTGGTTGGAGCGGCGACAATTGCGCCGGACGGAGCGAAGCACATCAGCTTGAGCGCCAGGAGGCTGCGTACCACGCTTTCCCGGTAGGGCCCCTCGTACGTACACCGCGCCGTCCACGCTCGCCACCAGGCGTCTGATTCTTCCAGCCGTTGTCGCGCGGCTGCTCCAATTGCGGGGGTCACGGCCGGTCCGTCATCGCTATACGAAAGCGACATCGTTTTTCGTTCGCCGGCGCAGATCCGGATCGTCACACTCGCGGACCGCATGTCAGCATCGATACCTAGCGGGACATCGCAGCGAAGCACCAGTACACCGTGACCGGTCTGGCACCAGACGCCGAGTTGACCACGATTCTCCAGCTTGGCCGCTCGGCGGGCATAGTCTGGACGAGGCTCGTAGTGAATCCGTAGCTCAACCTCGCCGGTCACGCCTTCAATTACACGCAAGATCTCGTGCTCAGCGATCAGTTGCTCCCGTTTACGATCCTCCGATGTAACCGGCATCAAATCACGGAGCGCAACCGAGCCTTCCGGCGCATGAAACACTGTTTCGAGGGTATTGGTGTCCGGAAGGTAGCGCCGTTCGGCGCGGAAAGGCCCCTCCGGCCGTATCGAGAAGCGGCCGCCACGATTGGCATCGAGCACTGCGGCAAACACCGATGGGCTGTCGAACTCGGGCCAGCAGAGCCAGTCGAGGGATCCCTCACGTGAAATGAGCGCCACGCTCCGGCAGTCCCCGATCACAGCGTAATCGAGGATGGGAGAATAGCGCGAGGCGTTGTCGACGGTCGGCATTGCGAGTCCTCACCCTGAGCGTCGGACGTAGCCCATGAATCAGTGTTGCCGCGGCCAGCAAGCGCCTCAGGTAACGGGGTGCATTCTCGTCCAGCAATACGCTCACCCGGAAAGCATCACCTCTCGCGGGAGTTCGAGCGCGGCTACCGCCTGTTCCCGGCGGACGGATGGAAAGTCTTCGAGGAAGGTGTCAATCCTGTCGCCGCCCTCTAGGTTATCAACCAGCGTTTCAACCGGCACACGGGTGCCGGCGAAAACTGCGTTGCCGCTGTGGATTTCAGGGTCGCGGGAGACAAGAACGGATCGAAGAACGTCGGTGCTCATGGCGCATTACCTCCGCCTTTCACCGACATCATACATCGCTCTGGGATGGAAAACCCGGACACAAAGGTCCGGGTCTACATAAATGCATTGAAAACGACGGATGGGTCAGTTGGCGGCGGCTTTGCCGGATGTGCTGGCCTGGATCGCGCTCCAGACCTTCTGCGGCGTCATGGGCACGTCAAGATGGGTGATACCGAACGGTTCCAGCGCGTCGATCACGGCGTTGGCGGTGGCCGGTGTCGAGCCGATCGTTGCGGCCTCGCCGATGCCCTTGGCGCCCATCGGGTTGATGTCGGTCGGTGTGGTGGTGTGGTGTGACTCGAATGTCGGGAAATGATGCGCCCTCGGTACGGTGTAGTCATTGAGCGTGCCCGACAGCAGCTCGCCCGAGTCGTCATAGTGCATCTCTTCGAACAATGCCTGCCCGATGCCCTGCGCGAGGCCGCCATGCACCTGGCCTGTCACCAGTGTCGGGCTGATGATCGGTCCGCAGTCGTCCACCGAGATGTAGCGGTCAAAGCGTATTTCTCCGGTCGTTGGCAGAATCTCGACCAGCGCGATATGGGTGCCGAACGGATAGGTGGTGTCTGACGGTCGGAAGAAGTCGGTGGATTCCAGGCCAGCCGCAATGTCGTCCGGCATGTTGTCGCTGTAGGCTTCGTCAGCAATGTCGGCGAGGGTGAGGCCTCGTTCGGGAACACCCTTCACCCGGTACGTGCCATCGGCCAGCTCGATGTCCTCAATGGCCGCTTCCAGCAAGTGGGCGGCGATGCGCCTGGCCTTTTCCTGGACCTTGTTGAGCGAGAGCATCAACGCGGCGCCACCGACCGCCAGCCCGCGGCTGCCCATCGTGCCGTTGCCTTGTGGGGTGTTTGCGGTGTCGCCGTGATGCACAACGACTGCCTCGAAGTCCGCGCCGATGTGATCGGACGCCATCTGGGCAAAGGTCGTCTCCTGTCCCTGGCCGTGCGGCGAGATGCCGGTAAAGATCGACACATCCCCGCTCGGCTCGACTCGCACCGTGGAGCTTTCGTACGGACCGAACCCGCAGATTTCGACATACGAGGCCAGGCCGATGCCGATGTACCGACCCTGCTTTCGCAGCTCCGCCTGCTTCTGGCGAAGGTCAACGTATCCGGCAAGCTCCAGCGCCTTGTCGAGCGCCTTTTCGTATTCGCCGGTGTCGTAGCGTTTGCCCGTGAGTGTGTGAAACGGGAACTGGTCTGGCTGGATGAAATTGCGGCGCCGCACCTCGACCGGATCGAGACCCGCTTCGTCCGCCACCAGGTCTGCCACTCGTTCGATGTAATAGGCGGCTTCTGGCCGGCCAGCTCCGCGATAGGCGCCGTTCCCGCCAGTGTTGGTGTAAACGCCAATCACTTCGTAGTCGAGCGCGGGGATGTCGTAACAGCCGGTCGCCATGATCCAGGTGGAGCTGCCGAGATCGAGCCCCTTGGGGATGGCGCCACAATCAAGGTAGACCCGAGCCCGTAGCGCGAGAATCTTCCCTGTTTCATCGGCGGCGGCTTCCATGTCGGCCCACTGGTTGCGACCGTGGCTGCTGGAGAGCATGTTCTCGGAGCGCGTCTCGATCCATTTCACCGGGCGCCCCAGATGCCATGCGGCCGCCGACACCACATAATCCTCCGGATAGGCGCCAATTTTTTGTCCGAAGCCACCGCCTACCTCCGGCGCGATGCATCGCACCTGGCTTTGGCTGATGCCGAGCGCCTCGGCAATAGCGTTGCGATTCCAGTGCGGCGCCTGCGTGCTCGTCCAGACGGTAAGACCGCTGGTGACGTAGTCGCGGTTGGCGAGCACGGCACGGGGCTCCATCGGCACGGCATTGACGCGCTGGCTGCGAATGCGAGCCTTGATCTTTACCGGTGCTGAGGCGAAGGCGGCTTCGGCGTTCTCGCCACGCTTCCCCCCAAATCGCACGCTGATGTTATTGCGAACAGTGTCATAGAGCCTGGGAGCGCCGTCCTTCATCGCTTCGAAGACATCGGTCACCGTGTCCAGCGGCTCGATATCGATCTCGACCAGCTCGATCGCGTCTTCGGCGATCGCCCGGGACTCCGCGATGACGGCAACCACCGGCTCTCCCACGTAGCGCACCTTCCCGCGCGCCAGCGGCAGAATCGGCGGGACAGGAATCTCGTCGGCGATATCTTCTTCCTCAACCCCGGTTTCGCCCTTTGATTCGGTTTCGAAGTTCGGCAGGATCTTCATCAGGTCTTCCGCCGTCAGGACGGCGACGACACCCGGCAATTCCTTCGCGACCGACGTATCGATGCCATTCAGCGTGCCGTGTGGATATGGACTGCGCGCGATGGCGAGATAGGTCATGCCCGGTAGTTGAATATCGTCGACATACGTGGACGAACCGGTAATGAGACGGGGGTCTTCCTTGCGGCGCACGCGAGCGCCGACCATCTTGCTGAGCACCATTTCGGCATTTCCTCCACCAAGTTGCGATTGGATGGCGTCTGGGTACGATGTTTTGTCCATCCCCGTGAACGCCAGTTTAGCGGCCAATGGTTTGTCAGCACATCTTCACCCGTACATGCCTGGCCGTCAATGCGACCGGGTTGTGATCAGGCGGATTCTGACCCCAGGCGCGAGGTGGGGGTGGATGTTTGGCCAGTTTGCGCCCCGTCCTCGTCGTTGTCGATTGAGAGCCAGCCATGCCTCAGTGCAGTCACAACCGCCTGGGTGCGATCGTTCACGGCGAGTTTGCGCAGGATCGAGGTGATATGGTTCTTGACCGTTTGGGCACTGATCCCGAGCGCGTACCCGATCTCCGCATTGGTGAGGCCGTTACTGACCTGTTTCAGGATTTCGAGCTCCCGGTCGGTAAGCGGCATGAACGCGTTGCTCAGCCGCGGTTGCTGCTGCATGTTGTCGCGGAACTGATCGAGCACCCGGGCGGCCACATACGGCTTGCTGAGCAGCTGCTCGTTGATCACGTACTCACCAGCGGCGGCGCGCTGGATCAACTCGTGCAACTGGGACTCGTCGAGATCGCGACCGCAATATGCAGCTGCGCCCGCCCGAATGGCGGCGAATAATTCATCATCGTTTTCGGTTGCGGATAGCACGATGGTGGCGATTTCGGGAAATCGACGCCGGACTTCGTTTGCCAATTGGATGCCCGGCGCCTCCAGCAGTGTTGTGCCGAGCAATGCCACATCCGGTGATACGTCATCGGCGATGCGATAGCCTTCGTCAGCCTCCGAAGTCTCGCCCACAACCGTGAATTCCGGAACTGATTCAAGGCTGCTTAACAAACCTCGTCGATACAGCGACTCGCGCTCCACAACGAGGACCCTGATGGGTTGGTTCATTTATTCCCCCTAAGCGGCGCCAATCGTTGACCTGGTGAACAATCGCCACCGAAGTCCGGGCGGGAGACGATGAATCTACCCCGACTGGCCCATTCTGCCTCCCATGCTATCAGGTGAACAGCGCGTTCGCCTGTTTTTTGGCATGGGAATCCGTGCCGAGAGTTGAATCAGGTTGGTGTCGCTGGGACGGTTGCGCCTGTCAATGCGAGGATGGATGCTGACCAAGTCCCGCGGGGGGAGTTGACGTGCGAACCAGTCCCGTTACCGCGATCAACGTAAGAATGTACGGGAACGCCAGCAGGAAATCGGTCGAGATAGGGAAGTCTGGGGTCGCCTGCGCCTGGATTTGCACGGCCTGCGAGGCGCCGAACAGCAACGATGCAAACATGGCTCCGACCGGCGTCCAGCCGCCGAAGATCACCGCCGCCAGGGCGATGAATCCGCGTCCGGCGGTCATATCCAGGGTGAAGTACGAAAGATCCCCGATCGAGAGAAAGGCGCCACCCAGGCCGGCCAACATGCCGCTGGCGATGACGGCAACATAGCGATTTCGGGTGACATCGATGCCGACACTTTCTGCCGCATGTGGATGCTCACCCGAGGCCTGCATGTGCAATCCCTGCCTGGTGCGAAACAGGAAGAAGTGGACTGCCGGCACGAGCATGAAGGCCAATGGCACAAGGATGTTGACGCCTGAGGCGATATTGGGGAGCGTCTTCACCGAAACCGAAGCACCGGCCTGATCCCAGATGCGCTGGATCATGAATGCCGTGATTCCGGCGGCGATCAGGTTCACCGCGGTACCCGAGACGATCTGGTTGGCTCGCAGCGTGATGCTCCAGAAGGCATGGATGGAGGCGACCATGCCCGCACTCAACACACCGATGACCAAGCCAAGCCAGGGGTTCCCGGTCCAGTACGTTCCTGCCACCGAGAAGAATGCGCCCGTCAGCATCATGCCTTCGAGCGCGATGTTGATCACGCCAGATCGTTCCGATAACACTCCGCCAAGCGCCGCGAATAGCAGAGGGGTCGTCATGCGGAGGATGGCGGTGACCAGGGCCATGGTGAAAAAGTCGCTCAACGGTTTCCCCTTCTCCGGTCGATGCCTGCTGGCCTGGCGTGATCGCTTGTGTGGACGGCGTCGCTGATCGACACGTCCGTAGCACCGATCTTGTGCCGGTTCGTGCGGCGGTGCCGGCGCGGTACACGTAGCGCCGAACCGGTGGCGGCGGGTATTGCGCGTTCCGTGCCGTGGTGGTGCGCCCCGGACGTGTGGGTATTCATGTCGACATCCGCGGTGTGGCGAGGCGGCGCAGGCCAGGGATGCGGTTCGCCGCCGCAAACGCGGCCACGGCAAGGATCACCAGGCCCTGCACCACCAGCACGATCTCCTTGGAGACGTTGGCTTCGTCCTGCATGGCCGGAGCGCCCGCGCTCAATGCGCCAAACAGCAAAGCGGAAGGGATGATGGCGATGGGGTGGTTGCGACCGACCAGGCCCACGGCGATGGCGGTAAAGCCGTATCCGGGCGGAACGGCGAAATGCCGGCCGTGCAGACCGAGTGCTTCTCCCGCGCCGGCCAGCCCGGCCAGGACACCGGAAATCGCCATGGTCAGCACGAAGATGCCGCGCCAGGAAATGCCCGAGTAGTCGGCGGCGCCACGGGACAGTCCCACTGTTCGGACCTTGAACCCGAACGACGTGCGGAACAGCAGATACCAGAGCAGGAGGGCACTGGCCAGCGCCACCAGGATGCCTGCGTGCAGGCGGGTGCCTTCGAGGATGTTGGGGAGCTCCGCGCTCGGCAGCACCTTCTCCGTGGCCTGAAACTGGTTGTTCACCGGCAGCCAGTCGCCCAGCTTCTGGATGGTGTAGTTGACGAGCCGGAACGCGAGGTAGTTCATCATGATGGTCGTGATCACCTCGTGAGCACCGGTGAAGGCGCGGAGCGCTCCCGGAATCGCGCCCCAGACGCCGCCAGCGACCGCCGCCGCGATCAGCGCCAGGGGGAGATGAAGCACGGCGGGAAGTCCCAGCTCCGTCGCGCCGACGAGTCCGGCGGCGAGCCCACCGATCACAAGCTGGCCCTCGATACCGATGTTGAACAGGCTCGCGCGGTAGGCGATGGCAAAGGCGAGACCCCCCAGCAATAGCGGTGATGTGTAAATGAGGGTCTCGCCGATGGCGCGCTTGCCATTGAACGCTCCGTCCAGGAGAGCTGTGTAGGCGACGACAGGATCCTGACCCGAGATCAGCATGATGCCAGCGCCCACCAGCAGCGCCGCCACCACCGCGAGGACCGGGCCGACGATGTTCAGCATCAGCGTGCTCCGGTGAGAGGCCCGAGGGCTACGCATCGATTGACCGCCCTCCCATCAGGAGACCCAGCTCCGTGCGTGAGACCTGACCTGCCTGGTAACTTCCAACGATCCGGCCTTGATACAGCACCACCAGCCGGTCGCTCAAATCGAGAACCTCATCGAGATCGAACGACAACACCATCACCGCCTTGCCCTTGTCACGCGCGTTGATGATCTGGCGATGGACGAACTCGATCGCGCCGACATCGAGCCCGCGGGTTGGCTGGATCGCAAGCAGCACATCCGGGTCGCGATACATTTCGCGCGCGATGATGAGTTTCTGCTGATTTCCTCCGGAGAGCGTTCGCGCTGGTGTATCCGGGTCGGTAGCGCGAACATCGTAATCCTGCATCAGGGATGCCGTGATCTGGCGCGTGCGATCGCGGTTGACCCGACCACCCGAGGTAAACGGCTCGTGCCATGCGTTGCCGAGCAGCACGTTCTCCCAAAGCGAAAAGTCCAGCACAAGACCGCGATTGTGCCGGTCCTCCGGGATGTACGAGAGACCGTGACGCCGGAACGTATTGGGGTTCGCGCCGGTGACGTCGTTGCCCTTCAGCATGACAATGCCGTGGTCCGGATTGTGGATGCCGGAGAGGACTTCCACCAGCGGTGACTGGCCGTTGCCCTCAACGCCGCAGACGCCGAGAATCTCCCCGCGCTTGAGCTCGATGTGGTCGATATCAAGCAGCTTGCGACCGTGATGTCCGAGTACCACGAGATTGGCCCCGGACAGTACGGTTTCGCCGGGAATCCCCGGTGTTCGATCGACCTGGAGCAGCACCTCGCGACCGACCATGAGCTCGGCCAGCTCGGCGGATGTGGTCTCCGCGGTGATGCGGGTGCCAACGGTCTTGCCGCGGCGGATCACGGTGACGCGGTCACTGATGGCGGCGATCTCCCGCAACTTGTGGGTGATGAAAATGATCGTGCCGCCGTCCTGCTTCAGTCGCTTGAGCACGGCGTAAAGATCCTCAACCTCCTGCGGCGTAAGCAGGGCGGTTGGCTCATCGAGGATCAGCACGCGGCTGCCTTGATACAACGCCCGGAGGATTTCCACGCGTTGCTGCGCACCGACCGGAAGGTCGCCGAGCTTCGCTTCCGGGTCGACATTGAAACCATACTGGCGGGCGAGATCAGCCACCCGGCGCGAGGCATCGTCGCGATCGAGGATGCTGGCGTCACCTTCTGACCCGAGGATCACATTCTCTGTAACGGTGAAGCGGGGGATGAGCATGAAATGTTGGTGAACCATGCCAAGCCCGGCATCCACCGCCTGGCGCGGGCCACTGTAGGCCACCGGCTGGCCTCCGACCATGATGCTGCCCTGGTCAGGGGCGTGAATGCCGAACAGGATGTTCATCAGGGTCGTCTTGCCGGCGCCGTTTTCGCCGAGCAGCGCATGAATCTCGCCCTGTCTTACGGTGAGGCTGATGCCGTCGTTGGCGACAACGCCTCCCGGAAATCGCTTGACGATGTCCCGCATGTCTATGGCGATGGGAATTGTGTCGTTGGTCGCCAGGAATGTGCTCATGTTTGCAAGGGGATGGGCATCCCGACGTGTGGCGTCAGGATGCCCAGTAATGCCGGTCGGAGTCAGGAACCTAGCTGGCGGGCGTGGCTTCTGGCGTCCCGGCCGCAGTGGCCGCATCGTCGAGAGCGACCGGCTCGAAGGAAGCAAGGGTGTCATCGTCAACGGGCGGCACAACCGTGCCTTCGACAATCGCGGCCTTGTACGCGTCGACCGTCGAGCGAACCTCGTCGCTGACAGACTCATGAAAAGCGATCAGGTCAATGCCATCCTGATCGATGCCGAGATTCTGGACACCGCTTTCGAAGCTGTCGTCGACGACCTGTCCGACCACACGGACGACTGCTTCATCGATGCGTTTCGCGGCGGCGCATAGTTGGTGTTCGGGTCCGAGATGACTTTGGTCCGCATCGGCGGCAATCACCCAGAAACCTTCCCCCTTCGCCTTGGCGGCCTCGAACGAGCCCACACCGGTGCGGCCCGCGATCGGGAACACGATGTTCGCGCCCTGATCGTACTGGGCGAGCGTGAGCTCCTTGCCAAGGTTGGGATCTTCAAAAGAGTCCGCGTAGCTGATGATGACGTCGACATCCGGGGCGACACTCATCACACCGGCGACAAAGCCAACTTCGTAGCGCACTACCGGAGGAATCCGGATTCCCCCGACAACGCCGACCTTGCGCTCTTCACCGGCCAGAAGTCCCGCGACAACACCGGCGAGGAAACCGCCTTGCTGCTCCTTGAAGATGACGGAGGCGACGTTATCCTCTTCGACAACGGAGTCGATGATCATGAACTTTTTGTCAGGGTAGGCCGGGGCAATCTCAGCCAACGCGTCAGTCAGGAGGAAGCCAATCGCCACGGTCAGCGCGCTCTCGTCGGCGGCGCGGGTGAGATTGGGAATGTAATCGGCGGCGTTCTGGCTTTCCAGCACCTGCCAGGTAACCCCATATTCTTCCGCGGCGCGTTCACCTCCGGCGTTTGCGAGATCGTTGAAGTTCTGGTCACCAAGTCCCGCAGTGTCAGTGACGCCTGTCACCACAAGGTCATCCTGCGCGGCGACTGATCCGAGCTTCAGCATTGGCGCCAGAGCCGCGGCCGCGGCGGTCGTGAACACCAGGCGCCGGCGATTGATCGAGCGAGAAGCGAGCGGTGTCAAGGTCATTCCATGCCTCCTTGTATCAGGCACCACGCACCATTGCTGCACGGACACCAGATTTCGGATATCCTGTAACGCTATCCTAGCCTTGCGGAAGTTGCTGATTATGGGTACATGGTAGCATGGAGTGAATCCCTGAAAAGCGACGAACGTATGCGACCCTGTAGACCTGCCTTTGTACCCATACGCATATCGTGGCGATCTCCGGCGCGGAGACGCAGCACCATAGCGACCTTTGGCACAAAAGGCCCAATGCTACAAGGGGTGACGTGTGTGGCGCTTGTGGGCCTGGGTCCTGTGCCGGGCGAGGTTCGATGGATGGTGACGAAACTCGGCAAGTGAACGCTCACATGCATTGCGCCTTGCCAACTGGAACCTCCGCCGAGCAAGGAACCCGGCGCGACAGGACTGCGTCGGCTCACCCATTCGCGCCGGACAGAAATCAGGATCGCTCCCGCATCGCCCGGAATCCCAACCAGGCCGCGCCGAGTACCGCCGCGACAGAACCGGCGGCGACAGCGGTCGGTTTCGGCTCGGGACCCGGCAGTACGACCTTGCCGTTGCCGTAGCTCTGGAACAGTTGCCCCCACTTCGTGTTCAGCGCCTCTTTCACCCGCTTTCGGCCAACGACCGGATACCAATAGACGTTGTGATAGAAGTTCGACGCGAAAAAGCTCCATGGCACGATCGGCGATTGCAGCAGCGGCTTTTCAAAACGCTTGAGTGGACCGTGATAGATCAGGTGCTGCCCCTTGCTGGCGAAGGTGTCCTCCTTGACGAAGTGCCAGTCCTCCGCCGAGATGTCGTAGCCAACGATCTCGATGTCCTTCGGGTCGCCGATGCCAAGCCCCTTCTCGTGGGCGAGGCGAACGAAGGGCAGCTCCATGGGGTCGAAGCCCTGGAGCTTCGCGCTGATCGCGTCGATCGCTACCTGGTCGGCACTGGCCAGCAGGAAGTCCTTTTCGTGGGGTCGCATGGCGCGCGGACCGGCGCCGTCACCGGCGAAGGTGCCGTCCATCACGGCGAAGAGACCACTGTGGATATCCTGTTGAATCTGGAGCAGGTCGATCAGTGTTTCGTCGATGACAGGGTGCGTCCAGTGGCGGTTGTTGTTGAGCAGCCCTCCAAATGCGTTCTTCATCGCGCCGGTGATCGTGGTGAAGACGTGGGTCTTGACTGTCGGCAGCTGAATCACGTTCTTGTCGAGGAAGAGCCTGGGGATTTCGATTCCGTCCGGATAGACCTTGTCCAGCACAAGGAACGGCTCTTTGGGTGTGTAGGGCACCCACCCGTGCTTCGGCTCATAGAGGTGAGCAGTTTCGATATCGTACTTGTCGGTGACGTACTTGTGCTTGTTGTTCTTCTCGCCGACATAGGCATCGACGACCACGGTGCCGTTGTGCGCGCCGATCAGGTTCTGGTAGCCGTCCTGCCGCAAGGTGCGGATCACTCCTTCGAGCTGCCATGGCGTGGTGGAACAGGCGGGATACCAGGTTTGCCACGAAATGTTGATCTTGAGCACGGTATCCTTGTCGGCAGGCAGTGCGTCCTGGTATCCGGCGAGATGCATTACCTCGCTGATGTCTTCCAGCACCATCTCTGGTTTGGTCTTGAGAATGGCCACTTTTCCCTTGCCGGGGAAGTCTCTGGAAATCATGGAATAGCGAACTCCTGCTGGATGGATTGATGGGTACGGAGTGGTGGATCGTTCCGCTCGCCTTGGCGGGAGCGACGTGACGCCTCAATTGTAGTTCACTGTTCCGACATCTCGCGTGGTGCGTGCGTCGCATCAACCATGCCCGGAACGCGCCTCCTCGTCTCTCCGCGGGACGACAACGACAGGTTTGACCATGACTGACGCTTCTCGCGCGACACTGACCGAATTCATTGGAAAGCAGCACGAGCCACAACCGGATTTACCGGAGAAGGGCGATCGAGGCGAAGGACCAGTGCCGTCTGAGGCGATATGGCTGGTGTTGGCAACCCATCTCCGTGGCCTTGAACAGGCAGGGGTGGTCGACGAGCGCTCGGCGACGTTGCTTGCGAGCGCGCTCGAGCGGAACGTGAGTCATCGGGAGCCCGTCTCGTCCTTTCGGAGCGTGGCGCAAGCACTTGAGCAGCGGGTTGATGCCGGACTGCCGGATGAGCTTCGCGGAGCGGTGACGCTTGGGCTGGCGCACGAAGACTGGTCCGGCACGGCCGCTCGCGTGATGACGCGCTCGGCGGCGCTGTCGGTCGGGGACGCCGCGAGCCAGGCGCAGCGTGCGATGCTGGCGATGGCGGAGCTGCATGCGGTGACACTGATGCAGGGGTTCCACACCGGTCGCCCGGTGCAACCGGTCACCTTTGGCCATTTCCTTGGCGGTGCGATCGCGCCAGTGGGGACGGGAATCGCGAGATTGCTGGACGCGATCGATCGCCTGAACCGTAGCCCGCTGGGTGCGGGCACAATGTCCGGAGAAGTCGTCGGAGGTGAGCGCTCGGACACCGCGGAGTGGCTTGGTTTCTCCCAGGCGATGCCCAACACCTACGACGCGGTGACGAACGTCGAGGATGTGGCTGGCGTGGCCGAGGCGACGGCATCGATCGCGGCGCCGATGGCGCGATTGCTGGACGAGCTGGTCGTGATGGTGCGCACCGATCCATCATCGATGGTGTTCGACGATGCATGGATGCGGTCGTCGGACCATCATCTGCCGGGGTTCTCCCCAGCGGAGCGCCTGACACGGGTGGCGCAGCAGCTCCGATCGGTGGTCTCGGCATCACAGGCGATGACCTCACAGCTTCGTCAGTTGCCGTATGGGCCAGCGGGAGCGGCCAACGACTGGATTGCTAGCCAGCTTGTTGCTCTGGCCGGTATTGCCACTGATCAGTTCGGCGCAATAGATGAGTTGTTTCGGACATCGATGACGGTGAATCGCGCCTATCTTGCAAACCGGGCGGGGCGGGACTTTGCTACGTCCAATGACCTGGCGGCGTTCCTGATGACAGAGGAACAGCTCCCCCCATCGGTGGCGCGTGATATCGCCGGACTTACGCTGCGCCGCCTGAATGAAGAAAGCCTTGAGATCAGCGCGATCATGCCCGACCATGTCGATATGGCGGCGATGATGGTGATCGGTCGAGAGCTGAAGGTGGAGATGGAGACGCTGGGTCGGTGGTTCGCGCCGCGACGTTTCCTGGAGCGACGGCTGGTGGAAGGATCCCCCGCACCATCGAAAACCCGTGAATGGATCGAGAAGGAGCGGGCGGTGAATCAACAGGCGATCGACGGAATTGCCTCTCGCCGGCTGCGCATCCGCGAGGCCGAGGCGGATGTACGAACGTGGATCACCGAAACGGCTGCCGCCGGGGACGATTGATTGTGGCGGGTTTGCCTCGTCGGCCACCCAATCCGGTTTGAGGCACACATAGACCTCACTGGGTACAAGACCCAGTGCTACAAGATGCGCAAGTTCGACATGGTCGCCTTCGCGATGATAACGGCCTCGGCGATGTCGTTTTCTGCGTCACAAAGCAGGGTTGAACCCACCCGGATATCAAAATCCAGGTCTACAGCTCGAAATCGCCCAGTCGTGACAGCAGGACCAGCGTGTTGGCGGTGGTCCAGGGACGCCAGGCGGTGTCGTAGGGCGTGGGCCACCCACCGTCTTCCAGTTGGTCCGCCAGGGCATTGTCCACGACCTTCGCGATGTCGGCGCGGTCGAGACGTGAAACCAGGTCGGGTCCGCCTCCCACCATATGCTCGAGCGCGTGCTCCGCGTCCCCGAAGGAATTGGCGGCGATGCCCCGCGTGGTGCCCGTTGCCAGCGAATCGAGCCACGCGTCCCGCGCTTCCACATCGATATGGGCGACGTATTCGATCAGCGGCAGCATCGGGTAGAAGTTGCCGGACTCGGCGTCGTCAAGGGAGCCGTGCTCGTTCCACAGGACAGCGACGCGGTCCAGCATCTCCGGCGTAGCGATGTCGAGCGCGTGCGCCAGCGCAGCCAGCGAGCATGCCGGATTCAGGCTCGGAAAGGTCCAGCCGGCAAACCACGGCGCAAGCTGATGATCGTAGATTTCCGGTGCGAAATGCCAATCGCCGTCGGCACGTTGATTTTGTTGGAGCCAGGTGGCGGTGCGGATGTAGATCGACGATTGCGGCCGATTCCGGAGCGACAGCATCACCTGCATCGCCAGCCGCGCGGCGAATGGATTGCTGACGGGCGCCTTGATGTCCACTTCCAGGCCGCTGAACCCGCCGTCCGGTTGCTGGTATCTCTCAAGCGCGTCGAGGACATCGGTGGCAGGACCATCTTGCCATCGATGGCGCAACCAGGCGACACCGAGCGGATAGTTCGCATTTTCCAGGAATGGCAACGCGCGTGAGACGGCTAATTCTGCGCGGCGGCTCTGATTTGTGTCGAGGTATCCATGCACCGGGACTCAATCCTCCTCATCGCTTTCGGCATCCATGTCGGGAATCGCATCGTCATCTTCGGCGGCTTCTTCTTCGTCCGCTTCGACGATCGGCGTGAAGCCGAGTGTGAGCGATTGTGCCACGATGCCGCGTTTGAGCCGCCTGATTGATTCGGTCAGTGTCTCGCGGAGCGGATGGTCCGGCGTGACATTGCCGAGCATGTCCCGCACCTGCCGCAGGAGGTCGATGGTCTTGTTGAAGGTGATCACCAGGTCGCCTTCGGAAATCTCGAGCGATTCTCCAATCTCCGACATCGACGCACCGCGACACCACGCCAGCGCGGCGCCATAGAACGCAGGGTTGTGACCTTCGGAGATGTAGAGGTGGTGATCGCGCTCCTCGCCGATCACATCGCGCTCGAGATCCTCGAGTTTCTGCCGGAGCTGGACAAGGCTCGCCGGCAGCGTGAAGTGGTTGGGATAGCGATACTCGCGGTCGAAGCTGAACCAGGAGAACGCTTCCGCGATCTCGTCCGGCGACAGTGATTCCAGCAGGTTCTGGTCGATCAGCTCGCACAGGATCAGCCCGTCGTTGTCGAAGATGTCCGCCAGCATGTCGGCTTTTTCGGTTGGATAACCCTGCCGCAGGTAGCTGAATCGGTGCAGCACGTCGCGAATACCACGAATGATGTTGCGGACGCGCATCTCCTCTGACAGGGAATGGCGTTCCAGGCCTTCGAGCAGGAGCGCGCGTTCCTTATCGAGTTTGTCACGCTGCCGCTGATAGTGACGGTGTTCCTTGAGGCGTTCGCAGGTATGGCAGGGATGTTCCTCGCGCGATGTGCGAGCAGCCTCAAGTTGGTCGTGCGCCTCCAGGTGAGCCTGTTCAACCTGCTGAATCTCGACCTTGCGATGCGCCCATTCCGCCTTCCGGTGCTCGTTCGCGACACGGTCCAGATCGGGGAGGTCCGTATTGTGGAGCGTTTGCATCAGCCCCCTGATATCGAACTCGGAAAGTGCCACCGTCGCTTCCAGCCGGGTCGCTGGATCGTGCAGAAGCTCCGGCAGCGGCACGACAACATCGTCGCTCAGGTAATCGATCTCGCGATATTCGGAGATCGAGATGGCCTCGCCGTTGTCCATGCGCAGCGCGATTCCTACACCCTGGTCGTGTCCGCGGCCGAGAAAGGCGAGCCAGCCGTTTTCCTGATGATGGATGACATAGCCAGGCCGGACGTGCCGGAATGCGAAGCGAATGGCCTGACGCGCGGGACGTGGCCACGGCGAAGAGGTCTCACTGGCGCGTTCGAGATCGCGAACCTCCTTGCGGGCGCGTCGTTCCTGTGTCTGGAGTGATTGCACAATGCGTGACGTGCTCGAGTAGTCGTCCAGCAGGGCGTCGCCCTCTGGATGCCCGATCAGGCAGCCAGCCGGGACTGCGTGGAGATCGCTGTCGACTTCAAGGATGTCATGCTCGATCTGCCGGGTGCGCTGGTTGGCCTGGTACTGCGCGAGGGAGCGTTGCAGCATTTGGCGCACCCGCTCGCCCTGCGGCGGATCCCACAGGTTCAGCACGGTGTTGTAGCGGATCGCGAAGGCCGAAAGCACCGGCAGCAATGGCCCGGTGGCGATCTCAAGGGCTTCCCTGAATGGAATCCAGGGAGAGTAGGGAATGACGACGTGGCCGAAGACATCCATCCCCCGCCGACCGGCGCGCCCCGCCATCTGCTGAAACTCGTTCGGGATCAGCGATCGTTTTTGGCGACCGTCCCATTTCGACATGCGCCCGACCACGACGGTGCGAGCCGGCATGTTGACACCGAGGGCCAAGGTGTCGGTCGCGAAAACGACCTGCATCAGGCCCCGCCCAAAGAGCACTTCCACCAGCTGCTTCAACACCGGCAGGAGTCCGGCATGGTGAAAGCCGATCCCCTTGCGCGCGAGACTGGTGATCACCGAAACCTGATCGAGCTCGCGATCCTCGGGACGCAGGCTGTCGAGGTAGATCGTGACGATCTGATCGATCTGGGCGGCGTTGGCGGGCGATATCGCCAGCGGATGCATTGTGGCGAGGCGCTCCGCGTAGGCCTGGCAATCGTTCCGGCTGAAAAGGAAATAGATGGCGGGAAGCAGGCGCTCGGCTTCCAGTTGTTCCACGATTTCATACGGCTGCGGCTCGAGGGCGTCAGCGCGCTCGCGGCGTCCCCGGCCGCGCTGGCGCCGCAACTCCCCACCCACATTTCCAAAATCGCCGACGAGCTCGCCATGATGATCGACGACCGGGCGCAGCTCACCATCGTTGAACAGGTAGAGTGCCAACGGAACCGGACGCGCCGTGTGCGTGACAAGCCTGATGGTACGGTGGGTGCGACCGATCCAGCCTGCGATCTCTTCCGCGTTGGTCACCGTGGCGGAAAGGCAGATCAGCTGGATATGCTCGGGGCAAAGGATGATGGATTCTTCCCAGGTTGTGCCGCGATCCGGGTCGGCGAGATAGTGGATCTCGTCGAAAATGATGCATTCGACGTCATCCAGCTCCCAAGGACTCTGCAGCAACATGTTGCGCAGGATTTCAGTCGTCATCACGATCACGCGCGCGTCCCGGTTTTCGCTGATGTCGCCGGTGAGCAGCCCGACGTCATCTCCATAGATCGCCCGCAGGTCACGGAACTTCTGGTTGGAAAGGGCCTTGATCGGCGCGGTGTAGAGCACCCGTCCGGTGGTGCGGAACGATGCGTAAATGCCGTACTCCGCCACAACCGTCTTGCCTGAACCGGTTGGCGCCGCGACCATCACCGAATCGCCACGCTCGAATGATGCGATCGCGATACGCTGGAACTCATCGAGCGGGAATGGATAGAACGATTCGAATTGGTCGATCTGGGCACGTATGCCGGGTTCGATCTCCCCGATCACAGGTTGGACGTGTTCATCCGACTCCTGATCTTCTATCGCAAGCGGAATATTGGTTGTGGCCCGAGTCTCGGTCATATCCTGTCTTTCGATTGCCGCATGTTTGGCTGTTGCCGTGACGACAGGGTACCGCGGCACGTGCCGACACAGGGTCAGCGCGAGTGCCGCGGATCCCATTGCAGCGGTGGTTACCAGTTCCCAAATCCGGATTCTCCCTTGAAGGGGCCGACGATTTCGCTCGTGATCCAGCCACCGTAAAAATCGCCTGGCTGGGCGGTGACGGATTCGTCGCCAACGGTTGCACTGTCCACCCGGCCGGGGTAAAAGGCGATGGCATGCTGGATGTGGGCGAATGCCGCGTTTGGTTCCGGATAGCACCAGGCGGCGGATTCCGCAACCTGGTCATCCACGACGATATCGTAATATCTCGCATCGCCCTTGTATTCGCAGAAACTCGTGCCTGTTGTCACCCGCAGTACTTCGACCAGCACGTCCTCCGGTGGAATGTAGAAGACCGGGGGATGGCTTGTTTCCAGCACGCGCCAGGTATCGGTGGAATCCGCAATGATCGTTCCCCCGAACCGCACGACGATACGCCGCGCGTCCGGTTCGAGCCGGGGCGGGCGCGGATAATCCCACACGGATTCCTGGCCGTCAGAGATCGGGTTGGGTTTGGGCAATGGCATGCTGCTGTACTCTTTCCGCACGGAACCGGCGTTCGTTGCCTCCGTTATAACGCGTTGGCGAACGTGATGCGGAGTACGACCGCGCAGAAGGGCCGGAGTTTTATGAAGGTTGGGGTCAATAGCGCGTTGCGGGCATCCGGTGGTGGATATCGCCAGACGGGCATCAGCCGATACCTGACAGAGATGACAGAGGCATTGCGGCAAACGATGCAACCGGATGATGAGCTTATCGAGCTCGGCCTCCGGCTTGGCCCGCTCGGCCAGCACGCCTCGGCAAGGATCCTGTGGGAACAGTCGTTGCTCGCGGCCGATGTCCTTCGCCACCGGCTCGACGTGTTTCACGGACCGGTCAACGCGCTGCCACTGGCGATCCGCGCACCGACAGTGGTCACAATCCACGACCTGGCGTTTTTACGATATCCCGAGCACGTCACCACCAGGCGTCGGGCCTGGCTGGCGAGCTCGATCCGGTTCAGCGCCCGCACCGCCGATCGCATCATCGCGGTCTCTCAGCACACCGCCGACGACTTGCGGATGTGGTTGCTCATCGATCCGTCCAGAATCGAGGTGATACCCATGGCGGTATCGTCGCGCATTCGACGTCTTGAGGGTTCGGAGCTTCAAGTTTTTCAGCTGAAGTTCGATATTGACCGCCCATTTGTGCTGGCGGTTGGGACGTTGGAACCACGCAAAAACCTGCCGATGTTGATTCAGGCGTTTGCGGCAATCAAGGATCAGGTGCCGCATCGATTGGTCCTGGTCGGGCCCGAAGGGTGGCTCACCGACGATCTGCGCCAAACCGTGGTGGATTTGCGACTTGGCGACCGGTTGGTGATGACCGGGTTTGTGGATGATGAGGCGCTCGGGGGATGGTATAGCGCCGCCGATCTCGTTGTGGTTCCGTCGCTGTACGAGGGGTTCGGGCTGCCGCTGCTCGAAGCGATGTCCTGTAGCACGCCGGTGCTTGCCTCGAATGTCTCGTCGTTGCCCGAGGTTGGCGGGGATGCTGCTCGCTATCTTGATCCGGGCGATCGGCAGTCGTGGTCTGAAGCGATGCTTGAACTGCTGGGCGATGACGATCTGCGAGCGCGGTTGGTCCCGGCGGGTCTCGCCCGTGCCGGCAGGTTTTCCTGGCGAGAAAGCGCGCGCGCAACCTGGAAGGTGTATCGCGAGGTGGCACGATGACCGGCGAGACTGTCGCGGATATCGGGGAATTCGGCCTGATCGCGCGTCTCACCGAGGCGCTTCCCGAAGGAGTGCGAGCCCAATCGTCGGCGATTGTGCGCGGCATCGGCGATGATGCCGCAATCTGGCGTGCGGGTCATGCACGGGACCAGGTGATCACCACCGATACGCTGATCGAGGGCAATCACTTTCGTCTCGATTGGGCGAGCTGGGCAGATCTTGGGCACAAGTTGCTTGCCGTGAACCTGTCCGATCTTGCCGCGATGGGTGCGGATCCCATTCTCGCGGTCGTCACGCTGGGGCTTCGGGGTGACGAGGTGGTCGCGGACCTGGAGGCAATGTACGCGGGATTAGGCGCCTTGGCGCTCCGGCAGGGTGTCACCGTCGCCGGTGGCGACATCGTCAGGGTGCCGGAACAGCGCATGGTGTCGGTCACCGCGATTGGGAATGTTGGGCGGGAGCAGGCGTTGCTGCGTTCAGGTGCGCAACCCGGGGATGTGATTGCGGTGACCGGGACGGTCGGGGCTTCAGCGGCGGGGCTGCACATCCTGAAACAACCCGCGATGTTCCGGGACCACACGACCGCCCCGGCATTGATTCAGGCGCATCTTCGGCCCGAGCCCCGCATCGAAGCCGGACTATTGCTGGCTGACCATGGCGCCACGGCGGCGATGGATTTGAGCGACGGTCTGGCGGGCGATCTGCCAAAGATTCTCGAGGCAAGTGGCATTTCCGCACTGCTTGACGAGGCGGCGATACCGGTGATCGCCGCGGTGCGTGCCCTGTTCCCGGATCGATACCTCGAGCTCGCGTTGTACGGCGGCGAAGACTACGAACTGTTGTTCACGGCGCCGCCCGATGCGTGGGCTGTGATCGAGTCCGAGGCCATGCAACGCGGTATCACCGTGACGAAGATCGGCGAGATTCTTCCCTTTGCGGGAAACGCGCCGGAACTCCGAATTCGCCGATCAACGGGGACGGTCGAGGCGCTTCCGACTGGCGCCTTCGACCATTTTGGATAACCAGACCGTCCGGTTATTGCTGTGCGTGGCGCGTTCAAGCCGCCCCTTCCTGCAGTGCCTGGCATCTCGGCAACGCCACGCACTGCCGAGGTCATGGCTTTGCGGCTGATTCCAATGCGGGTGAGGACTGCGGTGACGAGCGGGTCCGGCCGGTGAATCTCTTCCTGATCCAGCGGGAGAGCCGGCGGGAACGGGACGGCGTGCGGACGTACTCATCGCCGAGATTCCTGATTCGCTCGTACCGTCGGTCGACCAGGTTCTTTACGTTGTAACGCCGAAGCTCGTCGAGGTTTGCGGTGATCGCGCGTTCGACGAGGGTGGCGGCAAGGTCGACATCGTGGCCAGCGCCATCGTCTGGTTCACGTACAATCCCGTCGACCATGCCGAATCCGAACAGGTCGCGAGCGGTGAGCCGCAAGGAATCAGCAAGCTCGGCTGCCCTCGTGGAGTCGTGGTACAGGATTGCGGCGGCACCTTCGGGCGCGATGACCGAGAAGATCGCCCGCTCCTGAATCAACATGCGGTCGGCGACCGCCAATGCAAGGGCGCCGCCGCTGCCACCTTCGCCGATGGTCACGCTGATTGTCGGGGTTGGCAAATCCGACAGCAGCGCCAGATTCTGGGCGATCGCCGCCGCAAGCCCTTCTTCCTCCGACTCGACGCCGGGCCATGCGCCGGGAGTGTCCACCAGCATCACCACGGGCAAGCGCCAACGCGCGGCAAGGGTCAACAGGCGATGCGCCTTGCGAAAGCCGGCCGGCCGGGGGCGCAGCGGAGCCTGATCGGGGAACCGGTCATAACCGCGATCCAGGCCGAGCGCCATGACCGGAATGTCGGAAATCCGACCGAGCCCGGCAATGACAGCGGGATCATCGCCGGAGGTGCGGTCCCCCGCCAACGGCAGGAAGTCCGTCACAATGCGGCGGATATAGGCGTGGCTGGAAGGGCGATTGCCATCCCGCACGTCATTGGTGAGCATCCATGGATCGGGCAGGGTGATTTCGGGATCGGCCTGCCAAGGTGACTGCGGGCGGACATCCTCGTCATCGAGTTTGCCCGCGGCGGTCCAGATGTTGAGTATGTTGAGCATGGTCTGGCGCAGCGCGGGGCGTGGGACGATGGCATCGATGTGCCCGTGCGCAAGGAGATTCTCCGCGCTGTGACTTCCTTCGGGGAGCGGCGAGCCCATCATCGCTTCGGCGACACGCGGTCCCGCAAAGCCGATCAACGCTTCCGGCTCGGCCAGGATGATGTCGCCGAGGCTGGCGAACGACGCGAAGACACCGCCAGTGGTGGGATCAGTCAACACGCTGATGTACGGAAAACCGGCAATCCGAAGTTTCCTGATCGCGGCCGAGGTGCGGGACATCTGCCAGAGCGCGAACATGCCTTCCTGCATGCGAGCCCCTCCACTGGCCACGATCGTGATCAACGGCCGTTCGCCGGCGACGGCCTCTTCGGCGGCGGCGGCGAGTTTTTCGCCCACCACAAGACCCATGCTGCCGCCCATGAAGGTGAAATCGAGTACAGCAACGGTCACAGGAAGGCCACCGATTTTCGCCGAACCGGTGACGAGTGCGTCGTTCTGCTGATGATTCGCCTGATGATGCTTCAGCCGGGCACGGTAGGGACGCTCGTCCTGAAAATCCAGAGGATCATTCGACGCGTGATCCTGGTTGTATTCCTGAAAGGAGCCATCGTCGAACAGGGTCGCGATCCGGTCGCGCACAGGCAGCCGCATGTGAAGGTGGCATGCCGGGCACACCCGCAATCGCCACATGCGAGTGGATCTGGGCAGGATTTCATCGCACCGGGGGCAACGAGCCGGGGGCGTTGCGGGAATGGTGGCGTCAACGCGATCCCGATCACCCATCCAGGAGAGGAGGTTTCCGGGGTTCCTGATTGCCGGTCGGCGGCTGCCATCATTGTTTTCGACCACGGTTACATCTCCTGAGATCGTCTGGTCGGTTCCTGTCCTGATGGTACGCCAATATACGGCGGGATGCCGAGGTTTGGAGAGCGGTGAATCTAGTATTCGCCGCGTGCGTGACAACTCCCGGCTCCCGTATCCGAAGCGCATGTCTCGGCGATGTCATTTCTGATAAACTTAGTCGGAATTATCCTGCGAGGTCGTACCGTCCCAACGGGAGGCGTGACCCGTGACCAGATATGGAAGTGACATTGGACCAACGTGAACGAATGGACGACAGCAACATCGTGCTGGAAGATGAGTTTCTGCTGACGGCGCTGAAGAACCGGCGCAGTATCAGCAAGGTGGCCGACGAGGAGCCGCCGGAAGAGTTGATTCGAACAATGCTGGAGGCGGCCACCTGGGCGCCCAACCACCACCAGACCGAGCCCTGGCGGTTTTTCGTGTTCCGGGGAGACGCCCGTGTGAAGCTAGGCGACGTGATGGGTGACGCCGCCGCGCGCCGGCAAGACGATCCGGTCAAGGCCGAATCGCTTCGCGAAAGCATGAAGCAGAAGCCGCTTCGTGCCCCCTACGTGATTGCCGTGGTGGCGGAACCCGACAGCCGTGACAAGGTCGTCGAGGTGGAAGAGATTGCCGCGACCGCGGCGGCCATCCAGAACATGCTGCTGGCGGCGGAGGCGCTCGGGTTGGGCGCGATGTGGCGCAGTGGCTGGGTGGCATATTGTGACGAGGTGAAGGCGTACCTCGGCCTGGGCGAGCGGTCGACTGTGCTTGGATTTGTCTACGTCGGGTACACCTCGTTGCCCGCGTCGCCGAGGGTGCGGCAACCGGTCGAAGCGGTGACCACCTGGATGGCGTGATGGCGTTCAGGTTGCATCTGGCGGGCTGGAATCATGACTGAGCAGCCAATGACGATCGGTGGGACGATTCGCGGTGAGGCGGAGATGCGAAAGCTGGGAACGGTGATCGCCCGGCAACTCGAAGCCGGTGACATCGTGCTGCTGCATGGCGACCTCGGCGCTGGCAAGACGACGCTGGCGCAGGGGATAGCGGCGGCACTGGGTGTCGAGGGCGCCATGCAAAGTCCGACTTTTACGGTGCGTGCCGAATATCCGGCGCGGCTTGCCGGGGGCGACGACGTGACATTGCACCATCTGGATCTGTATCGGTTGGCCGGGCCTGACGAGCTCGTTGACATTGGGTGGGATGAACTGCTGTCGTCGGAGGATTCGGTCATGGTGGTGGAGTGGCCCGAGCGAGCAGGCGACTGGTTACCCGATCGATACCTGCTCGCGACAATCTCCTACGCTGGACCTGACGCTCGCACGGTGGCGATACGAAAGGTCCAGTGAGGTGCTCCGCCACCCGGCGGCGGGATGCCGAAGCGGGGCGGCCAGCACCCGCGGCGGCATCCCGCCGATCGAAGGACTAGCCCTCAATCTCCGCGAGGTCCTCAATGACCGGCTGCGCTTCCTCTTCGAGCGTAGGCACGATCTCACCGAACGCATCAGCGGCATCGAGGAGGTTGACGGTGATCTGCTCAATACCACCACCAATGATGTCGTTGCCATTCGGGATGTAAATGCGGGCCGGATCCTGAGGCTGCGTTTTTGGTAGCTGCTCAACGGCGGTGCGGGCGTTTGGATTCTCGTCGAAGAACGCCTGCATCTCCGCGCTTTCGATCGCGGACTTGCGGACTGGCATGTAGCCAGTCGCCTGCGACCAGAAGGCTGTGATCTCCGGCGAACTCGCATATTCGAGGTACCTGTACGCCGCTTCCTTCTTCGCGTCCTCGGCCATCGCGAGAATGGACAAGCCAGAGCCGCCGGTGCAGCAACCAAAGGTGTACATCTCGGGGATGAACGCTGTGCCCCACTCGAACGTGGCGTTCTCGCGGATGCCGCCCATCGAGCCGGTGGACGCCATGATCGTGGCGAGGAAACCGTTGCCGAAGTCCGCGACGGAGTCTTCGACCGGGATTGCCCATCCGTCCTCGACTGAAGAGCGCCAGAAGTTGCCCGCTTCCACACCGGGCTCTTCGGCAATCTTGATGTTGAAGTCATCGTCGCTGTAGGCGCCTTCGAAGGCCCAGATCACGCCCTGGAAAAACCAGGAATTATATGAACCGGCGTCGGCGTGGCCGAATGCGTACTGGGTGACTGTGTCGCCGTCCTTCTTCACCAGCGCCTGGCCGTTCGCGGCGATATCAGCCCAGTTGCCGACGATGCTCTCGTCGAGCCCGGCTTCGGCGAATGCGTCCTTGTTGTAGTAGAACAGCGGCGTGGAGCGGGCGAACGGTACCCAAAACTGGGTATCCTGCCGCCGGCCCTCGGTCCACAGTGAGTCCACGTAGTCGGCGGTATCCGTGCCGGCGGCATTGATGTAGTCATTCAATGGCTGGAGATGATTTGCGAGGTAGAACTTGAACCACCAAATCTCTGACATGGTCGAGATTTCCGGCACCTGCCGGGCCTGCAGGGCGGCAGTCAGCTTCTGGGCCGTTTCCTCGTACGAGCCCTGATATTCCCGAATGACCTTGACGTCCTGCTGCGATTCGTTGAAGCGGTCGACGATTTCCTGCTCGGCATCGCCATTGGTGCCACTTTGGGATGCCCAGTACCTGACCTCGATGGTCGATCCCGTTTCCTGGATGACGGCCGGAGCGGCGAACACGCTGCTGGCCTTCGATCCAACGGCGGCCGCGGCGCCAGTGCCGGCGGCTCCCTTGACGAGCGAACGTCGGTTGATCCTTGTGGTAGTCATGGTTTGGGTCCCCTTGATCGTTGCGTTTCCGATCAGTAGTTTGTGCGAAGAGCGTTCCTTGTCACCTGTCCGGTGA